>VAPK010396418.1_pt1 | contig 10225 bp, 8 predicted proteins | sample 3395031 | NCBI WGS metagenome assembly VAPK01 (sample SAMN08290443, study PRJNA428436) | hydrothermal vent metagenome | isolation source: Deep-sea hydrothermal vent chimney 1 | place: Pacific Ocean: Juan De Fuca Ridge
ACTTCCGCTTCCAACCTACGCATATAATCTAATTTTCGTCGATTTAGAAGTACTTGCTTTATTGTGGGTTCAATATATGATAAAGGGGCAATATCATTGACATTCAGAACCCCGGTAACCTTCGCCAAATATACCCCTAATGCATCCTCTAATTCAAAAAATTGGGATTTTTTTAAGTATTTATCCTGATTTTCAATGGTCAAGGGGGGTATTTCTTCAATAATACGCGAAGCTCTGACCCAAATGGAATCATTGAAATTCAATTTCTTGAAATGTACCCCTATAGAGTCTAAAAAAGCAACATCGTCTTTCTTGAACTTTTTCATTTTTTTTATTACCGTTTCTTTATTAAGAAACCGTTTTGGAAGTTCAATAAAACGTATTTTGACCAAACGCTCTTTTAAGCGGAAATTTTCTTTTTCATTTTCATAGAATCTTCGCATTTGCGATTTACTGACTGTTGAATCGCCACTTCGTTGCACCAAAGCTTCTTTGTAAGCACGTGTATATAAGTCAGTACGGTAGTTGGTCACCAAGGTCTCGAAAGCTGCCAATTTATCATCGGGTAGATTTATCTTCGCTTTGGAAAGCAGTAATTGTTTTGAGGCCCAATTATTGATGTAGTTGGTAACTATAGAAATACTATCTTCTTTAGTTATACCCCCGTACATAAGCGGTGCTACATCTTCTTTGTACAAATAGGTCTCACCAACACGTGCCAAAGGTCTTTTTTCTTCGGTATCCTTCCACAGTGAACTGCATGAAAAGGTCAAAAACGCCATGGCAACGGTAAATGTAATTACCCTTGTTTTCTTGGTTGTTAAAAACATCCCGCAAAAATAACAATAATCCCACGCCATACAAGAAGAGAAACAATGATTAACACATTTTTGGCGACCCTACGTACACTGAACCCGTTTAAACTATTTATTTTAGTGATTGATATATTTCAAAACAGCCTCTAAATTAAAACGCGGTACACGTTTATGAACAAAAAAATAAAGCTTATATGGGATTTTAGGGTGAGCGAAGCGGCTAAAACGGCGGAGCACCATGAAAAACACTTAAAAGAATATATTGCCATTGAAGAATTGGAATTGAATATTACTGGCCATCAGCATATAAGCAATATGCACAGCTTAGCATTTATGGTTGTAAGCGAGGCAAATATGACTACAGTTCGCGATGCTCTAAAACCCCATCGTGGCCAGATTTATGAAGAATAGTCCTTCTTTTCAAAATCACTGAAAACAGGGTTCTAAAGACAATTAACTTTGTGCACCTTGCATATCGCATGTTCAAGTGCTTGGTTTGAAAGAGTTCGTAGAACTAATAAAACCTAGTATAAAGCGTTTAATGTTGTATAAATACGTGAAAGTTAAAATCAAGACCCATGGCCGACCACCAAGATCGAATTGACCAACTCAACCAAAAACTTGAGATACTATTAAGCAAACAAGAGGGTTTTGCGAAAGAGTTGATGGCGCTTTACAAAGAAATTGAAGATGTAAAGAACGGGAAACCTGAAACTGTTGGCGGGCAAGAGGTCATTCCTCAGAAAACACGGCAAATAATCGAACAGCCAGACCCCGTCGAAAAGGTCAAAGCAAAAATCGAAGCCGAGCCAAAAGAGGAAGTGATAGCACCAAAAATGGTCATAGAACAACCTAAGCAGGTCATTGCCCCAAAAATCAAAAAACCAAAAGGAAAGTCAAATTGGGAAAAGTTCATCGGTGAAAACCTAATCAATAAAATCGGTATTGCGGTTACGGTGATCGGGGTTGCCATTGGTGCCAAATACTCTATTGAGAACGACCTTATCAGCCCCTTGACGCGTATTATTCTAGGGTATCTTATGGGGCTGGGTCTTTTGGGCTTCGCCATCAAACTGAAAGCAAAATACGAAAACTTCAGTGCGGTATTGGTAAGCGGCGCATTGGCCATTTTATACTTTATCACCTTTGCCGCCTATAGTTTTTACGATCTTTTTCCTCAACTAATGGCCTTTGGTCTAATGTTGGTATTTACCGTATTCGGAGTTGTAGCCGCCATAAACTACAACAAACAGATTATAGCGCATCTAGGCCTTGTTGGCGCGTATGCCGTCCCCTTTTTACTGAGCAATGATTCGGGCAATGCAATGGTATTGTTCAGTTATATGGCCATTATCAATATAGGTGTTTTGGTCATCTCGTTCAAAAAATACTGGAAGCCTTTATACTTTTCAGCATTTGTATTTACATGGTTGATCTTTTCAGGTTGGTTTGCGTTCTCTTATGAAACCGAAATCCACTTTCAACTGGCATTGACTTTTCTCTGCATCTTTTTCATTCTTTTCTATATCACCTTTTTGGCGTACAAGCTGAAAGCCAATGAAAAGTTCAAAACATCAGATGTGGTAATGCTCCTACTAAACTCATTTGTTTTCTACGGCCTCGGCTATGCCATTCTCGACAGTCACGAAACCGGCAGCCAGCTTTTGGGCCTCTTTACACTTTGTAATGCCCTTGTTCATTTTGGCGTAAGTGCATTGATCTACAAGAAAAAATTAGCGGACCGAAATCTATTTTATTTGGTCTCAGGCCTGGTTTTGGTTTTCATTACCATAGCCATACCCGTACAATTGAACGGTAATTGGGTTACCTTACTTTGGGCAATGGAGGCTGCCCTGCTTTTTTGGATCGGGCGAAGTAAAAATGTACCCGTCTATGAATATCTATCCTATCCTTTAATGGTATTGGCCCTTTTTAGCCTGTTCGAAGATTGGTCATTGGGCTATGATATCTATAATTATGATAATACAGTACACATAAAACCGATATTGAACGGTAATTTTCTTACCTCGGCCCTCTTCTTGGTGGCCTTTGGTTTTATCAACTGGGTGAACAATATCAATAAAGGAACATCCGAAGGAAAACAACCTGATGTTATTTCGAAAATCATGTCGTTTGCGATTCCCGGTATTCTGCTGTTGGTACTGTACACTGCCTTTTTCTTAGAATTGGATTGCTACTGGGATCAGTTGTACAACAGTTCTGAAATTGATATCAACGATGGCTCTTACCCCCGTTACAACTACGACCTATGGAATTTTAAGTACGTATGGCTTCTCAACTACACCCTATTGTTTCTCACAGCTATGGCATTTGTGAACATCACAAAATTGAAAAACAGGGTTTTGGGCATCGTCACCTTGGTTCTTGGCCTATTGGCAACAGCCTATTTCTTGACCGGTGGGCTACTCATTTTAAGTGAATTAAGAGAAAGCTACCTTTCGCAAGAACTTTCTGAATACTACGAAAGCAGTTTCTTTTCAGTGGGCATACGTTATGTGGCCATTGCATTCTTTGCCGTGTTCGTTTTCGCCCTATATAAATTGGGCAAGTCAGACTTTATGAAACTCAAGTTGAAAATACCTTTTGAAATACTGATGCACATATCGATTATATGGATACTGAGCAGTGAATTATTAAATTGGATGGATATCGCCGGATCCGATCAAAGTTACAAGCTAGGTCTTAGTATTCTTTGGGGAGTATATGCCTTGCTGCTCATCGTACTAGGTATCTGGAGAAACAAAAAATACCTGCGTATTGGGGCTATGGTACTTTTCGGTGGTACGCTGTTGAAATTGTTCTTCTATGATATTGCATCTTTGAACACCATAGCAAAGACCGTGGTTTTTGTTTCCTTGGGTATCTTACTACTGATTATCTCATTTTTGTACAACAAATACAAACATCTTATAACCGATGAACACGAAAATTAAATTTCTTTTTTTCTTCGGATGCCTATGTTCAACACTTGCATTTGCACAATTGGATACCTACGGCTATAAAATGGAAGTATCGGGCATTTCAGAACAATGGCATAAAATAACCCTGCCCGATGCTGTTTTTGAAAAAATATCTTCTGATATGAACGACCTCCGTATCTATGGTATCACGCCCAACGATACTATAGAAGCACCCTATCTTCTTCTTGTCGGTACTGAAAAAAAAGGTCGTAAGAAAATCGATTTTAAGTTATTGAACGCTAACTCAAATGCAAATGGGCATTACTTTACCTATGAAATACCCACCACGGAAACGATCAATGAAATACAGCTCGATTTCGAAAACGAAAACTTTGATTGGAAAATACGACTAGAAGGAAGCCATAACCAACAAGAGTGGTTCACCATTTTGAAAGAGTATCGCATACTATCGATCAAAAACGAACAAACTGATTACAGCTACACCGATCTGAATTTCGCCAATTCAAAATATCGTTTCTACAGGCTACTGGTAAAAAGCGGTAAAAAGCCAGCGCTGAGTACCGCTAAAATCAGTCTAGATGCAAAAATCGGTGCCAATTACAGAGACTACGGTATTGCCTATACCAACATCAAGAGCGAAAACAAACAAACCTTTATAGATATCGATCTGAAAAAACGTTTGCCTGTTAGTTTTATAAAAATCAATATATCGGATACGTTTGATTACTACCGACCCTATACCATTTCATACCGCTCTGATAGTGTAGCGACAGAAAAAGGCATGAAATACATGTATACGGATATACGGTCGGGCACATTGAACCCTATCGAAAAAAACGAGCTGCGTTTTACCAATACTTTGGCACGAAAACTAAGAGTTACCGTTCATAACTACGATAACCAACCTTTGAACATTGAAGGGGTCGAGGTAAAAGGCAATGTACATGAACTTGCCGTACGTTTTACAGAACCTGCAGATTACTATCTCGCATACGAAAAAACCAACGCTAGAAAACCCCAATACGATATATCAAGGGCCACATCGAAAATTCCCAATAATCTCTCTGACCTGACATTGGGCAAAGCGCAGGTCATTCTAAAAAAAGGAATGCCAGTTATTTCACCTTTGTTCGAGAACAAATTGTGGCTTTGGGCGATTATGGGCATCGTCATTCTTGTTCTTGGCGTATTTACCTTGAAGATGATGCGCAAGAAGTAGCTTTTGGGTTTAGTGGTTTAAACCCCTAAATTTACACTTCTAAACTAGCGTTCGTGCAAGACCCAAAACAGACCCGAATCAATAAATATCTTAGCGAGGTTGGCTATTGCTCTCGCCGAGCCGCCGATAGACTCATCGAGCAGGGCAGGGTAACCATCAACGGAAAGGTTCCTGAAATGGGAACAAAGGTCTTTGAAAACGATGAAGTTCGTGTAGATGGCGAACACATTTCTAACCCAAAAGAAAAACCTGTTTATCTAGCCTTCAATAAACCCATTGGCATTGTTTGTACGACCGATACCCGTGTAGAGAAAGATAACATCATCGACTTTATCAACTACCCCAAACGTATTTTCCCCATTGGTCGGTTAGACAAACCCAGTGAGGGTCTTATTTTTTTGACCAATGACGGTGATATTGTCAACAAAATACTGCGCGCTAGAAATCACCACGAGAAAGAATATATCGTAACCGTCAATAGACCGATCACCGAAAGATTTCTTCAACAAATGCGTAACGGTGTTCCGATACTGAAGACCGTTACCCGAAAATGTGACGTTGAGGAAATAAGCAAGTTCCAGTTCAAGATCATATTGACCCAAGGCTTAAACCGTCAAATTCGCCGTATGTGCGAGTTTTTAGACTATCGTGTAAAAAAGTTAATACGTGTTCGTATAATGAACGTTACCTTAGATATACCCGTTGGAAAATGGCGTGACCTAACAACCGATGAACTTACTCAGATCAATCAATTGGTATCGACTTCGGCAAAAACACACCAAAAAGAATAAAATGGCTTCGATTACCCTGTTATCCTAATCAATAACTCAAAAAAAACACCTCTCCCTACAATAAGAGACAAAACTAAAGCCTCCATTTCTTACTTTTGATACACAAAAGGGATCAATAATGGATTTTATCATAACCCTGTTCTTTTTTTTCGTCTTCCTTGGAGTTCTATTATCTGTTTTGTTTGCAGTGAAAAAAAAGGGGGATCGGTTTGCCAATGCTATTCTATCCATCTACACCCTGCTTTTCGCTTTTGAGCTTCTGAACAATTGCCTGCGATGGTCAGGTAGCCTATATACAGAGCGTTTTATACATATTGACCTAACACACTTTCCTCTTTGGATGGTTTACGGGCCTTTGGTGTTTATTTATGTTCGTAGGGTATTGCTGGGGGTAGGTTTTAAGGTTTCTGATCTTTTATTTTTGGTGCCACCCCTAATTATTGTCGTTTTGCTATCTCCATTCTACCTACTTGATGCAAAAAACAAACTACAGGTGGTCAACGAAGGCAGAACATTCGAATATGCCGCTTTTCCTTCTTATGCCATTTGGATCGTTATATTGGTCATGTTTTTCTATGCCTTTTACACCTATTTTGCTTTTGGGCGTAAAAAATTATTGGGCTTTCGTGAAAACAGATGGTTGAAATGGTTCGTAGGATCTTATTTCGGTTTCGCCTTCACTTTTGCCCTTTATATCTTTTTGGTCCGCTTTCAGATTATGGATCCATCCTATGACTATTTTATCGATATCATCATCGTATTTTTTATAGGAATGCTTTCTTTCTTCGGCTTTGTACAACCAGAGGTTTTTGAGGGCAAATCGCTGAAAGAGATTCTTCCCTTTGTAAAATATAAAAAAACCGGACTCTCTTCGGCCTTATCGCTAGAGATGAAAGAAAAACTTCTTGACATCATGCAGCGTGAAAAGCCGTACCTCAACAATGAACTTCGGTTAAACGACCTATCAAGGCTAATGAATTTATCAAGAAACCACACTTCGCAGATCATCAATGAGCATTTTAACCTATCCTTTTTCGATTTCGTGAACAGATATCGGATAAAGACTGCAAAAAACTTGTTGATGGACAATGAAACCAACGGACTCACCACAACACAGATTGCCTATGATGTTGGGTTCAACAATAGGGCATCGTTTTATAAAGCGTTTAAAAAATTCACCGATTACAATCCTTCCGACTATTTAAAACATGTCAAGGCATCGTGATCTATTGAAAATAAACTGTAAACGTTTTTAAGCAGAGACACTAAAACAACGTTAATGTTCTAAGTTTAGTGGTACTAAAAAAGCATGTTATGACAATACTAAAATGGTTTTTGGGTCTTGTACTTCCGCTAATGGTATCCTACAACTGTGTAAAGGTCACCCCAAGACCTCCAAAAGAAATCGACCCCGATGAACTTGAAGCGATTAATCAAGCCTGTGGCGAGTCAAAATACGATTTTTGGAGAACATCTAATTATATACTGCCATATCCTGTAGGTAGTAGTTATTCGATTGGTTTGAGTCATTGTGGGGGGTCTTTCCACAGCATTGGAACACCAGACCAATTCGCTATTGATTTTCAAATGAGCATCGGATCCACCATATCGGCCTCTAGACCTGGAGTGGTTGTCTTTGTGGAAGAGTCAGGATTTGACGGAGAGTTCCCAAACAACAAAATAGTGATTGAACATGCTGACGGCACCTTCGCCCAATACATGCACCTTACCTACAACGGCTCTTTGGTGCGTGAAGGAGAGAACATAGTCATTGGTCGACGTATAGGGTTAAGCGGTTCTACGGGGTATGCCGGTTATCCACATTTACATTTTGTCGCTACACAAAGAGGGTCATGGAATTATCCGTATACCTCATTTCCAACTACTTTTAGGAATACCGTAGCAAATGAGTTGAGCCTAAAGTCAGGCCAAACCTATACGGCACTGCCGTACGATAATTGACCAGACAAAAATAATTGCTCAAAAAAGACGGAAAAATTAAAATTGTAACCATATTTTAACAATATATCTTATTAAAAATCACTAACTTAGAGAGCGACATTGAGCCAATCTCCTTATTTAAAACAACGTTATGATACGCAAGAAAACAAGATTACCAAAAAAATCCTTGGCCACGGTACTACTCGTATTACTACTGGTGGGGGTAACAGGAACGCAAACAGCATTCGCCTTTTTTCAAGATGATGCACAACGGCAAGATATATCGTTTATTGAATACAAGGGCGAGGTCTTGGATGCAGAAAGTAATAAACCTCTTGTTTTCGCTACCCTTACGATCGAGGGTTCGAACATCAGTACAATAACTAACACCGAAGGTGAATTTGCCCTAAAAGTACCCAAAGACATGAGCGAAGGTAAGGTGGTAATTTCCTTTTTAGGGTATAAGACCAGAACCTTACCGTTGGTAGACTTGTCTAAGAACAAGAATACAATACTGATGAAAATCTCGGTTATGGCATTGTCTGAAGTAAAACTAAGCGGCCCCAAAGATGCTATGGAACTGGTAAAGGAAACCTTAAAAAGGAAAGGGGAAAACTATTTTGACGACCCTACCCTGATGACTGCTTTCTATCGTGAGACCATTAAGAAAAGAAAAAGAAACGTTTCGCTTTCCGAAGCGGTAGTCAATATATACAAAACCCCTTATACCTCTGAACGTAGAGATGCCGTACAATTATACAAGGCGAGAAAAAGCACTGACTATAAGAGAATGGATACTGTAGCACTTAAACTACAAGGCGGCCCTTTCAATGCCCTGTTCGTTGATATTATGAAATACCCCGAGTATATTTTTGACGACGAGTCAATTGAGGATTATGTATTTAGCTTCGACCATTCTACACGTGTCAATGACAGGCTTATCTATATTATCGATTTCAAGCAAAATGAGAATATAACAGCACAGTTGTATAAAGGTAAACTATACATTGATGCAGAAAATAAGATTCTTACCAGTGCCATTTATTCTCTGAATATAACAGACAAAGAGAAGGCCTCAAAACTCTTCGTGCGCAAAAAACCAAAAAATGCCAAGGTATGGCCAACCGAGGTTGCTTACAGGGTTGATTATAGAGAAAAGAACGGAAGATGGTATTATGGTTACAGCAATGTACTTCTTGAATTTAAAATCAATTGGGACAAAAAGCTTTTCAACTCAGTCTATAGCATGAGCTGCGAAATGGCCGTTACCGACTGGAAAAAGAACATCGCTAACCAACGGCTCAAAGGAAAAGAAAGAATGAAGACATCGATTATCTTAAATGATGAAGCTATTGGTTTTGCTGATCCCGATTTTTGGGGAGAGTACAATATCATAGAACCCGAGAAATCAATAGAATCGGCCATTAAAAAAATACAGCGACAATTGAAAAGGGCGAAGACAAATGGTGGTACTTCAGCTCCTTAATTGAACAACACGTTTTTTCTACTTCAATCGGCCTCAGTAAGGGGGCCGATTTTTTTACCCTGTTTTCAGGAATGCTCATTTCACCTGAATCAGGTCATTCAAGAATAAAGATTCACTCGATATTTGGATACGTAAAGGTGAATTTTTATGAATACCTTTGATTGTAAATATGACCCTAGAGATCAAAGAAGAAGTATAAACAATACCCGCTTAAAATCATGAAAGCAATGTACTTTAAAATAATTCTCGCTTTTGTAGGACTATTTATGTTTAACTGCATTTCTGAACCAAAAGATTTTGAATTTGGTGAAGTAACCGACAATGTCTACACCAACTATTTCTTTAATATGAAAATGAATATACCCGAAGGCTGGGTGTATCAAGACGATTTTGAATCCACATACCTAAAAGAACACGATATTTTCGAAGTAGAGCTCGAAGGTTCATTCGCTTCATTTCCAACAAATGAAATCGAAGATGCAACCTTGCTTATGATGAACAAATATGACGGAACGGTGCAAATGGAGTCGAACCCGAATATTATTCTTAGAGCCGAAAACCTGTATAATTCAAGTATTTATGACATTGATAGCTATATAAAGGCATCTAAAAAAGAGCTTGCAACCTTAGACGATTTTAGAGTGTTAAGTACTGCCAGCATCATAAAGAAGATAGGTGGTCAAACTTTTAAGGGTATTGATTATTCTTTTAGTTATCAAGGCATGGCATTCACACAAACGTTCTATACAACGATAAAAAACGACTTTTCTTTCTCTATTACCCTTACCTATTATTCCAAGGTAGAAAAACAAGAATTGGAAAAGCACCTTGAAGGTATTGTCTTCGACGAGTCTTTCTCTAGAGAAAACTATAACTAACTTCAAAATACTGTCGATTTTGTGAAAAGCTTCCTATCTAAGAGGTTGTTTGGAAATGTATGATTAGTCCCGAAGCTTCGGGATTATAGGTTATTTTTGGGCAGGATGAGGCGAAATTTTTAAGGATAGCAGGGTTATCGTTCAAAATTTTAA
>VAPK011106476.1_pt1 | contig 10225 bp, 13 predicted proteins | sample 3395031 | NCBI WGS metagenome assembly VAPK01 (sample SAMN08290443, study PRJNA428436) | hydrothermal vent metagenome | isolation source: Deep-sea hydrothermal vent chimney 1 | place: Pacific Ocean: Juan De Fuca Ridge
CTCGTTGAAACGATGGAACTTGAAAACCTGTTGTTGAATGCTGTGGCGACGATTGAGTCGGCCGCGAATCGGCTGGAGAGCCGCGGGGCACACGCACGCGAAGACTATCCGGAGCGCGACGACGTCAACTGGATGAAACATACGCTTGCCTGGATTGACGGCGATGGCAAAGTCAGCTTCGATTATCGGCCGGTGCATCAGCAAACCCTGACCGATGAAGTTGCCTACGTTGAGCCGAAAGCTCGTGTTTATTAGGACTATTTCTTACCAGGACTACTGTGGCTGAATTCAGACTCCCAAAGAACTCGAGAATCGGCAAAGGCAAACACTTTGCTGTGGCGGCCGCGGCCGGCAAGGTCAGGCAGCTTGCGGTGTATCGCTACGATCCGGATAGCGGTGACAATCCGCGCATCGATACCTATGACATCGACACGGACAGTTGCGGACCTATGGTTCTCGATGCGTTGATCAAGATCAAGAACGATATCGATCCGACGTTGACGTTTCGGCGTTCCTGCCGCGAGGGTATCTGCGGTTCCTGCGCCATGAATATCGATGGCGGCAATACGCTGGCCTGTACCCGAGCAATCGAGGACAGCAAAGGCGCCATCAAAATATACCCTCTGCCGCACATGCCGGTAGTCAAAGATCTGGTGCCGGACCTGACAAATTTCTACGCACAATACGCGTCGATCAAACCCTGGCTGCAGGCTCGCACACCCCCACCACCTGATCAGGAGCGCTTGCAAAGCAAACAGGATCAGGAACTCATCAATGAACCGGCCGCCTGTATCTTGTGCGCGTGTTGCTCGACGAGTTGCCCGAGTTATTGGTGGAACAGTGATCGCTACCTGGGTCCGGCAGCGTTACTCGCATCTTATCGATGGCTGGTCGATAGCCGCGACGAGGCAACCGGTGAGCGCCTCGACGATCTGGAGGACCCGTTTCGCCTGTATCGCTGTCATACGATCATGAACTGTACGCAGACCTGTCCAAAAGGGCTGAATCCGGCGCAGGCAATCGCCGAGACCAAGAAGATGTTGGTCGAGCGAAAATATTAGTTGGCCGAGTCATCACGGCTACGCTGGCAATGCCGACGCGGCATGCGGGAGTTGGACGAACTCCTGATCCGCTATCTCGATGCACGTTATGAGCGCGCCGACAACGACGAAAAAGCGGCATTTCAGGCTATTTTGGAGCTTCCGGATCCTGAGCTAAACGGCTATCTGTTGCAGCGGCAAACGCCCTCATCGGAGCCCATGGCGAGTGTCATCGAACGCATACTCAAGTTGCCTCAAACCTGATCCGTGGTTGCGGATCGCTGTGGTGATATCCGCGCAAATGCTGATTTTTGCCGGTATGGTTCTGATTCTAACCCTGTCTCTCAACGCTGCCGCACGCGGCATCGCATGCGCGTTGTGGGTTGCGTACGGGTGGTTTGAGCTGCGTCGCTTGCGTCGCGGATACGAGTCCTGCCGGGAAATACGCCTGCTGGCAGGCGGCGATGCACTGGTGCTCACCAGTGCCGGGCAGTGGGTGTCCGGAGTCGTGCTTTCCGGGAGCGTGGTGCTGAAAAACCTTGCCTGGCTGCGGCTGCGGACCGCCGAGGGCGCAGAAATTGTCGAATTGCTGCGTGGCGACGGCCGGCGGTGCCACGACTGGCGCCGTTTGCAGGTGATCTGGCGACACATTGGAGCGGGCTGACGAAGCTGCTAACATGCTGTCCTTGCGAAGAAAATCCACATTCCAAGCAGGACTGACGCTCGGTCTGCCGATGACTTTCGAACAGGCGTCACAGAACAAAGATGAATAAGGTGGAAATCCAAGAACTAATCGCATTGCAGCCGGTCTATCCCGGTGTTGAATGGCTGTATTGCAGCTTCCGGGGACGGTGCTGAATGTCGAATCAGGCATCCGACAAAAAATTGGTCGAGCGGGTCCAAAAAGGTGACAACGGCGCGTTCGACCTGTTGGTACTCAAGTACCAGCACAAGATTGTTAATTTGGTCATGCGCTACGTACGTGACCCGGAGCTGTCACTGGACATTGCTCAGGAAGCATTTATAAAAGCGTATCGTGCGTTGCCGCGGTTTCGCGGAGACAGCGCGTTTTATACTTGGATGTATCGGATTGCAGTGAACACAGCGAAGAACCACTTGGCAGCACAACGCCGCCGCCCGATGGACGTCGATCTTGACCTGCAGGATCCTGAGCAGTATGAGCTTCATGCTAAGCTGAAGGAGACCGATACGCCGGAGGGAATAGCACTCAGTGATGAACTTCAGCAGACCGTGGAACGGGCCATTGCGGCACTGCCTGAGGACTTGCGTACCGCGATTGTTTTGCGAGAGCTGGAAGGCATGAGTTATGAGGAGATCGCACAGACGATGGATTGTCCCGTCGGGACGGTGCGGTCAAGGATATTCAGAGCACGCGATGCGATCGGCAAGAAGGTCGGGTCGTTGATACGGTAGCGAGGCGCGTGCCTCTTATTTTTGGGTGAAACATGAATGACGCCATAAGAATGCAACTGTCCGCTTTCGTTGACGGTGAACTACCGGAGAACGAAGCCGAGTTGTTGTTGCGCCGAATGAGCCAGGATGCAGAACTCCGACAGGAAGTCGCTGAGCATCTGGCGCTGGGTCGGTTAATGCGCGGGCAATCGGGACTTGCCGGTGCTGATCGTCTACACGAACGAATCGCCGCCGTCGTCGATGATCGGCCTGTGGGCGTGGATGATCCGGCCGAGAAACGCGACGCCGTGCGCAGCGTCAGGCCGTTGGTTGGTATTGCAATTGCCGCGAGTGTGGCATTGGTCGCAATTTTCGCGTTGCAACAACCCGGCGGCATTGACGAACTGCCGATGGAAAGGCCGGTAGCGCGTAGTGCCGAGCTGCTTGCCAGCGGAGTTCCGAGCATCGATGCGCAGCTGGAACGACAGCGCCAGTATTTCCGCAGTCACGCTGAAACCTCGTCGCGGTTCGGGGCGAACGGGATGAATTCACTGTTAGTGACGCTACGATTCAGCGAAGGCTTTGAGGAGAATCCGGCTGCGGAGGAAACGCCCACCGACGATTCTGAACCGAGAGCGAGCCAACCCTGATGCGAATGCCGCGACGACAGCTCAGCGGTACCTTGATGCTTGCGCTTGTTATTGGCACGACGCTTGTTAGCGGTCAGGCGCTCGCTGATCGCAATCGCACGCCGCTCGACTGGTTGAACCGCATGGGAGCGGCGGTGCAATCGACCAGTTACGAGGGTACGGTCATCAGAATTCAGGACGGTAGAGCTGAGGCTCTAAAGGTCGTCCACGCCGTCAACGACGGTGTCGTTTTTGAGAAAGTCGTTGCTCAGGAGGGCAGCGGGCTGGAGATCATTCGCAACGGTAGTGAAGTGCACCGTATCTTGCCGGACCGAAAATCGGTGTTGGTTGAGGAATGGGACGATCAGTCGACACTGTTTTCCGGATTACCGACCAGCGATATCCGTTTCGGTACCGAGTATGACATTGCGCTTGATCGTGAGGATCGAGTCGCTGGCCGAGAAGCAATTGTGCTGGCGATCCGCCCACACGATGCCTATCGGTATGGGCATCGAATCTGGCTGGACACGGAAACCAGCTTTCCGCTACAGACCCAGTTAGTTTACGACGGAGCCGTAATCGAACAGGTGAAATTCGCTGAGATCACCCTTAACCAGGAGATCCAGGCCAGCGCGCTGGCCTCGTCCTACAGCACCGAGCATTTTACCTGGTTCACACAGTCATCCGGTCACCACGGAACCGATGTTGTGACCAGTTGGATTAGCGACGAGTTGCCGAAAGGTTTTGTTGCCGTATCGACCCATGAGGAAACCATGGCGGGCGGTGACGAGGTCGTTACGCATATCTTGTTCAGTGACGGCCTTGCTGACGTTTCTGTTTTTATCGCAGCAAATAGTGGCGAGGTAATCGCCGGGCCCGCACGACTTGGTGGCTCGAATTCTTACGTGATCGAATACGGTGAGTTTGAAGTAACGGTGATAGGTGAAGTACCGGCGATCACCGTCAAACAAATCGCAACGACCGTGCGCCAACGCTGATCGCCCGGCAACGGCGTCCAGCCTTCAATTCCTGGACCGCCCTGGTCCGGTCTATCCTGTAAACTTACCCGCATGCAAAATCCTCAGGGCCGAATCGTATCCGTGGGTACTGATAATGGCGGCGCCGATGTCGTTGTCGAAGTTGACGGCACCGTTGCCTGCGCTCGCTGTGCCGCCGGAAAGGGTTGCGGCGCCGGGTTGTTGGGTGGGGGGCCGCGGGACCGCCGGGTCGAAGCATCGCTAAGCGCGGGCCTGAATGTCAGGAATGGCGATACGGTCAGGCTTGTCCTGGAGCCGAAAAACCTGTTGCGTGCTGCGATAGTCGTTTATGGCTATCCGTTGCTGGGTGCCGTGCTTGCGGCCAGTCTTGCGTTCGCTGCGGATGCAGGCGATGTAGCAGGCGCTGCTGCGGCATTGATCGGACTTTGTGCCGGGCTGTTGTTCGCCAGACTGCGGTTGCGAAATACTCGCTGTCTGCGCGATTTCATACCGATCGTCGTGGAGAAGCTGGCAGTGTCAAGCGACTGAATGAGCGAGTTCCAATACTACACGCGCCAGGGATGCCACTTGTGTGAGCTGATGCTCGAGGAGCTTCTGCCGCTTGTGCGTGCTCGGATCAGGATTGACGTTCGAGACATCGACCTGCGCCCCGAATGGCGTGACAAGTACGACGTTCGAGTACCGGTAATCGAATATGAGGGGCGGGTAATCAGCGAGTACCCGCTCGATTTCGATGCCATTAAGGCGGTGTTGACCGAATTGCCGCAAGACAAGCCATAAGGTGCGAAACTCGGGCGTCGATGTCGGTATACTTCGCCGCTGCATCGCTCTGGCCTTAATTCCGGCCACCGCCAAGAATTCCCTGTTATGAAGCATATTCGCAATTTTTCCATCATCGCCCATATCGACCACGGTAAGTCCACGCTGGCGGATCGTTTTATCCACCATTGTGGCGGATTGAGTGATCGTGAGATGGAAGAACAGGTGCTCGACTCGATGGATATCGAACGCGAACGCGGTATTACGATCAAGGCGCAAAGTGTATCGCTTAACTACACCAGCGATTCCGGGGAGGTATACCAGCTCAATTTCATCGATACGCCCGGGCACGTCGACTTCTCCTACGAGGTGTCCCGATCCCTGGCCGCCTGCGAAGGCGCCTTGCTTGTGGTTGACGCGGCGCAGGGCGTCGAAGCGCAAAGCGTAGCCAACTGTAATACGGCGATCGATCAGGGGCTCGAAGTACTGCCAGTGCTGAACAAGATCGACCTGCCCGCGGCGGATCCCGAAAAAGTGGTCGCGGAGATCGAGGACATCATCGGCATCGATGCGCAGGACGCTATCCGTGTCAGTGCGAAGACCGGTCTGGGTGTACCGGCCCTGCTGGAACAACTGGTTGAGGTCATTCCAGCGCCGGAAGGGGAACCTGACGGCGAACTTCAGGCACTGATCATCGATTCGTGGTTTGATAACTATGTGGGTGTGGTGTCGCTGGTTCGTGTGGTCAACGGCAGTCTGGCCAAGCGCAGCAAGATTAAGGTGATGTCGACCGGCACCAGTCATGTCGCGGATCGAGTTGGTGTGTTTACGCCCAAGATGGAGGACCGCGATAGCCTGAATACCGGCGAGGTCGGATACGTGATCGCCGGCATTAAGGACATATACGGCGCGCCGGTTGGCGATACGCTAACCGCCACACACCGGCCCTGTGAGACGCCGTTGTCCGGCTTCAAGCAAGTACAACCGCGCGTATTCGCCGGTTTGTTTCCAATCAGTTCGGACGACTACGAAAGCTTCCGCGAAGCGCTGCAGAAATTACGCCTGAACGATGCTGCCCTGCATTTCGAGCCGGAGTCCTCGGCGGCGCTGGGTTTCGGCTTCCGTTGTGGCTTCCTCGGCATGCTGCACATGGAAATTGTGCAGGAGCGCATAGAACGTGAGAACGATATCGAACTTATTACTACCGCGCCAACGGTGATTTTCGAAGTCGTCAATACGGCCGGTGAAGTTCTGCACGTCGATAATCCGTCGAAGTTGCCGCCGCCCAACGACATTGCAGAATTGCGTGAACCCGTCATATCCGCGAACGTGCTGGTTCCTGAAAAATACGTTGGTGCAGTCATAAAACTTTGCATCGATAAACGCGGTGTGCAAAAACAAATGCAGTATCTTGGCGGGCAAGTATCGCTGGTGTACGAAATTCCGTTGGCAGAAGTCGTGCTCGATTTTTTTGATCGCCTGAAATCCGTAAGCCGGGGTTTCGCCTCGTTTGACTATCATTTCGAGCGTTTTCAGGAAGCGCAGCTGGTGAGGTTGGACGTGTTGATTAACAAGGACAGGGTCGATGAATTGTCGATCATCGTGCATCGTGAGAATGTAAAGAGCCGCGGTCGCGATCTGGTTGAGAAAATGCGTGAGCTGATTCCGCGACAGATGTTTGATGTTGCGATTCAGGCTGCGATTGGCAGCCAGGTCATTGCGCGCAGCAATGTGAAGGCGTTGCGTAAAAACGTCACAGCGAAGTGTTATGGTGGCGACATTTCGAGGAAGCGAAAGCTGCTGGAAAAACAAAAAGCGGGCAAGAAGCGGATGAAGCAAGTGGGTTCGGTCGAAATCCCTCAGGAAGCATTTCTTGCAGTACTACGAGTTGAAAAGTGAGTTCCTGTATTGGCTATTAATCTTGCGTTGATTTTGACGGTGCTGACCGTCGTTGCGGCAGTTGTTGTTGCGATGGACAAACTGGTCTGGAAAACTGCGGAACAGGACAGTCGCGCTGCTCCCGGCGGTCTTGCGACGCTGGTCGAGTATTCGCGCTCGTTTCTGCCGGTGTTGATCTTTGTATTGGTGATACGCTCATTTATTTTCGAACCGTTTAGAATACCGACCGGCTCGATGAAGCCGACGTTGTTGGTCGGGGACTTTATTTTCGTCAAAAAGTACAGCTACGGGCTGCGCCTGCCAGTTACCGAGACGAAAATTATTGAGACCGGCCAACCGGAACGCGGTGATGTGATGGTTTTCCGACTGCCGTCCAATCCGAGCGTCAATTACATCAAGCGAGTCATCGGCTTGCCCGGCGACGAAGTGCGGTATGAGCGACAACGTCTGACAATCAACGGCGTTACGATGGATCTTCGTGCCACGAGCGGGACTTACGAAGATGTGCCGATCTACGAAGAAAACCTCGATGGTCGTTTGCACGCGACCCTGATTCACGACCCCGGGTATTCGAAAAAAGACGGTGTTTATGTTATTCCTGAGGGGCAGTACTTTGTGATGGGTGATAACCGGGACCGCAGTCTGGACAGCCGCTTTATTGGCACCATCCCGGAGAAGTACCTCGTGGGTGAAGCGGTGCGCGTGTGGATGCATTTTATTCCCTGGGAAATGCCGGATTGGAGCCGAATCGGGACGAAAATCGAATAATGTGGTGTCAGTCACCGATTTGGCGGCTAGAATCGAGCTACGCTGGTATTCGATATTGTCAAATAGCAATACACTTATTCGGAGAAATTAGGTATGGCCGCCAGACCCCATAACAGGCAGTGCTCGAAACACCGCCAGTCCGGTATGACAACACTTGGCTTGATTATTCTGGTGTCGTTTATCGGGTTGTTCGCATTTGCAGGAATCCGCCTGACACCGATCTATCTCAATTATATGAAAGTTTCGGGCGTTGTTTCCGGAATCTACAGAGAGTTCGATGGTGGCAATGCCACCCGAGCGTCGATTCGCAGTTCCATCTCACGTCGTTTTGACATCGAAAGCGTTGGCGAGATTACCGCCAAGGACGTCAAGGTGACGAAGGTGGACGGTGGTCACGAAGTTGCCGCTACGTATTCTCACAAGGCACCGTTTATCGCCAACGTTTCTTTCGTAGTGGATTTTGATAAGCGGGTGGTGGTGCGTCGATAAAACGTCAGGCGGGCATCCTGGCAAACGAAGAGCGAATCCATTGAAGAAAGCCGCGAGTTGGCTAGCCAACACTTTGCAGTATCGTTTCGAAAATGCAGAACTGTTGCGGCAAGCGCTAACCCACAGAAGCGCAGGCCACGACAATAACGAACGCTTCGAGTTTCTCGGTGATGCGATCCTGGGTTTTGTTATCTCTGACATTGTTTATCGATTGCATCCGGACGCTCCGGAAGGCGACCTCAGCAAACTGCGTGCATCTCTGGTAAAAGATGAATCGCTCGCCGAGCTGGCGCTTGGGCTGGGTTTGGGCGAGCACTTGATTCTTGGCAGCGGGGAGCGCAAGGCCGGGGGACATCGGCGCGAGTCAATCCTCGCCGATGCACTGGAAGCTATCTTCGCCGCGGTGTTCCTTGATCGTGGAATCGAGGCGGCCAAAGCAGTGCTCGAACGCGTTTACGAACAGCGAATCATGAACTTGCCGGACATCGCTGACCTCAGGGATCCGAAGACACGCTTGCAGGAATGGTTGCAGGCACGAAAAATGGCACTGCCAAGCTACGATCTGGTGGGCGAATCGGGCAAGGATCACAACAAACGTTTTACCATTTCATGCACGGTTAGCAATAAAGGCACGACTACCCAGGGAACGTCAACGACCCGACGCAAAGCAGAACAACAAGCGGCACAAGAGATGTTTGCATTGATCAGCGAAAAGCAGCGATGACTCTTCCAGAGGATTACCGCTGTGGGCTGGTCGCCGTTATTGGCCGGCCGAATGTCGGAAAGTCGACGTTGATCAATTCGGTTATGGGTCGAAAAGTGAGCATAGTCACCGCCAAACCGCAGACCACCCGGCATCGCATCCTGGCAGTGCATACCGGCGACAAACAGCAGATCATTTTCGTCGATACACCGGGCCTGCACAGGAAGGCCGGCAAAGCCATGAATCGGCTGATGAATCGTACCGCGGCTAATGCGCTGGCGGACGCGGACCTGATATTGTTCGTCAGTGACGCAACTCGCTGGACCGAGGAAGATGACGATGTACTCACCCGGCTCGAGTCCAGTCGGGTCCCGGTCATTGCGCTGTTGAACAAGGTCGACAAGGTGCATCCCAGGGAAAAAATACTCGCCGTGATTGCGGCGGTATCGGCGCGAATGGAGTTTGCGGAGATCGTACCGATTTCGGCGCTCAAGAATGACAACCTTGACCATCTGTTGACTATGATTCCGGCCTATTTACCTCTGTCGCCACCGCTGTTCCCGGAGGATATGCACACGGATCGTAGTGAAGAGTTTCACGTTGCGGAGGTCATCCGTGAAAAACTGACCTTGATGCTGCATCAGGAAATGCCCTACGGGCTTACCGTGCAGATCGAGCGCCTGGTCAGAGAGGACAGTGGAATCGCGATTAACGCGATCATCTGGGTCGAGCGTGACAGCCAAAAAGGTATCGCTGTCGGCAAGAACGGCAGCGTACTGAAGAAAGTCGGTCGTGCCGCGCGCCTGGAAATAGCTGAGCAATTGGGTCAGCGTGTGCATCTTGAATTGTGGGTGAAGGTCAAGAGTAACTGGGCTGACAACGAAAATGACTTGATGAGCCTTGGCTATGAGGCTCCGTAGCCGGTGCTTGGGAGATGAGTTCTCAGCGGCGTGTTCAGCAACAACCGGCTTATATCCTGCACCATCGCCCGTTCCGGGATTCGAGTCTGATCCTCGACGTAGTGACTCGCGATCACGGCAAGCTGGCGCTGGTCGCGCGCGGCAGTCGCGGCTCGAAGTCGCGGCTGGCGGGCTTGCTGCGGCCGTTTCTGCCGCTCAGTTTGTCGTGGGTGTCGAAGTCTGACCTTGGCACGCTGACGGGCGCCGAGGCCGCAGGTCCCCCGGCGAGCATGGCGGGGGATGCTTTGTTATCCGCGTACTATCTGAACGAACTGCTGCTCCATTTTCTGCACCGATACGACCCGCAGGCGGAAATTTTCGCGCTTTACGAGGCGACGATACGAATTCTTGCCGGCGGTGAGAATATTGCGGCGCGCTTGCGCTCGTTCGAGCTTGAATTTCTGAGTTTGCTTGGCTATGGCGTCAATTTAAACCACGAGTTCGGCGGTGTTGATCCGCTTGCAGGCGATCGTTATTACGAATTCCGTATGGAGCAGGGGCCTGTGGCAGTTGAGCGCTGCGAAGGCACCCTGGTGTACACCGGTGCGATATTGACCGGTATCGCCGA
>VAPK010516888.1_pt1 | contig 10222 bp, 9 predicted proteins | sample 3395031 | NCBI WGS metagenome assembly VAPK01 (sample SAMN08290443, study PRJNA428436) | hydrothermal vent metagenome | isolation source: Deep-sea hydrothermal vent chimney 1 | place: Pacific Ocean: Juan De Fuca Ridge
CAGCTTACCCTCTATTTTGTCCAATAACTGCGTTGAAATCGCTCATTTATCTCTATATAAACTCCACGCTTTCGCCTTGCTTATTGGACAAAATAGAGTATATCCAAATTATCAACCCTGGCGGCTGTCGCGAAATTACTTCCAGCCGTCTTTTGCTTGATCGATTACATATTTAGCGACGTCCGCAATCTCTTTATCGCTTAGTTGCTTTCCGAATGCAGGCATTGGTGTTTTGCCTGCGGTGACTAGCGCGCTGATTGCGCCAATGTTGTCTGTCCCGTTTTTTGTCAAGTGATCCTGGCTTAAAGTTTTTTCGGGATTCATAATGTTGCCACCATTGCTATGGCAGCTTGCGCAGTATTGATCAAACACTTCATTTGCAGAAACGTTAGTGATTGTTAGCGCTACTGTAAAAGCCAACCCAGTTAATGTTTGTGATAAATGTTTATTCATTGCTTCACTCCTTAGTAAATTATAATTTTATAAAAGAGTCGTTTTGACTCTGAATGAATTATAACATTAGCTTGGATGAGTGCGACTATGTTCTGTATTGTCATTAAGTTAGATGATTTTTCTCATCGGCTTGCTTATCTTTGCTGATTCAGCCACACTAATGTTAAGAATTATGGTCTCAAGGTTTTTCTGATGGTTGTTTTTGATTTTTTCCATAGCCATGTCTTAAAGTGTCGAGTTAGAGTCACATGATTAGCCTTCGATGTAACTGGCGAAGTATCGCTGTATTGGTTTGGGATCTGGCTGCGGTCGCGCTTGCAATATTAATTGCAAACCTCACTCGTTTCGATGGCACAATTCCTGCGCAATATATTCTTCCACTCAAACATCAACTGTCTTTTGGATTACCTATCTATGCGCTGACTTTTCTGCTGCTAGGCGTGCATAAAAGTGTCTGGCGATTCGCCAGCATCGGTGATCTCTGGCGAATTCTCAAAGCCATTGCGATTGGTAGTGGATTGTCTGTGTTGGCTATGTTTTTGATTAAGCATACTGCTGGCCTGGAATTGCTTTCCCGGTCTGTATTAATACTGACTGCAATCTACCTGTTACTAATGATGGGGGGATCGCGGTTGATGGTGCGTTTACTGCAAGAGCATCGCTGGTTTCAAATGCAGCCCACCAGAAGCGTAGTGATTTATGGCGCTGGAATGGCAGGGCAAGCCTTGCTTAGAGAAATTCGACAGCGACCTCAACTCGGCATGGAAGTGCATTGTTTTCTGGATGATAATCCTGCATTACGCAATGGTTTGGTTGACGGTATTACAGTCAAGGGAACACTGGATCTTCTTCCTCAACTCATAGAAGAAAATCTGGTTGACGAAGTACTGGTTGGAATTCCCAACCTTAAACGAGATCGATTTCGGCGACTGATTGATATTTGTGATGGTGCTGGAATCACTTGTCGCACACTTCCTGGTATTTCTGAACTCGCTCAGGGTAAGCTCACCATCGCGCGATTAAGACCGGTCACGGTTGAAGATTTACTGGGTCGCGATGCAGTGGTGCTTGATAGGCAACTGATTGCTGGTTATATCAACAATAAAACAGTACTTGTGACTGGGGCTGGAGGCTCGATAGGCAGCGAGTTATGTCGTCAACTACTGCAGCATCGACCCAAAAGACTGATTCTATTGGATCAGTGTGAATATCATCTATATAACATAGAAAAGCAGTTACAAGCGATTCAGCATCTTCAAATCGTCAGCATGCTTGGTGATGTAAAAGATGCAGTGTCGATGAAAAAATTGTTTTCCCAGTATCGACCACATGTGGTGTTTCATGCAGCTGCGTACAAGCACGTTCCCATGTTGGAAGAAAACCCTGCAGAAGGCGTGTTAAATAATGTGCTGGGAACCCAGGTGATTTCTGTTCTGGCGAGTCGCTACAACGTTGAAAAATTTGTTTTGGTGTCGACTGATAAAGCAGTTAATCCGGTTAGTGTGATGGGGGTTAGCAAACGTGTTGCTGAAATTTATTGTCAGAATCTTGATGATCAGAGTAACACTGCATTTATCACCACACGATTTGGTAATGTGCTGGGTTCTACAGGATCTGTAGTGCCTTTGTTTCAGGAGCAAATTGTCAAAGGTGGGCCGATTACTGTCACTCACCCGAATGTTGTGCGTTTTTTTATGACTATTTCTGAAGCGGTTGGCTTGATCTTGCAGGCTGGAGCTATGGGGAGTGGTGGTGAAATATTTGTTCTCGATATGGGAGAGCCAATCAGAATTAAGCATTTGGCGGAGCAGATGATTCGTTTGTCTGGTCTGGAGCTTGATCGAGATATCGAGATTGAATACACAGGGTTGCGACCAGGCGAAAAATTATTTGAAGAATTGTTTCATGAAAATGAGGGTTTGCGAGTAACTGAACATTCTAAATTGCTGTTGGCTGATGCCCGAAAGGTAGAATCCCAATGGTTGAAACAGCAACTTACTACGTTAGTGTTAAATTGTCGAGAAGCTGATATTAGCTCGATATTGAAGCAATTACAGGTGATTGTGCCGGAGTATCAATCTGATCATAACAGTTCCGATATGGTCGATGCCGAAGATCATGACAGTAAAAACGTTGTGTCTTTTACTCAGGTTTCAGCGTGACATGAATCTTGAATCCATGATCATTCTAATGTTGATAGCGGCAGCGTATTTAATCTCTATGTTGGTGACGCGTTATATGACTGTGAATCATGTCATCATTGATGTTCCCAATAGTCGTTCATCGCATGATGCTCCGACACCACAATCAGGTGGATTAGGTCTGTTTATTGCCTTCTTGTTTGTCAGTTTTGTGTTTTGGATCAATAATCGTTTAGCATTGCCAGATTGGTTCTTTCCTTTTGTATTGCCGGCGATGTTAATTGGCGTGCACAGTCTGTGTGACGACATTTCAGGTCGCCGTGCAATCGAGAAATTACTGATTCAGTTGGCTGCTGCAGGCATTGTAGTTAGCTCCGGATTGCTGATAGAGTTGCCTTTTGGTGGTCAGTGGCTGAGTTATTTGATAACCATCTTATGGATTGTTGGAATGACTAATGCGACTAATTTTATGGATGGATTGGATGGACTGGTTTCAGGTATTTTCAGTCTTGCATTAGTATTTTTCTGCATGATTCTGCACAGCATCGGGTTTTATGATCTCTATTTGTTTGGTTTGACGATGATTGCAGGTCTCATGGGTTTTTTGATTTATAATTTTCCGCCAGCAAAGATATTTATGGGCGATGTAGGCAGTTGTCTATTAGGTTTTGTCTATGCAGTGATGGTGGTGATTATGGTTGGCGGTGACCAGTCTCCCTGGGTGATGCTTGCCAGTGTAGTACTAGTATTCAACCTGTTGTTTGATGTGATCTTTACAGTGATCAGGCGCTTTTTTCGCGGTGACAACATCATGCAGGCACACCGTTCACATTTGTTTCAATTAATGAATCGCTTGGGATACAGGCATTTGACGGTCTCGTTGTATTATCTTGGGGTGACATTTCTGCAGGGCTTACTTGCCATTTGGGTGTTGCGGTTTCCAGCATTAGTATGGCCGGTTATACTCGCGTTGCTTGTTTCACATCTGCTTTATGCAACTCTGATTATGAGAGCTTCCAAGCGTAAAAATCTGGTGTAGTAATTTTCCAGCCTAAACATAATGTCAAATCAGCTAACAGAAAGACTAGTTCTAGTTGCTAGTGGCATCATGCTGTGTTCTGCTATGGTGCTGATTCTTGTTGCAGGATCACTACATCGTCCTGACCAGGCAGGTGCTGCAAAACCATATGTGGTTTTAGGTGATCAGCTCAAGCTGATGGTTGGCAACGCTGTGCCGTCTGATGGCGTTCTTAAGCTTGACAGATTACAAAATGGAATGGCAGTAATCAGCTCAGGGCCGATTCGATTCTCCGCGCTTGCTTTCCCCTATTTGACCGTTCATCAAAGCGGTTTTACGCAGAGTTTAACCGTTAATTTGTTTTGGAGGCAACGTGAACAAGAGGATATTTTGCATACGCAGCAATTGTATCGATACGGAGATGGGTCGCTCACTTTGCATCTTGCAAACAATCCAGACTGGAATGGTGAGATAGTAGAATTAGGCTTGTCAGTTGAGGGTGTTCTCAAACAACCATTGATAGTAAAAACATTAGAATTGGAGCATTGGTCAATATTCGCCTGGGCTGTTTCCATTTGGGATCAATGGTGGTCTTACGGTGGATGGAAAGGCACTTCAATTAATTTTATCAGCGGTGGAAGCTACGACAAGATCCAGGATATTGCACCTCCAGAGTTACCGATGTTGCCAGTTGTCGCGAGCTGGCTTGGTTTGTCACTGGGATTGTATTTATTGATTTGGCAGGTGTTTTCACTCAAACTGAGCTGGCATTTACCCTTGGTGATGTTGTTGATGGCATGGCTGTTACTTGATAGTCGCTGGTTACATGAGTTGTGGCGAAGAACACAGGTCACGCAGTCTCAATATAGTGGGAAAACCCAACAGCAGAAATGGCAGAGTGAACAAGATGGTCAGTGGTATCTGATGGCAGAGCAAATCAAGCACCATATTCCAGAGCAATCAGCGCGAATATTTCAGGTCATGAAATCACAGCAACCGATGGATGATTATTACCGGTTTCGGGTGCGTTACCATTTGTTGCCGCACAATGTCTTTCCTTACTTGCAAACATTACCAGAAAGAAGTGACATTCATAGTGGCGATTATATTCTCGACCTGGGTGAGCAGACTCAGTTGCGCTATGACACCAAGATCAATCTGTTAGCCGATACTGGATCAACGTCACCATCGTTGCAACCTGTCATATTGAGGTATCAGTCCCGGCTTGGGCGTCTCTATCAATATCAGGGGCAATATCAGAGTCGGTGATGCATTTATGTCATGTTGTTCTGAGGCTGATGATGGGTTAACCATCTCCATTGTCACCTATTATCCTGATATTTCTGAATTCCTATCTAGCTTGAAGAGCTTGAGGGCAGCGATTGATTATTTGTATCAAAAGCTGACAATTGATGTGCGGGTAACGGTGGTTGATAATAGTGTCAATTCCCAGATAGCTGCTAAAATCTCTCAACTCTTGCAATCAGAGTTAAAAGGCATTTCACAGCTATTGACTCCTTCCATCAATTTAGGTTACGGACAGGGGCATAATCTTGCCGCAGAAAACGGCACAGATTATTGGCATCTGGTGATGAATGCTGATGTTGAAATGGATGAGGATGCACTCAGTGCAGCGCTAAAATTTTTCAAGCAGCCTGAAAATCAAAAGATTGGATTAATCTCACCACATTGTCTGAATGGTGATGGGCAGCGTGCTTATCTATGCAAGCGTTTTCCTTCGGTATTTGATCTGGCGTTGCGTGGTTTTGCTCCTGCAATCTTGCGGGATTTGTTTCAGGCTCGACTGGAAAATTATGAATGCCGTGATTATTCAGAACAGCAAACAGTACAATCTATTGTGATTGTCAGCGGTTGTTTTATGTTTTTTCGTGGTCAGGCCTGGCATGCAACTGATGGATTTGCATCGCATTATTTTCTCTATTTTGAAGATTTTGATCTGTGTATAAGATTAAATCAGGCATGGCGCATCGCTTATGTTCCCAGTGTGCGAATTGTCCATCATGGTGGGCATGCTGCGCGAAAAGGACTGAAGCATGTGGTAATGTTTCTGCGTTCGGCCTGTAGTTTTTTTTCTACACATGGCTGGCGAATCATTTAATTATTATCGATAGCAGCTTTGCGTATTCACTGCCTTGATGTATACTTACCTGCTGTTTATTTTCTATTTGATGATGTTTATTAAGGTGTGAAGTATGAAAACTTTTAGTGCCAAGCCGGCAGAGGTCAAACGCGAGTGGTTCGTGATTGATGCTGAGGGAAAAACCCTGGGTCGAATGGCAACCGAGATCGCCAGACGTTTGCGTGGCAAGCATAAACCAGAATTTACTCCACATGTTGATACTGGAGACTATATTATTGTTATCAATGCAGAAAAAGTGCATGTAACTGGTAATAAAGAAAAAGATAAAATTTACTATCGCCATACAGGTTATGTGGGCAATTTAAAGCAGACTTCGTTAGGTGATTTGCGCAAGCGACATCCAGAGCGAATTATAGAAAATGCAGTAAAAGGCATGCTTCCAAAGAATCCATTGGGTCGGGATATGTATCGTAAACTGCGTGTCTATAAAGGATCTGAGCATGGGCACCAAGCACAGCAGCCTAAACTATTGGAATTATAGAGAAATCGCAACTGCTCAGATTACTGAGTGGCTACGAAAAATTTTGCACTCACGGATAAACTAAAAGAAACTTATGGCAGTACAATATAATTACGGAACAGGACGTCGTAAAACATCAAAAGCTCGCGTTTTTCTTAAAAGCGGAAGTGGTGAGATTATTGTTAATAAAAAACCGCTGGACGAATTTTTTGGTCGTAAAACTGATCGCATGATCACCAGGCAGCCGCTTGAAAAGCTGGAAATGACTGAGCAGTTCGACATTATGGTCACTGTTAAAGGTGGTGGTCCATCAGGTCAGGCGGGTGCAATTCGTCATGGTTTGACGCGGGCACTGCTTGATTATGATGAAAGCTTGCGCCCGACACTTCGTGCAGCAGGTTATGTGACCAGAGATTCCAGAATGGTGGAACGCAAGAAGCTTGGATTACATAAAGCGCGCAAACGTCCACAGTTCTCCAAACGATAATAGAAACTTAATTTGTTTTAACTGGGCGGTCTTGTTTCTGGTCTGGATGTTGTTGTGATAATGATATTGGGGGATCGTCCAACGGCAGGACTGCGGACTCTGACTCCGTCAATCTAGGTTCGAATCCTTGTCCCCCAGCCAATCTAAGCCCCGAAGGTTGTTAATCTTCGGGGCTTTTTTGTAGCATCAGAATAATCTTTTACAGTGAGAATAAGTTCGGAAATCCTGATCACATCAAATTGATAGGTGATAGGTTTTTAGAGGGTTTTGTTCTGAGCCCGAAACGTTTAAAGTTGTTCCTGCGAAGGTATTGAAGGAACGTAGAAATAACTTCAATAACTGACTTGTCTTTTTACCCGTCTTCGGTGTTGCAGCAACAGTTACATCGCTGACTAGTGCTACAACCTGTAAGTTCGGTCACTAATAAATGTGTCATTCCCGAAGTCTTTTATCGGGAATCTATTGCTGAGTATGGATCCCCGATAAAAGACTTCGGGAATGACGAACTATTAGTAGGGTACAAACTTACGGGTTGTAACACTAGAGCTAAGTTGCTGCGCCTTGAAGACAAACAGTTATTTCAACAAATGGTCTACGCCAGTTGTTGAAATTATTTCTTGCACGTTCTTTAGCAAATTCCACGAGTCAGGTGTTCTGAAGTTAGAAAATATTTCATTCATTCTATTGTTACGATGATTGGTTTAAAATAAGGTTTAGCGTTTAATAGAAGGATGACCATGTCGACACCCAATATACACCATTTTTTTCATAGCCCAACTTTCACCTTTGCATATGTAGTTTCTGATCCGGCGACAAAACAATGTGTTGTAATTGATTCTGTGCTTGATTATAACCAGGCAGCAGCCCGAACCTCGACTGGATTTGCTGATGAGATTATTGAATACATTGCAGAACATGGGCTTTCACTGCAATGGATCCTTGAGACTCACGCACATGCAGATCATCTAACAGCATCTCATTATCTGAAAGAAAAACTGGGTGGTCAAATAGGGATCGGTGCCCGTATTTCAGAAGTTCAGGAGATTTTCAAAGGACTTTATAATCTGGAAGACAGTTTTCAGGCAGATGGATCGCAGTTTGATCGATTGTTTAAACAGGGAGACGTATTTTCAATTGGTGATCTGTCGTGCAGCATTATGGAAACGCCAGGTCATACGCCAGCATGTATTACTTATATTGTTGATAATCACCATGCATTTATTGGCGATACCTTGTTTATGCCTGATTATGGAACTGCACGTTGTGACTTTCCGGGGGGTAGTGCTGAATCCCTGTATGACTCTATTCAGAAGATTTATGCGCTTGGGGACGAGACGCAACTCTATATGTGTCACGACTATCGTCCTGATGCGCCATCGCCACGTTGGCTGACGACCGTCAAAGAAGAGAAGGCGCATAATCCACTGATTCAAGAAGGCGTGACAAAGCAAATGTATGCTAAAGCACGAGAGACCATTGATAAAGTCTTGTCAGCACCAAAATTGATTCTGCCTTCCCTGCAGATCAATATTAGAGCGGGTGAGCTACCACCAGCAGAATCCAATGGTCTTTCATATCTGAAATTTCCTCTTAATAAGTTAGGAAAGAAGGATTGATATACATTTTGCGCATGAAAATCTAGCATTTAGAAGTGAGGATTTAATAACTGTCGGCAGTTATTAAATCCTCACTTCTAAGAGCTGCATGATATTTTGTGGAGAGTAGCGTGATGAAATCTTAGTTGTAGTTGATTGCAGCAAGGATCTCCGCGCAACTATCTGCTAAAAAGTGTGTGCACTGGCTGCTAGATTTTCATCTGCGGAAAGTGTTCATTCCTTAGAGTTGATAGATTAGTCATTCGTTCCATCTTGTTTGTAACAGCATTTTGTATTTCCAGCTTTCTTCAAACATTGTGAGTTTTTTCGTTTAACAGAGTCAATTATTCATGTCAATTACCATTCAATCAGTCATTTTATCTGGTGGATCAGGAACACGATTGTGGCCTTATTCGCGACAGGCGCTACCAAAGCAATTTCTGCCACTGGTTGGCAATCGAACCTTGTTGCAGGAAACCGCACTTCGTATTGAGGGTTTGAAACAGCGCCCCAATCAATTAACAGTATTGCCAACAGTTGTTGTGAGCAATGAAGCCCACCGTTTTTTAGTTGCTGATCAACTCACAGAGTTGGGTTGTGACGATAGCTCAATTATACTTGAATCTGAGGGACGCAATACGGCACCTGCGCTGACTGTGGCTGCCGAACTGGCTATTTTGAAAGGTGATGATCCAGTACTGATAGTGATGCCCTCGGATCACATTATTGCCGATGTACCAGGTTTTCAATCATTGCTTGAACATGCGGTTGGTTTGGCAGGCATAGGGTTATTAGTGACATTTGGAATTGTTCCTGATCAGCCTGAAACTGGTTTTGGCTATCTTCTTAAGGGCAACGCTATTGATGATCAGTCATTTGTGCTTAGTAAGTTTGTCGAAAAACCTGATCTTGAGACAGCCCAATCTTATCTTGCTTCAGGGGATTACCTTTGGAATAGTGGTATTTTTGTTGTAAAAGCCTCGATATGGATTGAGCAGATTACGTTGCACCAAGCAGCTATCGGTAGAGCATGTCAACTTGCGGTTCAAAAAGGACAAACTGATGGTGTGTTTTTCAGGCTTGATGCCGACAGCTTTAATCAATCGCCCAGCGACTCCATTGACTATGCGGTAATGGAAAAATTGTCGACAGACCAAGGGAAACCTTTGTCAGTGGTAATCCCGATGGATGTTCAATGGTCTGATCTTGGCTCATGGACTGCACTGGCTGGAACCTGTGAATCTGATTCAGAAAATAATATAAGGCAAGGTGATGTTGTTATGCAACAGTCACGTAACAGTGCAGTATTTGCGCAGGAACGGTTGGTCGCTGTTATTGGAGTTGAAGATTTAGTCGTCGTAGAAACCCGTGATGCTGTTTTAGTCGCTCATAAAGATACAGTACAAGATGTAAAATCTGTAACCGAACATTTACATAACACTGGGCGTTCCGAACATGTTTTTCATAGTAAAGTACATCGTCCCTGGGGATTTTTTGAATCTATTGATAATGGTGATCGATATCAGGTCAAGCGCTTGACAGTTAAACCTGGGGCATCGCTTTCACTTCAAATGCATCATCATAGAGCGGAACATTGGGTTGTTGTCAGCGGGACTGCTAAAGTGACTCGAGGCGAAGAAACGTTTATTCTTTCTGAAAATGAGTCGACTTATATTCCTGTCGGAGTAAAACATCGTCTTGAGAATCCAGGCAAACTAATATTGGAAATTATCGAAGTTCAATCGGGTAGCTATTTGGATGAAGATGATATTGTTAGATATGAGGATAATTATAATCGAATGGACAACTAGTAGTCTTTCAATGTGATATTGCCGTGTATAGAAAGCCGATAAATGGTCATCTGCGTTGTTGCACTCGTTTGGATTAGCCTGCTAGTCCTGCTCTCG
>VAPK010303245.1_pt1 | contig 10221 bp, 9 predicted proteins | sample 3395031 | NCBI WGS metagenome assembly VAPK01 (sample SAMN08290443, study PRJNA428436) | hydrothermal vent metagenome | isolation source: Deep-sea hydrothermal vent chimney 1 | place: Pacific Ocean: Juan De Fuca Ridge
ACATTACATTACATTCTAGCATTTAAATATATATTTACAATAATCTATGCATCTTTAATAAAGAAAATAGAACAATAATAATGAAATAAAACATATAATCTGCCCTATAAAAAAATAACTTCATGCTAAAATCCGTTTCCCTTTTGTTATTTGTAGTTTCTGATGCCCAATTCAGCAGAAAAAAAAATATTAGAATTGCGTGAACAAATTAATCTTCACAATTCAAACTATTATACACATGATAGCCCTATCATCACAGACTCAGAATACGATAGAAAAGTTCAAGAATTAATAGAACTTGAATCTAAACACCCCTCTATAATCACTCCTGACTCGCCAACACAAAAGGTGGGAGGGGCAGTCTTGGAATCTTTTACAAAAGTTAATCATGAAGTCCCTATGCTTTCCTTAGGGAATGTTTATTCTGAAGATGATCTAAGTGATTTTATTTCACGTTTAAATAACCGTCTTAATAGCGATTTAGATCCGATATTTTGTGTTGAACCAAAACTGGATGGTTTAGCCATCAGCTTGCTCTATAAAAATGGACAACTGGTGAGAGGAGCAACAAGAGGAGATGGAAATATTGGAGAAAATGTTACGCATAATGTAAAAACTATTCAAAATATCCCTCATACCCTTATTGGGAAAGACATTCCTGAAACAATTGAAATTCGAGGAGAAGTTGTTATCCCTATTGCTGCTTTCAATAACTACAATAAGAATGCCGTTAAAATGGGTGATAAAGCCTTTACCAATCCTCGAAATGCGGCAGCAGGAAGCTTACGTCAACTTGATTCCAAAATTACAGCTAAACGCCCCTTGGCGTTTTATAGCTATGGTATTGGTTTATTAAAAAATGGAGCCCTGCCCAACAGTCATTTTAAAAGACTACAAACTTTCAAAAACTGGGGGTTACCAATCAGTCTTGAAGCAACAACAAAAACTGGCGTAAAGGGTTGTATTGAATATTACCAATCTATTCTAAATAAACGTGATTCATTATTTTATGAAATTGATGGCGTTGTTTATAAAATTGACGATATAGCATTACAGGAGCAGCTTGGTTTTATCTCGCGGGCACCACGCTGGGCAATTGCCCATAAATTTCCTGCTCAGGAAGAACAAACCACATTACTCGATGTAGAATTTCAAGTAGGTCGTACCGGTGCTGTCACACCTGTTGCCATTCTTGAACCTATTTTTGTGGGTGGTGTGACCATTAGCCGTGCCAGTTTACACAATCAGGATGAAATTAATCGTTTGGGTATTTATATTGGCGATACTATTGTAGTGCGTCGTGCTGCAGATGTTATCCCACAAATTATCAGAACTATTACTGAAAAAAATACAACTCGTAAAAAAATCGTATTCCCTAGCCATTGTCCTATCTGCCATTCAGAAATTGAACGAATTGAAGATAAAGCCGCTGCCCGATGCATTGGTGGTTTATTTTGCCCCGCACAAAGGAAACAGGCCATTCAATATTTTTCTTCGCGTAAAGCAATGAATATTAATGGCTTGGGTGAAAAAGCTGTTGATTTGTTAGTGGATGAAGGACTCATTCATAACCCGGCAGACTTGTTTTCTTTAAAAGCTGAACAATTAATTGATCTTGAAAGGATGGGACAAAAAAAAGCGGATAACCTTATCAATGCAATTTCGCAATCCAGACAAACAACATTTAGCAAATTTATTTTAGCACTTGGTATCAGAGAAGTAGGTGATACCACTGCGAAAAATTTGGCTGATTTTTATTTAACCTTAGAAGATCTAAAAAAAGCCGACGCAGAGTCTTTACAGGAAGTTGATGATGTAGGCAAAGTCGTTGCCGAACACATAGAACATTTTTTTCGCCAACCCCATAATCTGGAGGTTATTGAAGCATTGATAAAAGCAGGAGTCAGTTGGCCAAGTATTGCTCCAAAACAACAAACCACTCTCCCCTTGACGGGTAAAAATTATGTTTTAACAGGGACGTTAAGTCAAATGAAAAGAGGTGAAGCTAAAGAAATGCTTCAATCTTTTGGCGCTAAGGTTTCAGGAAGCGTTTCAGCTAAAACGGATTTTGTAGTTGCAGGGGAATCCGCCGGTTCCAAATTGACCAAAGCAGAGGAATTAAGCATCCCCATTATTGATGAAAATGAACTCATTGCCTTATTGTCATCCTTTTCAAAACCTGTTTAATTTTGCAAGATAGCCTTCCGGATTAACAGGCACAGAATCTTGAATTAAAATGGTTCCTAATTCTGTCATCGCTTTTTTATAAACCTTACGCTTAAAATAAATAACGTCGCTAAGTGGCTCCCAAAAATCGACCCACTTCCAACCATCAAACTCTGGTTTTTCTCCACAATCAAAACGGACTACATCTTCTTTTGCAACCAAACGTAAGATAAACCAAATCTGCTTTTGACCCACACACAAAGGTAAGGATTTTTTTCGAATATACTTTTCTGGCAATTTATAGCGTAACCAATATCGTGTCCGACCAAGAATCTGGACATGCTGTTCAGATAACCCTGTTTCTTCCCATAACTCACGAAACATTGCTGTCTCCGGATCTTCATCACAATCAATCCCTCCCTGTGGAAACTGCCAGGAATTAACACCTTTACGTTTTGCCCAAAATACGCGCCCATCGTCATTACAAAGAATAATGCCAACATTCGATCGATATCCTTTCGAATCTATCATTCTACAAACCTGTTATAAAGCTTTCTTGTTCAGATTATTATCATCAGACACAACAATTCTCAACCCAAAGAAACTTATAAGGTACCCAGGTCAAATACTGTAAAATAGCTATAAAGTTTGGGTATATCAATAGTCCACAAAATAAATTTATGCTAAGAACACAGGTAAATACAACCTGCCATCAAAAACAATCGATTTTCTGGATAATATCAACACTTATACCTAATAAACTAACAGCCTTAATGTTAAATAAAAAAGAACAAGTCAGTATTAAAATTAATGAGATCATTGTTCCATAAATAAAGCATTGACGCTATAGCACTTTTATTTTTTTTAGCTTTTTATACTTCACGCGGTCACGGATGCGGAATTTATAGCGAGTTGTTTTTTGTCGATAGCAAGGCGCAGAAATGAGCGCATAGCAAGCTATGCAACCATTTCTGCAACGCAGTCTATCGGCAAAAATCGACCGATAGAAATCCGCATCCGTGACCGCGTGAAGTATATAATATTATCTATCTAGGAATATATACATGAGTTTAGCGATTTTTGATTTGGACAACACGCTTATCGCAGATGACAGCGACTATTTATGGGGACAATTTCTTGTTGACCAAGGGATAGTTGATAAACAGTTGTATGAGGAAGCTAACATTCGCTTCTACGAAGACTATAAACATGGGAAGTTGGACATTGCTGAGTTTTTACAATTTTCTCTAACACCTCTTGCTAGCCATCCGACCAAACAACTCCTTGCCTGGAGAGAACAATTTATTGAAGAACTCATTAAGCCTGTTGTGCTTAAACCCGCAATCAGGCTGATAAATAAACATCGCTATAAAGGTGACACTGTATTAGTTATCACCGCAACCAATCGTTTTATAACAGAACCCATTGTAAAGTTATTCGGAATAGATCACTTAATTGCAACGACACCTGAATTTGTCGATGGTCAATATACCGGACAATTTGAAGGGATCCCTTGTTTCCAGGAAGGAAAAGTCAAATTGCTGGAAAACTGGTTAGAGGACTCCAATGAAACAATGGAAAACAGTTCATTTTATAGTGATTCTCATAACGATCTTCCGTTGTTAAAACTCGTAGACAATCCTGTCGCTGTTGATCCTGATGAAAAGCTCAAAGCTTATGCTCAACAGGAGGAATGGTCGATCATCAGTTTAAGAATATAAACTCGGCGCACAAAAAAAGGGATGCTTAAAATAAGCATCCCTTTTTTTGTGCGGATAAAAACTAAACCTTTATGCTATCTGCAATTTTATTGAATGATTCAACTTTTTCCTTACCGGTTTTAATCAATTCAAGTCCTGTATTGACAATAATATCAACCAGTCCAGGCGTTTTATAAACCATCATGCCTAAATAACCAACAACCGGAATAGCAATAACTGCCGCTATAATCCCACCAATACCAACAATCCCCATTACTTTGATAAGCAAAACAACCATATCTAACGGGACAAGTATCATGACCCCAAAGTAAGCTAAAACTATAAATGTAAAAAGAGCAAAAACAACAAATTGAAGAAGCCTTACCAAGGCAACATTGATTTTATTCATAATGTAGGAAATCCCTATTGTCGAATGAAAATTCTATAATTATTTTCCTATTATATCTTAATTCCAGATAGATTTTGAACTTATAGTTACGATCAATTTCTACATTTCTGTAATCCTAGATATTATCAATGACTTCATTAAAACTATCACTTGGTCGCATTATTTTTGCGACTAATTCTTGATCAGGATAATAATAGCCTCCAATATTAATTGCTTTTCCTTGCACTGTATTTAACTCGGCAATAATTTTAGTTTCATTTTCAGTTAACGTCTGAGCGACAGGAATAAATTTAGTTTGTAAGTCTATATCCTGATTTTGTTCAGCTAAAGCCTGTGCCCAATATAAAGCGAGATAAAAATGACTGCCCCGCGTATCCAGTTCGCCTGTTTTCCGGGAAGGAGATTTATTATTATTTAAAAATTGACTGTTAGCTTCATCCAATGTTGATGCCAACACTTGCGCTTTATTATTATCATTTTTTTGTGCGAATTGTTCTAAAGAAACAGCAAGTGCCAGAAACTCACCTAATGAATCCCAACGTAAATGATTTTCTTCTAATAACTGTTGCACATGCTTAGGTGCAGAACCTCCCGCACCTGTTTCAAACAGTCCGCCACCTGCCAACAAAGGAACGATTGACAACATTTTTGCACTGGTACCCAGCTCTAAAATAGGAAATAAATCTGTTAAATAGTCCCTTAAAACATTTCCAGTGACAGAAATAGTGTTTTCCCCTGCTTTGACACGCTTTAATGTAAAACGCATAGCATCAATAGGCGCCATGATGTTAATGTCAAGTCCGCTGGTATCACTTTGCTTTAAATAGTTTTCAACTTTGGTGATTAAGTTTGCATCATGAGCACGTTTTTTATCTAGCCAAAATATAGCAGGTTGCCCAGTCTCTCTAGCACGCCGAACAGCCAATTTAACCCAATCCTGAATAGGTAAATCTTTGGTCTGACACATTCGCCATATATCACCCTGCTCTACCTTATGTTCAAGCAAGGTAGTTCCTTTCGAATCGCTAACTCGCACAATACCTTTCGCGGGAATTTCAAAAGTTTTATCATGTGAACCGTATTCTTCAGCTTTCTGTGCCATTAAACCTACATTACTCACATTCCCCATTGTCGATACATCAAAGGCTCCATTCTGTTGACAAAAAGCAAACACCTCCTGGTAAATGCCTGCATAACAGCGATCTGGAATCATGGCTTTAGTATCATGCAATTGACCATCTGCACCCCACATTTGACCCGACGAACGCAGTGCTGCAGGCATAGAGGCATCAACAATAACATCACTGGGAACATGAAAATTAGTTATCCCTTTATCTGAATTTACCATTGCCAGTTTGGGTTGTGTCTTATAAACAGTCTGAATATCCTTTTCAATTTCATTACGTTGATCTTCAGACAGATCAGCAATTTTCGCATACACATCACCCAACCCATTGCGACTATCCACACCCAATTGTTTAAAAACTGTGGCATGTTTTTTAAACACCTCTTGAAAATAAACATTAACCGCATGACCAAAAATAATCGGATCAGACACTTTCATCATCGTGGCTTTCAGGTGTAGTGAAAGCAAAACATCCTCTGCTTTCGCATCCTCAATAGACCGTTCATAAAAACCACATAAAGCCTTCTGACTCATCACAGTGGCATCAATCACTTCCTTGCCCAGAACCGCTGTCTTTTCTTTCAAGACATGTATTTCTCCATTATCACCTTGCCATTCAATTTTTACATCCCCTCCCCTATTCACAACGACAGATTGTTCGCTAGAATAAAAATCACCCTCGCTCATAGACGCGACGTGAGATTTAGACTCTGACGACCAAATACCCATTGAATGGGGATGTTTTTGAGCATATTCTTTCACAGGATCAGCGACTCGCCGATCAGAATTACCTTCTCGCAACACTGGATTTACCGCACTACCAATCACCTTGGCATAACGTGCCTTAATAGCTAATATTTCATCATCATTACTCTCTTCCGGGTAATTAGGAATGTCATAACCCAATGCCTGTATTTCCTTAATCGCTTCTTTTAATTGAGGAATTGATGCACTAATATTCGGCAACTTTATAATATTAGCTTTTAATATTTTCGCCATTTTGCCTAATTCTGCCAACGCATCATTTTGTTTTTGCTCATCGGTCAATTTTTCAGGGAAATTTGCAATGATACGACTTGCTAACGAAATATCTCGCGTTTCAATAACAACATCAGCAGCCTTTGCAAAAGCTTGAACAATGGGTAAAAAAGAATAAGTAGCTAAAGCAGGTGCTTCGTCTGTTAACGTGTAGATAATTTTTGAATTTGTCATAGTTCTAGTTTTTTATGATTACAATTGTTTATGCTTATGGGAGCTGGAAATAAATCAGCCGATAGGCGACTCACCATTAATCAAGACCAATTTATACCCAACCCCATACACGGATTGAATAAGCTCCCTTTCTGGAACTAAAAACCGAATCTTGGTCCGTAATTTTTTAACATGACTATCAATCGTTCGATAACTGACGATACGATTATCGTTATAAATATTCTCCATTAAACTATCGCGAGAATAAATTCGCCCTGGTTTTTCCAATAACAATTGAATAAGTCTTGATTCAACCGCTGTTATACTAACCGATTGATCATCTAAAGATAATTGACAACTATCAACATCTAAATGTAAACCAGCAGGAATCACATCTTTTTTATTTTGAGATCGACGCAATATCGCTTTAACACGCGCCACCACTTCTTTCGTGCTAAAAGGTTTACAAATATAATCGTCCGCGCCCAGTTCCAACCCAAGCAAACGATCTATTTCCTCTACACGAGCCGTTATTATCATAATTGGAATATCGGACTCTTTCCTGATAGTGCGACATAAACTAAGCCCATCGGTTCCTGGAAGCATAAGATCTAAAATAATTAAATGGCATTGATGTTGCGCTAACCAAGGCTCAACTTCGTCTCCATCGTGAATTAAGGTACATGCGTAACCATTATGATGTAAATAATCTCTTAATAACTCAGCTATCTTAATTTCATCTTCTACTATTAATATATGTTGCTTCAAAATTCTCCATCCCTTAATGGTTGGTTTGAAAAAATGATTCTAATAGCAATCCCACCAAGTTCTGAATGCTCTACAGAAAAAACACCTTGATGAGCTTCCACTATATTTTTACAAATAGCAAGGCCTAAACCTGAACCTCCCATATTACGATTACGCGATGGCTCTGCTCGATACAACGGTTCGGTTAATTTTGCTAAATCGTAATCATTAACACCAGGAGATGAGTCTTCCCAAACAAGAGTCATACCCTTATTGTCCTGAATTAACCATATTGTCAATAAACCCTGATTATCCGTATAGCGTATGCTATTTTGTAGTAAATTATCAATCAATTGCTCTAAGCGTTTTGCATCGCCAATAATAGTAACAGGAGAGTTAGGACAATTAATCGTCACCTTAAAACCTTGTTGATGTAAGTTATTTTTTTGGGTATCTAACTTTTCTTTTAGTAATGCATGAAAATCTAACGCTTCTTTTTGATAACTCAGTGCTCCAATATCTGATAAAGCCAAATCTTGCAAGTCATTAACGAGAATTGTTAAACGCTCAATTTCATGTTGGAATGATGTCAGCGTCGTTTCAGTTACACTTCTAATTCCATCTTGAATCGCATCTACCTCACCTTTTAAAATAGAAACAGGCGTACGCAATTCGTGTGAAATATCCGCCACCCACTGCTGTCTAGTCTGCAATTTTTTTTCCAATGTAATAGCCAAACTGTTCAGGTCTTTACTTAAATCACCAATTTCATCACGACTAATAGGTAGTCGTTTTGAAAAATAGCCTTTCGCTATTTGAGCGAGCATTTTTCTAACTCGATTTAAAGGCCGTAAAAACAAACTGGCTGCTGGTAATGCAACAATTGCACTTAAAAACATCAAAGAAAGAGCAATCAACAAAAAATTTCTTTGTTGCTCCTCAAGAAAAAGAGTCTCTAATCGATTGCTGGGGGAATGGCCTTTAATGTAGCCTAGATAACCCAATATTTCATCCGTTTTTTTTATCAGTATCCAGTGCACCGCATTAATTTCTTCCGGATTTCCAATAATGAGTTGATTCAGTTTATCTTTTAAATAGAGATGAGAATCTATATTCAATAGAGTGCGACTTTGTTCACCATCCAGCGACCCTTGTATCGACACAGCTTCATACACTTGTGCATGATCAGGATTAATTTCATCAATATATTTTTCAATCAGAGAATGCCATTTAAAACTCTCTGCATTTATCCATTCCCAATCATCTTCTTCTGCATATATTACTGATAAAGCATTTACAAACGGCATCAACTTCTGACTTTCAGTTTTCTCGACATAATTTCTAAAACCGTTCGAAAAACTACGCAAAGTCAATACATACATAGTCCAAGCTAAAGCGATGTTAACAACAAAAATAAGCAAGAATAATTTATGTTTAATACGTTTGATGATAATTCCCCATTACACTCTCCTCTCTCATTTTCAGTAAATCTGATATAGATTCTGGCATTTACACATTATTTGCACTTTTATTGCACGTTATTTATACATTTTTTGACTAATACTTGCACTTTTTTTGTTAATACTAGTTGCTCAACAATACTATTAATATTTGAGGGGTCAAATGAAAATTAATAAAAAAAATATTTTAAAAAAAGAAAAAAAATGGAAGGTAACTTTACTATTTATCACAACCTTGGTCTATCAACCTGTTCTTGCGGGACCTTTAGAAGATTTAGGTAGAGAAATATTCTTCGATACTAACTTATCAGAGCCAGCTGGACAATCTTGCGCTACCTGCCATCTTCCTGATACTGGGTTTGCTCACCCAAACAGCGACAACCCAACGTCCGAAGGTGCTATTGAAGGTGTTTTTTCTAATCGAAATGCACCTACCATAAGCTACACTCAATTTATTCCACGACTTAGAAACAGTCGATTTGGAGCAAGAGGTGGTTTATTTATTGATGGTAGAGTCAGTTCTTTGGAAGAACAGGCAAAAGCTCCATTTCTAAACCCATCAGAAATGAATAATGAGAGTGAAGCGGCTGTTATTGAACGTATCAGTGAAGCATCTTATGCCGATCAATTTAGAGATTTTTTTGGTGAAGATTCTCTGTTCGATACGGAAAGAGCATTTGATCAAGTCGCATCTGCTATTGCAGCTTTTGAGCGCAGTGAAGAAGTCTCTCCTTTTTCTTCTAAATTTGACGCCATCATACAAAATAATGAAAGACCCACTTCTGCAGAAATACGGGGGTTTAGATTATTTACAGGACGAGCAGGATGTGTAAATTGTCACGGTTTTAACAGAGAACCTAGAATATTCACTGATTTCACCTATCACAACATTGGCGTTCCAGCTAATCCAAATAATCCATTTTATGCTATGGATTTTGAAATAAATCCAGAGGGTAATGATTTTATTGATCTGGGTTTGGGTGAAACGACAGGTAGACGAAGAAATAATGGTCAATTTCGCGTACCGACTTTGCGTAATGTCAACTTAACAGCTCCTTACATGCATAACGGTGTCTTCGATACGCTGGAAGAAGTGTTAGAGTTTTACAATACACGCGATTTAGATCCTGAGCAATTCCCAGCAGAAGTCAGAAGAAATGTAACAAATCGTGGTGGGATAGGAAATTTGGGTCTTTCAGACAGGCAGATGCAAGATATTATCGCATTTCTAAGAGGATTGTCTGACCGTCCATAATCTTAACTATCGTTGCTGAAAATTATTGCTCTATAAAATTCGGACACAACTAAATCAAATTTTTCTCTCGTTTGTATGATTAATTTACACTCAAGGACAGTGGTAAAATTATCATTAGAGTTCGGGGATGTATCTTGGTATTCCTCGTTGAAGCCGTTAATAAAAAA
>VAPK010796180.1_pt1 | contig 10221 bp, 9 predicted proteins | sample 3395031 | NCBI WGS metagenome assembly VAPK01 (sample SAMN08290443, study PRJNA428436) | hydrothermal vent metagenome | isolation source: Deep-sea hydrothermal vent chimney 1 | place: Pacific Ocean: Juan De Fuca Ridge
GGGTGCGCCATGATCTGTGCTAGTTAGCTTTTCAGGTGGTTTTTGATGCTCTATTTAACCCAGGGGATATGGAGCTTAACGGGCAAAATAGCTTGAAAATTAGAAAAATCATTATCTGTAGTTAGGATAGGCATATTGTGTCTTGTTGATATTGCACAAATCAGGAAATCAGTATTTGAGCCCTGGATTCCTTTTTTTCTTGCAGTATTAAAATATTCAGCGGCTAACTCGTAATCTTCTCTTTCTAATTTAAGGTCATCATAGACTTCAAGATGAATTTTTAGTAGATCAAATTGTTTTTTGGATTTTATTTCACTAAGAAGTTCTTGTCGTACAGAACCCATGAGTTGAGTGCGAACTTCTTTGATTAATTCTTTTAGTTCGCTAACATACTCGTTGCTCTGGGGGTCACTTCTTCGCAGCGCTAACGACCAAACACACAAGTGTCAATAATGATTTTCATTTTCTCGCTCTTTGTTCCTTGTAATCATAATCTTGATCGTAGTCTATTTTATTGAAAATATTGAGTATTTTAGCTTGTTTTTGCCTCTGGATATATTCCTGTAAGGCTTCTGTGACAACTCCTTTTTTTGTGCGATGTTTTCCTATTGCTTTTGCTTCATCAATTAGCCAGTCTTCAATTGCGAGATTAGTAGCCATGTCAGTTCCTCCTGTATGTTTTACACATAAGTGTAAGGTAAAGAGGCGATGATGATTTTTTTTACGCCGACCAATGAGTGAACGGACTTATTGAAAACAGAATTTCCATGAGTAATTAGTGGGGTGTAAACTAAAATTAATGCACTCGTAAAAAGTCTCGAGATGGCTAAGCAGCTAAGCGTAGACTGCGAAAAGTGTGATATACAGGTAAACGAACGGTGTGAGACTCCGAGGCTTAGTGTTTTTTTAGGAGCAAGGCCATACATAATGCAGGTCGTGCCTAAAATAATTGCTACAACGCAATAGATCGGATTGCTATGCACCTTTTGGGTACTTTTGACGACGCCATCAAAATTACAATTCGGTACGTTTAAGTGCCGTCTATTCAGAGGAAGCCATTAACTGACTTTTACGCTGAGTAATTAGTAAGCGCTCCATGAACACCCTACTGCACGCACTTAAGTCACCCAATATACAGAGGTATTATCGGGGGACTTAAGTGCGCACAGCAGGTCGTCCCTGAAACCCTTACATTCCGAGATGTTATAAAGTCAAGAGTGTGGTTTGTTGAGCACTTACAGTAATTACAACGTTAATCTTTTTCCAAACGGCAGAAAACTCGTATGGAATGGTGCCGGACAAAGAAGACAGTAAGCGCACCGATGACACCAGCCAATGCCACAATAGACAACAGCCAGTAAAAGATATCCACACCATAGTCATCAGTGACATAACCGCCTGTAGCCGTAGCCAATGAACCAAGCCCAAAGATCAGAAAGAAATTCACCCCAAAGCCAATGCCGCATGAGGCCTTGCGGGTATATTTAGAAATCAGGTAATTTTGGGCTGGCTGCCAGGAGTAATAAATTAAGCTGAATAACCCGGAATAAACTATAAGTTTGTTATCAGAACTGCGGCTGATCATGTACAGCAGGGGCGCCACCAACAGGAACACTAAAGCAGGAAAGAGTTCAGGCCTCTTCAGCTTGTCATTTATATAGCCGCCAAACCAGGCACCGACCAACCCCAGTGATAAAACGGCAGTTGTCATATAGCCCGCCATAACCACGGGAAAATCACTATTAGTGATAAAATGAATTTCCTGGCGAAAAAGAGCCGGGAAAAAGGTAAGTGACCCCCGGAAAATATACCCCGATATGGTGCTGACCAGGAATAAGGCCAATAACGACAAAGGAATTAGCACTGATGGAGGCACAGAATGCCCTTCGTCTCTCGCCTGGACAGGTTTTTCATTCACAGCAGCCTTCTCTCCAAAGCCGCGCTTCATGGTCTCCCGGAAGGAGAAATCAGCCTCGTCAGAGATTCTCGATTTATAGAGCAGCAACGCAAAACCAATACCGATTACACCATAAATAATATAGCCAGCCCGCCAGCTATGAAATAGCCAAACGCACGAAGCAGCAATAAGCGGGGTCAAAAAAAGCCCCACATTGCCCATCACCCCGTGAATCCCCAGAGCCTGCCCCCGGTTGGTCTTTACCCGTCGGGCAATAAGTGATAAGCCTGCCGGGTGGTGAATGCTGGCAAAAAGTCCCAGCAAGGCGTAAGACAAGGCAAATGACCAAATACCGACCGAGAAACCAACCAGCAATGAGCCAAAGGACATGCCCATTATCCCAATAGTCAGCATACGCTTGGAGCCAAAACGGTCGGAGAGATAACCGGCAGGAAACGCCCCCATGCCGTAAAGAAAATAACCAACATTAGCGATGATGCCGATATCCATGAAACTCATGGAATTTTCTCCGGCGATGACCACCATCAGAGCTGGAAACATCGTCATAAAACCATGAGTGATAAAATGAGAGCAACTGGCAACAAGGACTACCTTGTGTTCATCTGTCATTTTTTATTTGTCCCAATTAATCCTTTTCAAAAGAAATGGTTTGTACGCAACCTCTCCCAAATCTTTGTCATCGTGCTTATCAAAAATTGTCTCATCAATCTTTTTGCTATTAATCGTGCCAAACCAATTATTTGGCGCCTTAATATCAAAGTCCTGAGCTTCTGCTACTGCGATGTTATAATCAGTATTATCGTAAATATTATTATGGTCGATGGTCACTTTCCTGGTCTGGTATAGATAAATCCCTTTTTTATTGCCAGTAATCTCATTATAGCTTATTTCGGCATCGGCTTCTTCTTTGGGGAATATGCCAAAAAATTTGTTATTCTCAATAAGGTTATGGCTTATTTCGGCACTGGAATTACGGAAACCAATACCACCCTTATTATTGTAAATACGGTTATGAACAATCCTTAGACTAGATTTTTTTCCGTACCAGGGCACATCCGGACTCTCTTCCTCCTTCTTAAAACTGATCCCAACCCCATTTTTGGCAAATTCACTATTAGTGATAACCGCCTCTGCCCCGTGACTGTGTACGCCGTTGTAGGCAAATAATATTTTACAATGATCAATTATATTTTTTTGACTACCAAGTAGATTAATCGCTCCCCAATCCTTTGGCCGCGCATCGCTCTCTGCGGAGGTAAAGACAATATTTTTTTTGGCGGTACCTTGGGCAATAATCCTGCCTCGCACAATCAATTCCGCTTCCGGATAATATGGAGATTTAACTCCAAACATGTTTTGGTCAGAGTTCTCGTCAATACGCTTAAATTTGATAACAGTACCTGGTTTAATGGTCAAAACTACCCCCGGCGGAACATAGATATCACCATCGACAATAACCACTCCGGACCAGGTCGTATCATTTTTAAGAACCTGCATTGGCAGTTCCGTCACCCGCTGTTTTTTACCACAGCCAATAACAGCCAAACCGCACACTAAAACAAGAAGTGTCCATGATATTTTTTTCATATTGATTTAATCCAGACCAAGTTGATATTCCGGCGCAATACCGTAACCACGCCGCCGATTTATAATCCCAACCCAAAGAAGAAGCGCAATGCCGAAAAGTACCGCCACCTGCGCCGTATAAGGAGTTCCAGCCTGATTACCGGCCAAGCCCCAATTCTGCACCAGCCCTGCCCCAACCAGCATCCCCATCACTGTAACCCCGGCATCGGTATCCCCCTGTCCGGCAGACACCAACTGCCTAAGAGGACAACCTCGAATTAATACCGACCCCAAACCAACCATCATCATCCCCAAAAAGGCCCAGCCGTAGCTATCGTTTGAACTGGGCTGGCCCAGCAGACCAAAATTAAACTGACCAGTAAGCATACTGCTCACCGTAGCAAAAACAAAAAAAGATCCCAGGCTAATCAACAGCCCGGTGGAACGGGGACAGTTCATAACCTCACGCGGACCCCACAAGAAAATCCTGGCAATGCCGCCGGTGATACAAAATTGCGTATGCTGAGCCCAACCACCCAACAATAAACCAAAACCCAGCGACATCAGGAAAGGGGCATGTAAAGCGGCAGAGCCCTTAGCGCTTTCGCCGATAAAGTCAGGCTTAAATACAGCCAACGCCAAGAGCAATAAAAAAAATAACGGGATCATATAACCACTAGCTTTGGTTGCCTTGCGGGGTTTGCCAAGCTGAAAGCCATTCTCGATAAACTCGAGGCCAATATAAATCCCCGCCACCAAACCTGCCATCCCAGCCAAGGCCCCGATATCGCCGCCTGCCAGCCGCAATACCATCTTCACTGGACAGCCAATAAACACAGAGCAGCCAATAATCAGCAAGATACCAACCACAAAGCGCAACAATGATGAGCTGCCGCCGATGGAGATAAAATCCCGTTTGTAGAACGACCAGGCAAAGGCTCCCAGCACGATCCCCAAAATCTCCGGCCGCATGTACTGCATCCTGACATTGTCGTGCAAGCCCATGGCGCCGGCAATATTTTCCATAAAGCAGGAAACACAGAGACCAGTATTAGCCGGATTTCCATAATAAGACAAAACCATAGAGCCAATGCCAATTATAGCTCCCATGATGATAAAATCACGGTTTTTCATGTTTCATACCTCTCTGTCTAATAGACTTTCACAACAAAGATTATAGGCTATCACCATTAAGGCCGGTCCATGGGTGCCTCTGCCTCTGGGAGGCTATCCGAGAATATAGAGCCTCCCAGACATATTCTTCTCTCTCAATTACAGCCTCCGGCAATCTTCCGTAACATATAATACAATACTTTCTTGTTTTCCTGGAGCTTCGAATCATCTGAACCATCAGCCAGAGCCTTTTCAAGCACGGACTGTGCTTCAGCAACGGTCTTTTTAATTTTTATGCCCTGAAAAATCCTGGTATTTTTGTCCAGGAAATCAGGATTTAGATCCACTGCCTCTTTATAGTTAAGCATCGCCCCGATCGAATCTTGCTTATGCAACAGGAAATCCCCCTTCAACATGTATGGCATGCCCTCAAGGGGATATTTTTTTATCATCTCATCTGCCAGCAAGCCCGCCTTTTCAAGACTGCCAGAGGCCAATAATTTTTTTACCAGCTTGGTTTCCTTGGCAAGATTAGGATCGAGATACTGACGAGCATTTAGTTGCCGCTGCCGACCAGCGGTTTTATTCTTATGCCCAGTACCACTGGTATATACAATGAGGACTAAGGCCCAGGCCAACAAAGCCGCAATCGCAGCCACTGCGATTTTATCTAGTTTATCCATGTAGAGGAAAAGAATTGGCTATAAATTAAAATGATTACAAAAACGACCAGGAGGCTATTATTTAGAATGTAGTACCAAATCGGCAGATTTTACATCCCCATCCAGGGCCAACTCACCCGACAGAACATAATCAGCATCGGGCGGAAATCCAAGGGCAGCCCCCAAATAAAACCTGCCTTTGGGCAAATACAAGGAATAATGGCCGCTTTTATCTGTCCAGGCGGAGATATATTTAGGCAGTTTTTTAAATTGTTTGGTGCTATCAGCCATCGCATAGGCCAAGGCAACCGGCTCACCATCCTCATCCATAATTTTACCGCTGACGTGCACGAGAGAGGTGTTGGTTTTTTGCTGCTTTTTAGCAGCATCACGCAGCCCCATCACCGTAAAGTCAAGATCCAGATCTTCATCAGCCCCAACATCCAACTCAACTGCACCTCCAGAGTGTTTGTCAGCCAATCCCAGAGGTCCAAACTTCCGGCCATCCTTCCTGAAAATGGCCACCAACCAGTAATGCCCCTCCGGCAGTGCCAATTTATAAGCCCCATCAAGACTAGTACGATTAGAGGTAAAGTCAGCCGGTTTCTTGACGTTCTTACCATGATAGGCCGAGACATCAGCCCCACTCATCGGCTTACCATCCACACCAGAAACCACCCCCTGCACAATAAAAACCTGCCCGGCCAAAGTCGGTACGGCCGTCCAAAGAGTGCCAAATATTGTCAATACAATGATAAATTTATTCATAGTCGTTAGTAAAAACTTTTTTTGGCCACAGAAGCATTAAGTTCAAGACCCATCTGAGGGGTACACAGAAACACCCGGAAAGTTAACTGCAACTACAGGTAAGCAAGCCCGCAATACTCCGAAAACTTTTTCCCAAGAGCATTTAAATAAGTCAGTGGTCTGGGTGGCCTGTGGCCAAAAAAGTTTTTCTGTGTGTTTCTGTGGCTAAAATTTTAGTTCCACAGCCTCTTTCAGCTCCGGCTCATATATCACCTTACCCAAATTTGCATCCCGGCGACCATCAAAAATTTTATCCAGCTCATTGTCGCCGTTCCACCAATTATAACGGGCATCTACATCTTCCTCGTCAAAATCACCGACTCTAATATTATAGCGCTCATTATTAATAAAATTATTGTAGTGAATCTTTAGACCGCTCCCTTTTTTACGAACAAAGATGGCAATTTCGTTCTCATTAAAGGAGTTGTGATGGATGTCGGCTGTCATCATAAAGGCACGCAGACCGATACGATTTCGGGCAAAAAGAGTATTTTTGATTTCCACCGGGCCACTTCTGAAACGGAAACCGCCGCCGCTGTCGAGAAAACGGCAAAAGTCAACATCCAGGTTGGTATAATGGCAGTGGATTCCCCAACTGGCATAACGAAAATCACAATAATAAAAATAACTGCCCAGAGCGTGATCCAGAGTTATTTCGCCCCAATCTTCAGGTCCGCTCCTGGCTTTGGAGGTAAATGATATCCGTTTACCGGGCTGCCCCTGGCCCTGAATAACGCCATAGACGTAAATACCTGCGGTTTTGGCAAACTCTACCTCAGTTCCCGGTTTCACTGTGAGTGTTGCCCCCGCATTCACCGTCACCACCTCCGGTACTTGGAGCAAACCGCCCCAAGCCAAATCCACCGGCACCTCCGACACCGGCCAAGTATATGTCAAGGGAGATTTTTCCTGCGGTTCATACGTGACCAGACCGAGAGTAGGGTCATCATGATGATCAAAAATGGTCTGAGCCATATCTGCCCCCCCCCACCAATTCCCGGTAGCGCTAATATTATCACCACCGTCAAGCCCCAGACCGTAAAGGCCGTTATCCACGATGTTATTGCCACTCACCGTTCCGACAAAGGACATAATAGCCATTCCCCTCTCACCATTATCCGCCACCTGATTTCCTAATATCTCCCCGCGGGAATCACGGACAGTAATCCCGTTCAGGCCATTACCCAGCACGGCATTTCCGCTGATTTTAAGGTGATCAATATTTCTCAGGGACAGGCCGTTTTCCAAATTACCGGCCAGCAGATTACCATCAAACCGCCCAAATACTGCGTCAGCCACCAGCATACCAAAACGGTTGCCAACCATCATATTTTTACCAACCACGGTTTCACCCTCTCTGACCCGCAAACCCTCCCAGCGATTATTGGCCATGAGGTTGCCACTTACAATGAGGTTCTGCCGGAAAAGACCGACGCCGCTGATATTGTCGAATATCTGATTATTTTTGAAAGTTCCCTCGGAATCTCTACTTTGCACGGCGCTTTTATTTCGATAAAACTGGCAGTTGCGAATTTCAACCAGGGACTCCTGGAATTGTAAGCCACGATAATTATGCCGCAAAATGACATTATCCACTGCAACATTTGAGAAATGGAAATGCAAGGCACGATAGGCGTCCTCTATCTGACAAAATTCTATCAGATTTCGGGTTTGATCGCTGCCCAGTATATTGATGGAATCCCAATCTCCCATAGCAGGATTAGCCTCCGCTGAACGAAAGATAATCGGTCTTTTCGGGGTGCCCTTGGCAATAAAGCCGCCCTGCGCCAAAATACCATTTTCGCCGATAGCGTCACCATTGGTATCCCTTTTGGTAAACTCAACAACGGTGCCGGGCATTATGACTAACCGCCCTTCGGGGGCCACCCGCACCTGCCCCTCAACTCTAATCCGGTCGTGCCAGATGACAAGACCGTTGATAGTCTCGTTTTTATAGACCTTGGTGAGTTGCAGGGCTGGTAATTCATAGACCTTGGGACTTATCTTGACAAATGGCACCTCTGACGACCAGAAATCCTTCTTGCGGTTATGGCTTATCTCCACTTGCTGCCGCTTAATACTTGCATTGTTAAAGGAAAACAGGCCGTAATCATTGTTTTTAATCACCGTTCGGCGCAGATCAACTTTGGCTCCAGCTCCGTGCGCAATAAAGCCGTAATGATTTTTAGACAGGTTTGAATCGGTAATACTCACCTTGCCGTTCAGGACATAGAAACCATTTTGGGCATCATTAATTCTACAATGGGCTAAATCCACCTGGCCGTCATCGACAATAATTCCAGCCCAGCGCTTGCCATTAGCATCGGCCAGGACTGTAAAGCTAATCGGCTTGTCCGTTGTCCCCAAGGCCAGCAAACTACCCCGCACCAGAATTTCTGTCCGGTGCGAAAGGTATTCAGGATCAATTTTGGTACTATCCGCCGGACGCACCCCAATAATCGCCCCAGGTTTAATCGTCAAAGTGATCCCGGCGGGAACCAAGACGTCATCCTCAAGGGTAACCTTGCCCTGCCAGACTTCATCTTCTGTTAACACACGCCCAGCAGCATTATCAACAAAAGAAAAGCAAATGACTAAAAAACAAAAAAAAGGTAAAATTTTATTTATCAAAATCTCTATTTTTCCTTATCAACTGACTTTTTCTGGACATTCATTTTACTCACCTGGGCCTGTTTTTCGAACTTATTTCTGGTCTCTTTAGGATCAGGAATTTTAAACATATTAATCACAATACCAGCAATCACCTCCCCATCCTTGCCACCCACAGCAATTGCGGAACCACCGCCACCGCCCTGGAGTCCTGGCCGGACTGGAGCCGCACCAGACTTACCTGCGGCATTCATCGACAACGACTTGCCAGATGGTGCAATTCTGCCGTAAGTGCCAACAGAAGAGCCTATGGCAGGCCGGCCTCCTCTAATTGATTCTCTGGCCATAACAAAATAATTACCCGGCGGCACCTTCATGATAAATCCTCCGTCTACCCCGGTACGATCGGTAATATATTTAGGCCGAGGCGCATTCAGCTTATCCTTTAAGGTTACCAAAACACCAGATCTCGGCTTACCCATCTCGTCAACAACCTTGCCTGAAATAGTGATAAAGGTCTTAAACTCCTTAAATTTACCCGGCGGCACACCATTTAGCCGGCCAGCATCGGTGACCGACTTGGCTTTAACAGTCAACACCAATAAATTGCCTTTTTCATCTCGAATAAAATAATATTGTTCTCCCTTTCTTGGCGGCCCCGGCCCTTTACCTCGTTCTCTGATCATCGCACCCATATAATAAGCACCGGGCAACAACTTGACTGAGAAAGCGGCCTTTTTATTGGTGCGGGCAACCATGTCAGGAACCCGCCGGGCACTGCCCAACACTGGAGGAGGCCCACTCTCTTTATCAAAAAATGACACAATGGCCTCGGGCAGAATTTTACCGTTAACATAAAGCTGCCCCTGCAATGTCCCCATTCGAGCCTTCATAAATACGGGAGCTGCGGCCCAGGTTGCCGAGGCCAGGCTCAGTAAAACTGTCATAACCAATATAATTAATTTTTGCATATCATCTCCATTATACACCATATTTTGAATTCCACATTCAAGGCAAAAGCCTTTTCCTGGCTACATCCGGCAGATCAGAGTCCATAATCCACTGCATTGCCTGTTCCCTATCACGATTAAGCCATTGCCTGGCTACCGTCTCCTGTAGCAGATTGCGGGTAGCTGTATCACGGATTCCATCCACCCAATTGGCAGCAGCCGTTGGGTCTTTCACCGCCCAGCCTGTGGCAACACCCGCTAAGGCCCGTTGCTGTCCCTGCTCCACCGCCAGGCTGCCAGCCCACTCTGCGGCAGTCACCGGATCCCGTTTTGCCCATTGATATGAAGTCTGTGACAAGGCTCTATCCCTGGCCAAGGGGTTGGGGAATTGAACCGCCCATTTGCTGGCCTGTTCAGGATCCTGCCGTGACCAGGCAGAGGCTATGCCAGCCAAAACATTATCCCGATTCGCGGAGGTATCATTCTTGATTACCCATTCCGCCGCCGCCGCCGGGTCACGTCTGGTCCAAGTCACCGCCACAGAGCTAATCATTCTCTCGCGTTCGTTACCCTCAGCCATATTGCCGACCCATAC
>VAPK011017744.1_pt1 | contig 10221 bp, 7 predicted proteins | sample 3395031 | NCBI WGS metagenome assembly VAPK01 (sample SAMN08290443, study PRJNA428436) | hydrothermal vent metagenome | isolation source: Deep-sea hydrothermal vent chimney 1 | place: Pacific Ocean: Juan De Fuca Ridge
TGGGATGATGTTCATACCCTAGATTATGGTATTTCAAGTAAACTGTACGGGGTAAGCCCTGGGTTTATTGAGCCTACTGGTTCAGAATCGATTATCACGCCTTTCGATATTGACAAAGACCAAGCATTGGAAAGTGCAATTTTCTTAAGTGATAATATTAAAATTGGTGATAAAATAGGTATCGAAGCCGGTATTCGATATTCTTTTTATGCTGCCTTGGGCGAGTCTACCCAAAGGGTTTATGCCAATGGGCAACCTAGAAACCAAGCAACACTGATCGATAGTGTCAGCTATGGCAAGAATGAAACAATAGAAACATACAGCGGTCCTGAATTTAGGCTCTCTGGTCGGTACTCGATTACTCCTGATTTTTCAGTGAAGGCGGGTTTTAACAGTATGTACCAGTATATTCACACCTTATCGAATACGACCACTGTATCACCGATAGACACTTGGAAATTATCCGATTCCAACATCAAACCCCAACGTTCCAACCAATTCAGCCTAGGGTTCTTTAAAAACTTCAAAGATGCCATGTACGAGTTAAGTGTTGAGGGCTACTATAAAACTTCGGATGATATACTCGATTTTAAAACCGGAGCTCAGTTATTGCTGAACGATGAAATTGAACAGGAAGTGTTACAAGGAGAAGGCCAGGCATACGGAGTCGAATTTTTAGTGCGTAAAAACTCGGGAAGGCTCAACGGTTGGCTGGGGTATACCTATTCGCGTTCAAAAATAAAATTCGACAGCCAATTTGCGGAAGAGCGCATAAATGGCGGACAGTTTTTCCCTTCTAATTACGATAAGCCCCATGATGTAAGTCTGGTAGCGAATTGGAAATTCACGACACGTTATAGCGCATCAGTGAACTTTTCGTATCAAACAGGTAGACCAGTGACTTTCCCCATAGGCCAATACAATTTCAACAATTCTGAGTATGTTTTTTACAGCAATAGAAATGAGTTTAGAATACCTGATTATTACCGATTGGATATTGGAATAAACATTGAGGGAAACCATAAAATCAAGAAGTTCGCACACAGTTTCTGGAATATATCGGTATACAATGTGCTGGGAAGGGCCAACCCCTATTCGGTGTTTTTTGTTTCCGAAGGCGGAGAGGTCAAAGCCTTTAAGAGCTCTATTTTTTCTATTCCAATCCCCTCTATAACCTATAATTTCAAGTTTTAATGAATAGGCTGGTTTACATATTGTTTTGTGCTTTTCTAATACCATTCTACTTTGTTGGGTGTGTAGAGCCTTTCGATGCCGAAACTCAGGTATTCGAGGAAGATTTGGTAATCGACGCGCGTTTGACCGATGAAATAAAAAAACACGAGATCTTACTTTCAAGGGCACGGCCTTTTGAGGTTGATGCGATCAATACCGAATCGAACGCGTCTGTACTCATAGAAGATGATTCGGGGCAAGAGTTTGTATTTGAGGAAGTTGATCCGGGCAGATATGTATCTATTTTGGCTTTTGGTGCTCAACAGAACAAGGTTTATCGGCTATTGGTGACAACAGCAGACGGTGAATTGTATGCTTCTAAAACCGTAGAAACCCCAACCTCAGGTAATATAGAAGCCCTGTACGCAGCACGTACTACCAACGATAGTGGTGAAGAAGGTGTGTCAATATTGATTGATGCAATAGCTTCGGAAAATGATATTGGGTATTTCAGATATGAGTACGAAGAGACCTATAAAATAATCGCTCCTTTTTGGAACCCCTTTGATTTTGTTGTTATTGACTCTCTTTTTCAACGTACTGATTTGGGTGACTATGATGGTTTTGAAGTAGGTATAAAGCCAAAAGAGAAAGAAGAACGTGTTTGTTATAATTCGAACACCTCAAAAGATATCTTGCAATCTTCTTCTAAGGGGTTAAATGAAGGTACACTCAATACTTTCGCCATACGATTCCTAAACCGAAACAACTACATTATTTCACATAGGTACAGTATTGTGGTAAGACAGTATACGCAAACGCAAGATGCTTTTGGGTATTACCAACGGCTAAATGATTTTTCTTCTTCTGAGAGTGTTTTCTCTGAAATACAACCTGGTTTTTTACAAGGCAATATTTTTGCAAGGAACAATAAAGAAGAAAAGGTATTGGGTTATTTTGAAGTAACTTCGGTAAATTCTGAACGTTTGTATTTCAATTATGCAGACCTATTCTCTAATGAGCCCTTGCCACCGTTTGCCATCAATTGTGAACCAGTGCAGCAACAGCCCATATTTTCTCCTACAATGCCACCATCTTCCCCCTTAATAGACGCCATCAGAAATGGGCTTGTCAAATATCATGCAACCAATGAAGGAAATGCATTAATTCCATATAAGGGCAAAGACAGGAGGTGTGGTGATTGTACTTCTTGGGGCAGTAATGTAAAACCTGATTTTTGGGTAGAATGAACATATGATTATGGTAAAGAAAGTACATATCGTATTGGCTTTTTGTTTCCTTTATGGGTGTGTAGAGCCTTTTGAAGCCGAAACCCAAATATTTGAAGATGTTTTGGTAATCGATGCGAGATTGACCGATGAAGAAAAACACCACAGGGTTTTGCTTTCAAGGACACGACCGTTCGAACAAGATAATAGTAATGCAGAACAGAATGCAACGATCAAAATGAAAGATGACTCAGGTGCGGAATATAGTTTTGAAGAACAAGAACCTGGAACGTATGTTTCGACTACCACCTTTAGTGCCCAGCAAAATCGAGGCTACCAATTGTTGGTTACAACTGTCGATGGTAAATCGTATGTTTCCGAAACCGTTCGAACTCCATCCCCAGAAAACATAGATGCTTTATATGCCAAACGTGAAACAAACGGTAATGGAGATGAGGGGGTTTCTATTTTGGTGAATGTTTTGGACTCAGGAAAAGATATTGGATATTTCAGATATGAATATAAAGAGACCTATAAAATAATTGCCCCAAATTGGGACCCCTTTGAATTTGACATAATCGATAATGAACCTTGTGCCGATTTTGATGTGTATGAAGTTGGCATAAAACCAAGAATAGTGGAGAATCGAATTTGCTATAACACGGTTGCGTCAACTGATGTGATTCAGACCTCCACAGATGCATTGGAGGAAAATACGATTTCAAAATTCCCGGTTCGCTTTATTGACCGTGACGATTTTATTATGTCACATCGGTATAGTATTGAAGTTGTTCAGAATAAGCAGACCCCAGAGGCTTACTTTTATTATCAACGTCTTGACAGTTTTTCATCTTCTGAAAGTATTTTTTCTGAGATACAACCAGGTTTCTTTTTAGGCAATATTAAATCAGAAAACGATGAAAACGAAAAAGTACTGGGTTATTTCGAAGTGGTGTCAGTGAGCAGGAAGCGGGTATATTTCAATTATTCTGATCTGTTTCCTGAAGAAGCTTTACCACCTTACCCCATAAATTGCGAGGCTGTGGGCAGTCCTCTTCTCATCACTCCGGGCTTTCATTGTGATGGGCCAAATTGTGATGGCGCCTGTGAGTCTCCATTGATTTCGGCAATTGAAGCGGGCTTGATCGTATTTCATGCAGAAAATGATGATTTCAATAATGTTGGTGAATTTATTGGACCGTACTTAACCAAACTAGCGGCTTGTGGTGATTGTACAAAATTGGGCAGTAATGTAAAACCTGATTTTTGGGTTGAATAGAGAATATATGAAACGAGTATTGATATTAATGGTAGTGTTTTGTTATTTGAGTTGTGTCGAGCCTTTTGAGTTTGAGGGGCGTTCTTCGGAAAATGTTTTGGTAGTTGAAGCTACCCTAACAGACGAGTTTGTGGTACAAACGGTAATCTTGACCAGAACATCTGTTATTGAAAAAACAAATGAAGAAGAGGGTCGTGGCTATAGCCCGAATACCCCGTTTATACCTAAAGAAGATAAAATAGCCAATGTTGAAAAAAATGCAACGGTAATGATGCTTGATGACCTCGGAGTTGAGTTTTCCTTTTCAGAACTTGAAGATGGTATGTACGTATCGAATGTTCCTTTTGGAGCTCAAGAAGGTAGAACATACCAATTGAAAATCATTACTGATGAAAATGAAATTTTCGAATCTGATTTTATGGGTATAATCGGAAAATCAAAAATAAATGACCTAAAGGCCGAACGTATCTTTAATGATAAGGGTGATGAAGGCATGGCTATTTACGTAGATGGAGCGGATATAACGAATACCAGTAATTTTTTTAGATACACCTATGAGGAAACATATAAGATTATAGCCCCAAATTGGACACCACTGGAATTCAATATTCTTAGTGAGGGTGATTTCACTAAAGATCCTGTTGAGTACCCCGCGGTAGAACTTGTTGCTAGGGCGCAAGAAGAACAAATTTGTTATAAGACCATTAACTCTAGTGCGGTAAATTTGGCAAGTACCGCTAATCTTGGAGAGTCGGTCATAACGCAGAACCTAGTGCGTTTTATAGACCGTAGTAATCCCATACTCTCCCATAGGTACAGTATTTTGGTCAAGCAATACTTGCAGTCGATAGACTCGTTTAGTTACTATGAGAGTCTACGTAATTTCGCAAAGAACGAGAGCGTTTTTAGTGAAGTTCAACCAGGTTTCTTGGAAGGGAATATAAAGGCTCAGAACAAAGAAAACACGGTTATCGGTTTTTTTGATGTTGCAAGTGTTGATCAAAAAAGACTTTTTTTCAATTATGCTGACTTTTTTCCGAATGCAGATTTGCCTCCCTATTTTTTTAATTTTAACTGCAGTCGTAGGTTGAGTCCACCTATCGGAGACCCTGAGCTTGATGGCCCTTCTGCCTTAAATTGTCCTCAGGCTTTAGTGCCACGGCTTAAATTAGAATTGGTAGAATATGTTTCTGTTAATGACGGCCCGCAAACCTGTGAAGGCCCCTATTTTGTAACGCCCAGAATATGTGGTGATTGTACGATTTTAGGTAGTAATGTGAAACCTGATTTTTGGGTAGATTAAAAAATAACGCTATGAAAAATAAGACAAGAGTATTAGTATTGATTTGTTTGTTTCTTGGGCAATTGATTATTGGTCAAGAAACCCTAATTAGTTCATATGACCAATTCAAAGAACTGCCCCGTGAAAAAGTATACGTCAGTATAAATTCGTCTTTACTGTTAACGGGTGAATACTTGTTTTATAAAGTCTACAATCTGAACGATAAGACCAAACAGCCTAGTGAAATCAGCAAAATTGCCTATATTGAATTGATTTCGGAGGATAGGGAGGTAATCTTTAACCACAAAATTCGCCTCGTAAAAAGCCAAGGTCAAGGCGATTTTTTTGTACCTACCACCGTACCATCAGGAAATTACAAATTGATTGGCTATACCCGATGGATGAAAAACGGAAGTATAGATTTGTTCTTTCAAGAAGATATAAGTATCGTTAATCCCTATCAAAGTAATCAAGATGCAATTTTGCAAGATGTTGATAAGAAAGAAGTTGCGGATGAAATGTTAAAGGACCCTTTAATTTCAGAAGATAAACGTTTTATACTTTCTATGAATCAAAAGGAGTACCCTAAGAAATCAAAGGTGTCAATTGCTATTCAAAATTTTAGAGGAGCCTCTGGTTATGGAAACTATACTGTTTCAGTTAGAAAAAAGGAATCTTTGAATAACAATGCCAAACATACGCCTGAGACCTATATTGAATGGCATCAAAAACAAATTTCAAATACAGCGCCTTTTTATAAAAGGATAAGATTTGCTCCAGAATTGGATGGTGAACTTATCAAAGGTCAATTGCTTGCAAAAGAAGGAGATGCTTCGATTGCCAATCAAAATATCGCTATTTCCATTCCAGGAGAAGATTTTCAACTCAAGGTAGTCAAAACTGATAGCACGGGCAGTTTCTATGTAAATATTGATAAAGATTATACCGAGGCATCCGCGATTTTTCAAGTTTTGGGAGATACAAAAGACATCTATGTTTTAGAAATAGTACAAGATCCACCTATTGATTATTCTCCTTTAAAATTCAAGAAGTATTATATCCACCCTAAAATGGAAGAAGCCATAGTAGGACGTAGTGTATACAATCAAATAGAGAACGGGTTTTTCGCCATAAAACCTGATACGATACGCTTAGATCTTCTCAACGACCCTTATGGAGGTTCTTATGTAGAAACCATTCACCTTGAAGAATATACCCGATTCAAGACCCTAAAAGAAACCATCATCGAACTAGTGCCCAATGTTTGGACAAAAAAGAACAAAGAAGGGGAGTTCGTCTTTAAAGTCAGGTCTTTTGATGAGACCTACGAAGAATCTGAATTTGATGCCCTAGTGTTCATTGATGGAGTACTGATACCAAGGGCCAATGACATATTGGATTTTGACACCCGAACAGTCGTGCGTGTAAATACCGTACGTGAAAAATATAGGCTAGGAGGGAAGTACTATTTCGGAATGGTGAATATTGAAACCAATGAGGGCGATTATTTTGAAAAGATGGGCGATGGCAACCATATTAAAATGGGGTTGACCAGCCCGAGGCCTTTAAAAAATTACTTTACTCAGTCATACACTATAGATTCAAACCCCAATATACCCGACTTTAGAAACCAACTATTATGGAAACCCACTATTTCATTGGAAGGTAAGGAAATGGATCTCTCTTTTTATACCTCAGAGGTTACAGGTGAGTATGAAGTGAGTTTAGAGGGCTTTTCAATTTATGGTAGGCCGGTCGTGGTTAAAGAAACCTTTACGGTCAACTAATTTGTTTTTTTTTTCGTAAGGGGTTTGAGCAACAAATAGAAATCTTTACTTACATTTAGGGCGCAAGAACACAAAGATGCTTACAAAAGTTTATGGTAGTGCAGTTTTTGGGGTAGAGGCCCAAACGATAACCGTTGAGGTAAATGTAGATATAGGAGTTGGGTACCATTTGGTGGGCCTTCCTGACAATGCGATCAAAGAGAGCAATTACCGCATTGCCGCTGCCTTACTAAATAATGGGTACAAAATTCCCGGTAAAAAAATAACATTGAATCTTGCCCCTGCTGATTTACGAAAAGAGGGTTCTGCTTACGACCTTACGCTGGCTTTGGGAATCTTAACCGCATCAGGACAGATAAAAGCTGAACATTTAGAGAAGTACATTATTATGGGCGAGCTTTCGTTAGATGGAAGCCTGCACCCCATAAAAGGGGCATTGCCCATCGCTATAAAAGCGCAAGAAGAAGGCTTTGAAGGTTTTATTCTGCCAAAAGACAATGCCAAAGAGGCTGCAATTGTCTCTGGATTAAAAGTGTACGGTGTTGATAATATTAGTGAGGTCATCGATTTTTTTGACCAAGACAAACCACTAGAACAAACAATTATCGATACCCGTGCGGAGTTTTATAAAAACCTCGATTTTCCCGAGTTTGATTTTTCAGATGTACGTGGGCAGGAAAGCATAAAACGCTGTATGGAAATTGCCGCAGCTGGCGGACATAATATTATTCTTATCGGTCCACCGGGATCTGGTAAGACGATGTTGGCTAAGAGATTGCCTTCCATTTTACCGCCCATGACTTTGCAAGAGGCTTTAGAGACCACTAAGATTCATAGCGTAGTGGGCAAGGTCAAGAATATGGGATTGATGAGCCAACGCCCGTTCAGGTCGCCCCACCATACGATTTCAGATGTTGCCCTTGTTGGGGGAGGGGCGTACCCACAGCCTGGTGAAATCTCCCTTTCGCATAATGGTGTGTTATTTTTGGATGAGCTACCAGAATTCAAAAGAGGGGTTCTCGAAGTTATGCGCCAACCATTGGAAGATCGGGAAGTTACTATTTCAAGAGCACGCTTTACAGTGACCTACCCAAGTAGTTTTATGCTGGTCGCCAGTATGAACCCCAGCCCAAGTGGGTATTTCAATGACCCAGATGCTCCCGTAACTTCTTCACCTGCTGAAATGCAGCGTTACCTTGGCAGGATATCAGGACCTTTGTTGGATCGTATCGATATTCATATAGAAGTAACCCCAGTACCTTTCGAAAAACTTTCTGAAGATCGAAAAGGGGAAGGTAGCGTTGAAATCAGAAAACGGGTAACGGCAGCCCGTGAACTGCAGACTTTGCGTTTTAAAGATATGGCTAACGTACACTACAACGCCCAAATGAATACCAAACAAATTCGTGGTTTTTGTAAATTGGACGATACCTCAAAAGAACTTCTAAAAAATGCAATGGAACGTTTAAACCTTTCTGCCCGTGCCTATGATCGGATCTTAAAAGTGGCACGTACCATTGCAGATCTTGAAAATACCAAAGAGGTCAGCGGAATACATATAGGTGAAGCCATTCAATATCGTAGTTTGGATCGCGAGGGGTGGTTAGGGTGATTTTTTTGCAGGTACCTTGAAGGCTTTACTTTGGAGGTTGATTATTCTTAGCATTTATTCTTTCACCCCAATACTCTTTTTATAAATTTTTTCTTGGCCTCGGCATCATCACCAAATAGCCATTGTATTACATTGTCTTCCCAAATGGCATCGTATTCGGTTTGATCGATAATGTTGCGCTCCATGGCCAGATCCAATATTTTTCCTGGATACGATGATTGTGTTTCACTTTCCATTTCCCCTAACGGATAGGGGTCGTCTAAGCCCATCAATACCTGTTTGTACCCTTGATTTTCGACCAATAATTTTAAAGAACCGGTATCGTGGACCAAGGTGTCAAAAAAGATATTTTTATGCCCTACCGCCTTTCTGGGGTGTTGTTGGCCTTCGAATAGGTCGGGTCTGCCATCAAAACCTTGAATACGCCTGCCTAAATTGATTTGCGATAATTGTCCGCCATGGGCAAAACAAACACGCATATTGGGGTATTTATCTTGATATCCGCTTAGTGTTAAAAAATGATAGGCATCGGCACATTGGGCGAGCATCCATATCAGATGAAAACGCCATGAGGTATTTTCAAGTAAAATAAATTTTTCTCCATCATAGGGGTGAATCTCTACGGCAAGGTTGTACTTGTCTGCCAGTTCGAATATGGGTTCGTTCTCTTCGTCGAAGATACAGCGCCATGTACCTATAGTATCCATATAATGGGTGGGTAGGCATAACAATCGCATATCTAATTGTTCTACACAGCGTTCGATCTCCCAACAGGCACCGCGTACAAAACCAGGGTGAACAACAAAGCCTGTTGTGAATTTAGAAGGGTGGTCATGCTGTACTTTGGCATTGAAATCATTTTGAAAGCGCAGGGCTTTTTTCATTTCTTCCAAGCGTAGACCATTGCCATATAGCTGTGATAAATTTAGAACGACGGCATGATCGATATTAAAACGATCCATCCATTCTAATTTTTCATCTAAGAAAAAACTAGAATCGGTGACGGGGCGCTTCCAATTTTTTTGAAGCATGAACTTTCGATCCTTATCCACCCAAAAAATGCCCTTGTCTTTCATAAACTGGGGAATATCTTCAGGGTAGGGTAGTAAGTGTGAATGCCCGTTGATGCGTAGTTTTTTTTTCAATTTGATTGCTGTCTTTTAGTTCTGCGTGTTACTTACTTTGGCGGCTCCATGGTGTTACCACATTTAGTGCAGCTGCGTTTTTCTTTATCACCATAGTATTTATCAAAAATACCGGGCATATCAGTCTCTATATTGTCTAAGGCAAATTCTTCTCTATAAAGCGGAGCGTTGCAGTTTTCGCAATACCATTCAAGGGCATCCATCATGCTATCGGCTCTTGGGTATTCAATGACCAAGCCCACAGTATTGGCAACGCGTTGTGGTGAATGGGGTACTTTTGGTGGTAGAAGATAAATGTCACCTTCGTTGATATGAACGTCCTCAGGAACACCGTTATTCATGATTTTTAATATCATGTCACCTTCTACCTGATAGAAAAACTCGGGCGTTTCATTGTAATGATAATCTTTTCTTCTATTAGGGCCACCAACGACCATGACAATATAGTCGCCGTCTTGCCAAACAACTTTGTTGCCTACGGGTGGCTTTAATAAATGACGATTTTCATCGATCCACTTTTTGAAGTTTAGAGGTTGTACCAATTTGCTCATAATAAATTCCCGTCTTAATCCTTCCAAAATGGAAAGAACTCATAACTGGGTCGCTAAGAGTGATAAAGTTCTTAAAGATACTTTTTTTTCAAAACACATTCCCTAGTGAAATGTATTTTATAACGATTTTGTTCGGCCACCGTCTACGGGTAGATTGACCCCA
>VAPK010054047.1_pt1 | contig 10218 bp, 5 predicted proteins | sample 3395031 | NCBI WGS metagenome assembly VAPK01 (sample SAMN08290443, study PRJNA428436) | hydrothermal vent metagenome | isolation source: Deep-sea hydrothermal vent chimney 1 | place: Pacific Ocean: Juan De Fuca Ridge
AGGTGAGTTTTATTTCATTCGAATTGGGGAACAGCCCTTTGTTTTGATTAGTGACAATCTGCATAACATTATCAGAAAAGTGTCCCTGCAATAGTTCCAGCATGGTTCCGATCTGTCCAGCGCACTGCGTGCGTACGTTTTTCCATTTTTTTGCGCTGAGCGGGCTGATGTTGATATTGACTTTATAGAGTTCTGAGCCGCTGACGATAGCCTCGACCTTGCCCTTTGAAATGGCCAGATGACAGACTGAACCGTTACGCACATAGGTTCGTCCCCTTGGCAGGCGATTATCGTAATCACTGAATTTTTCCAGATGATCGCACCAGGCTTTACCCCAAAAGGTACTGGCGATCTTGCGCCCCTGAACCTCGACAGGTTCAATCTTCATGCCCTTTTTACTTAGTTTTTTTATCTCTTTGGCCGCCTTTGCGCGCCGTTTAGCTACTGGTACATAGGGTGCCCATCCGCCATAACTCATTTTTTCACCTTTAAACCTGGATTCCGCAGTTGACCGCTAAAGCAGCCTGTTAGTTATATGAAATCATTAATATTATTTGTATCTCCACCCTTCACCCATTAGGTAAGCGCGCTACACCATATATAGCCGCCCTGAGTGCTTGCCTTGCTATGCAAAAAAAACGGCAAGGGAGCGGCCATTGCCTTATTTTTTTGCTACGCAAATCAAACACTCAGAACGACTCTACATGCTGTTCAACTGTGGATTCCAGGTTAAATTTTCGCTTTTTCAATATCCAGTGAGACCAGATTAAGTAATGCCCTGTCATCCATCTCGGTTAGCAGTGTATCCGCGCTGCCTTCTAGCAGATCATTGGCCAGTGCCGTTTTTTCATTGATCAGAGCGTCGATCTTTTCTTCTATCGTACCTTGACAGACAAATTTATGCACCAGCACATTTTTTTTCTGACCGATGCGAAAAGCGCGATCAGTAGCCTGGTTTTCCACTGCCGGATTCCACCAACGATCAAAGTGAATGACGTGGGAGGCCTGGGTCAGATTGAGACCGGTTCCACCCGCCTTGAGCGAAAGTATAAAGAAGGGCGGCCCCGCTTCATCCTGAAACTGCTCGACTAGTTTTTGTCTTTTTTTAACCGCCGTGCCGCCATGCAACAGCAGACCGGGCTGAGAAAATTGTTCAGCCAGAAAGTCTGACAGTGGCGCAATCATTTCACGAAACTGGGTAAAGACCAATAACTTTTCCTGGCGTGAGGCAATCTCTTCACAGAGTTCAGCCAGACGTATAAATTTGCCGCTCTTGTTGGGTGCGTACTCACCATCCCCCAGCCATTGTGAGGGATGATTGCAGATCTGTTTGAAACGCAACAGATAGGAGAGCACCAGTCCACGGCGTTTTATGCCCTCCGAATTTTCAATGGCCTTCGCCATCTGGGTCACCGCCTGCTGATATTGCGCTGCCTGAACCTTGCTCAGACCACAGTAGGCCGTGATTTCCGTTTTCTCCGGCAGATCGCTGATGATGGATCGATCCGTCTTCATTCGACGCAGAATATAGGGGCCGACCAGATTACGTAAGGGCGCATAGTGATCCTGCTTGCGCTGCGAAAGTGATTTCACAAAATCCCTGAAGCGTGTCGCTGATCCCAGCAGTCCGGGGTTCAAAAAATCAAACAGTGACCAGAGATCTGAGAGTCGATTTTCTACCGGCGTGCCGGTCAGGGCAATACGGGATTGTGCCTTAATCTTCTTGACCGCTTTCGTCTGTCGGGCAGCGGGGTTCTTGATGGCCTGCGCCTCATCCAGCACCAGTAATCGCCACACCTGTTCATGTAACCAGGGCTGTCGCATCAGCGTGCCATAGGTGGTCAGAACGACATCGATGCCTTGTAAGGCGGTAGTGTCATTCGCCATCGCCGCCATTGTTTTCTTGTTTAACTGGGAGCTATGTATAAACAAACAATTAAGCGTTGGAGAAAACCGCTCAAGCTCTGCTTTCCAGTTCCCTATCAGTGAGGCCGGCAACACTAGCAGTGACGATTTATCACTGCGCTTCTTTTTTAAGATCAGCAGCAAGGAAATAACCTGCATGGTTTTTCCCAGCCCCATGTCGTCCGCCAAACAGGCACCCAGGCCCAACTGGGAAAGCAACCATAACCAATTCACCCCCGTCTGTTGATAGGGACGAAGTGTCGCTTTGAGCGCATTGCTCGGATTTACCGCTTTCATCTGCTCAGGCGAGCGCAATACCTCCAGCTCGGCGGCCAGCCACTTGCCAGGCTGAACAAACGACCAGGCCTGATTCTCTTCCAGTAGATCATCCTTCTTTAGATCCGCCGACGCACCCGCCAGCAAGCGCATGCCTTCGGCAAAGCTAAGCCCGCCACTGGCCGCCTCCGCCTGTACATTTTTCCAATGCATGAGGACTTCATCCAGCTTCGCCTGATCCACCTCGATCCACTGGCCCTTCATGTAAACAAGTCCATCACCTGCCGCCATCAATTTTTTCAACTCGGCCTTGCTCAATGGTTCAGCGCCCAGCGCAATGTGCAATTTGAAATCAAGTAGCGAATCCGCGTTAAAATTCTTCTGCTTTTTCTCCCCTATGGTCACGCTGGCGCGTGGTCGACTGCGCTTTTTCCACCAGTCAGGCAATCGCACGACAACACCACACTGCTCGTACACAGGTGCGTCCTTAAGAAAGGCGTAAGCCTCCACCGGAGTCCAGGCCAGGGGATGATAGATATCGCCGCTATCAAGCAGATCCTTAATCACCGCGCTAGATTCAGCGGCAAGCTGAACGGGAGAAAGCAGATGAATCAAGGCCGTTTTGTTTTTCGCGCCCGCATACTCCTGCAAGGCACGACCAAGGGCCTGATGATGAACCTTGCCTTGCGCTGAGAGTTTGGGGACATAAGTTGCCATAAAGGCAAAGGGATAATCCAGATCATTTTTATTTTCCGCCAGATGAAAACAGACTCGTCCCAACTGATGCCACTGGGGCGCTTTTTTAGCGAGCAGCGCACCGAGTCCACCGAACGATATAATCTGTTCACAAACCCAGGTATCGAGCCGGGAATAAATATCCTGCAACACCGAGGCAGATAGATACTCCGCACCCTGCATAGGGGGCGCACTGAGAATTAGCGGCATGGTTTCTGCGGCACCAAGCGGCTCGACAGGATCTGGCGATTGGGGAGCAGCCTGTGTCAAGCGACAGCGTTGACTCATATAGTGGCAGGCAATATTACGCCAGTATTGCAAGGATGGCGACAGATCCTCACTGTTTTTTCTGGCCGCCAGAGTGAACAGGCCTTCACCCACACTGCGCGTAAAGGCCTTGCCGATAGCGTCAGGGCGAGCCTCATTGCCAGTTGAGTCATTAAGGCTCAAAAAAAAGCCATGCAAATGCCCCGAGGGAAGCAGGCCTAAATCAAAAGAACGCATTCCGGCATCACTGTTCAATGGAGTTTTTGATATTGTTAACAAATTGTTCTCTATGTTCCTGACTCATAGCATTGTAGTGATAATCTTTCTGATAAAAATTCTGTCAATATATACATGAATATTCATATTAAATAAATCCATAAATCGCTGCCAGGCAAAATCAAAAGCACTACAGCGCACCAACCATACCGGATCTTTAATCTAAACAGGCATTCAACACCTGTATGGTGGCAATTACATGCCTATACGTTTTTGCTGGTGCACGCTTGTGCCAGGTATCAAAAAGACTAAAAAATTGGCTCTTCAGCAGAATTTGTGGGTTGCCACCGACTAACTCCCTCTCCCTCCGGGAGCTGTCTCTTGATCACATTTTGCCACTATATTTAATCTCGTTCCTATGCTCTGCGTAGGAATGCATACAGTGGTGACAGGATGATGCGAGATATGGATTCCCACGGAGACCAAGGGATCAGAAAAACCACAAAAAAGTGAAATTTTTATCGATTTGCTACCGTTCTGATCTTAACTTCTAGAAAACGTTCAATATTTGTGTATAAGAGACAGCCTGGAGGGAGAGGGAACCCTTCGTGACAGATCGATCCATGCTCCTGTGTATTTTTGGAAGCCAAACTAAAGGGTACTCAAAAAATGTCCTTTCTTACTATGTTAATCCATCACAACATTAACAACTTACAATCTCTCTGCAACAATTTCTACCCACAAATTCTGCTGAAGAGCCAAAAAATTAGAAATTTTATTAGTCTTTTTGATAACGCCCCGTGTCCTGTTAATTAATAGCAAAAAATACGGGAGTTAGAACAATGTTTAAACGAATCAGTCACCTAATCTATATCACCATCCTTTCAGCTCTGTTATTCGCCTGTGGGGGCGGAGGTGGTGGCACACTTGAGGCTGATGATGGCGCGGCAGCCGCGGATGAAAATAATCCTGATGATAATCCAACGGCTGCTGCCACAGAAACGCTGCAAATCTTCATTAAGACAACCACAGGTAGAAGCACGACTTCTTTACCTGGTGGCGTAAGTCTTGAGTCAGAAACACAATATATTATTCGATTATTACCGGATACACAGGCAGCATCGATTTTCGATAAAAATTATAGTCCTAGCTATGCAACCTCAAGTATCAGTCCTTATACCGTGGATGATCGCCTGTTTATTCGAGAGGACGTTCGCCCTTATGAGCCGTCGGGTAGTCATAACTATACGGAGTATGGTATTGATGAAAGCGGAGTGGCATTCGATGGCAGTGCTGCCGTACTCATGCAATTTACTGCAAGGGATCCAAGTCAGCTAGGTGATTATTGCTGGGCAATCGTGGGCAACCAGTACATTTATAAAAACAGGCGGGTACGAGAGGATCCCTTCACGCCCTATGTGGGAGGCGATATGCGCCAAATTAGAGGTGTTACGAATAATTTCTTCGGGGACGGTACCGCTACGTGGAGAAGATGCACTACAAATAGCCAGCTGTATTCCGCAAATGGAAAGCTACACAAGGTATTTACTTCAATTGGGCCTGCAACGATAGATGGTATTACTGGAATCTACACTTATATTGAAGCCGAATCGAGCCTTCTGAATGTTGACTATTCTGATTCGGATTGGAATTTTAGAACCTATTTACTCACCGATGGTTATGATGACGAGTCACATCTGCATTATGCTTTTGATGAAGACAATATGTATTATGTTCGCTATCGAGAAACTGATTCTGCTATTGAAATATGGACAGTAGATAACGCCCCATACGCATATGATGCAGAACCGGTAAAAATTTATGATGCAGTACCCGGTTTTGAACCCGATTATTTCGATGTTGATGACGGTCGGATTGTCATTGCTGAATCAGGACAGGGCAAGGTTCTGCTGCTTGATGTAATCAATGGCACAGAAAGGATCTTTGATCTGGGTGTGGACATTTACGGCGTACAGGTTTTATTTGCAAAATTCTAGACAAACCTGATTAATTTCGTTCACCCAAAATCCTTTGATTTTATTCAAGAGAGCCTTGCTGAAAGGATCACTACAAATGACAAACTGAACCGGCGCTCGAACCAGTTATTATTTTAAATCGCTGAGGGTTAATTTCCCGCTGCTTACAGCAAGTACCGTCATTCCGGCGGAGGCCGGGATCTAGTCGCTATCTAATTGCTTCTGAAATCCGGCCTCTGCCGGAGTGACGAAAAATAGTTAGACTGGTTTTTCAAATATCCCGTCTGCTTGCGGCGGGGTAGTTTATGCGAATAATCACCGCTGCCCCGTTAAGATAGTTGCGATGCTTAAGTCATTTTTTATTATATAAGTGCTTAGCTTAACCTAAGTCTATGAAGACATGAAATTAGGCAAGGCTAAAACTGAGGCCAACCCATATTCTCTCCGGGGGAAGGCCAGGAATAGAAGGGAGTTAAAACAAGGTGTTATCAAACCTCCCCCGCTCCCTAACCCCAATGATGAGAGAGTTAACGGGATAACAGAGTCAAGTAATACTTGAAATAATGATGACCTTTGCATCCCATTAAATTTTATAGTTATATATATTGTATAACTATAGGGAAGAAATAATGTTAATCGATACCTATATTGTCAGGCTCTACCGCCAGGAAGGTAGTGAGGTGGAATCGAATGAAATCATTGGCGTAGTCGAAATTGCGGGTCAGGAAATGAAACGGTATTTCACCCGGCTTGACGAGCTTCCTGTTATATTAAACCAGCTAAGCACGTCTGAATTACAAATATAATTTTCACCAGATATGAGAAGCCGTAACATGGAACGATATCACTTCACCGCGCTCCTCGGCATTAACACCGAAAGGCAGACTGGGATTTGTGTAAATTACTTTTTGACTCGGGATATATTCAATCGCGGTATGTAATTGCCATGCAGCGTTAAGTACATGACTGCTCCCGAGAGTAACATGATGTTCATCGAACGGGTTTAAGAGCGGGCTCTGGGTATAGGCTGGGATAGGGTTGCGTCCATAATTATAACCGGCACGCAGAATGGTATCCCGGTCATAGTGATATTGCGTCGCTATCGCAAATACATACTGATCGCGCCAGTCCATGATCGCGGTTTGTTGCAACGTCGGTGGTGCAGCAGCATTGTCTGGATTGCTGGCAGTCAGGCTTGAACTATACATGGCCTTCGACCAGTCCAACCAGGTAAATTCTGTACTGATGTCCCATTTGCCATTGATCCTGTAAAACAATCCCAAGTTTAATTCCTGTGGTAATTTTATGCCTTCAATTCTGGCATCACGATAAGTAACTTTGCCATTGCCCAGTGCAGTTTGGTTAGAAGTGAGATTGCCACCTTCCAGATTTAATTCGGTTTCATTGCTGTAGGCCATGCCAAAGCTTAAGTCATGCGTAAACTGATGTTTCAGACCAAGTTTTATACTGGGGCTGTAACCCTTGAGTTTTCTTAACTCATAGCCAAAAAAAGAGGTCGCCAGAGTGCCACTATAAACCGAGGTTTGCGGGAATATTTCCTGTTTACCATCGGCATAGGTCGTGATGATTGAAAGGCCAACCGAAGTATTCGCCTGAAGCCGGTATGACAGACCTAAATTAAAGCGCGCAACACGAATCTGTGAGATTAATTTATCCTGCGTGCCAAAGGCTGTTTGTAAACTCGGGTACTCAACACCAGCCCCTCCCTGCCCGAAAAATCCAATCCCCACCGTGACCGGTGTATTTTTCAGCCTTTGTGCATAACTAATGTTTCCAAATGTGACCCTGTCGTTATTAATTTCAACGTCGTTGCCATATTGATCCTTATGCCCCATATCCAGAGCAAAGGCGATAGCGACATACAGATCCAGCTGCTGCTGATCGATTTGATCTAGTCCGGCCGGATTGATATTCAGGGCATAAGTATCATTGACAAGGGCAACATCGGCTCCCGCCAGTCCCATTGACTTGGCACCGAAGCCGATAATATTTAAGCCATTAGTGGCAAAGACAGACAGATTAAAAAGTAACAGAATACCAGTGCTGGCAAAGCGTATTCCCTGTTTCATAATATACCTATAATTATTCTTTATTTGATGAATCTCCCCGCCACAAGCGAACGGGGTATAAATAGTAGGTTGGGCTGAGTAAAACGAAGCCCAACAATTTGCCGCCTTCTTGTTGGGCTTCGCGTTGCTCTGCCAACCTACTATTTTTTCGCTGCAAGCAGCGGGTAATTAACCCTAAGGGATTAAAAATTATGCTATTGTCCCACGTATAGCCATGACGAAAAGGATTTTTATTTGTGCGGCAGAATAATAACAGTCACAGAGCCATCCGTTAATGGCTTTAACTCTGACAAAATTAACCCAACCTGATCCCAATGAGGCGCTACTACGTGAGCGGCTATTTACTCGGCTGGATGCTGTACAAAACAATCCTGTTGTCTTGAACAGCACCCCGGCAGGAGCTGGAAAAGCAACTCTGGCATCACCTTATATTGAGTCTAAAAATGACCACAGCCTGTGGTATCAGGTGGATAAAGGCGATGCCAATATGGCCACCTGTTTTCATTATCTGAAGCAGGCCGTAATAAGCACTCTAATTGCCATGGGTGACACTCATTATGTAAAGATCAATACGCCTCTGGACTTTTACACTGACCAAATAGAATGAGTAAATAAGTGTTCCCAATGCCTGATCATCTGCTACACAGTGCCGGTATTGTAGATACGCTTTCAGGCGTACCTGTACGGCTGAAGCCGCACCTACAACCCGCACCGGGTCTTCAGGCTGGACTGATGTTCGGGACCCGTATTGAGTTGTAGCAAATATGTTCAAACGTAAAAAATACCATCTTCCTAAATTTGAACCGCCACAAGTAGCATGGTTACACCCACGACCTCGTTTATTTGCACATCTCGATGCGCTAGCTGACAAACGTGTGCTCTGGATATCCGCTCCGGCGGGTTCAGGAAAAACTAGCTTGATCGCCAGCTATCTCTCCGACCGGAGCAAAAGTATTATTTGGTACCAGATCGATGCGGGTGATAGTGATGTCGCCTCATTCTTTCATCACATGGAATTGTGCATTAAAAATTCTTACCCAAAAAAACGTGGCATGCTGCCGGAATTTACACAGGAATATTTAGACGATTTACCCGCCTTTAGTACTAATTATTTTCATAAGTTGTTTAAAAAAATTGAAACTGGCAATGTGCTGGTACTAGATAATTTTCAGGATGCCGGTGAAAACATTCTATTGCATGATGCGATGAAATGCGTGTTAAAAGAGATCCCAAAAGAAGCACAGTTGGTCATACTCAGCCGGGTAGATCCCCCTGATGCACTGGCTTCATTTCAAACTTCCATGCAGTTTTCACTATTATCAATGCAGGACATACGGTTTGCTCGTGAAGAAAGTGATGGTGCAGCAGATTTACGCAGTGAAGTTAAGTTGAGTGAAACACAGTATTCTCAATTGTATGAACTCACCCAAGGTTGGGCAGCAGGGTTAATTTTAACGCTGGCACATTTGAAAGTCGATCCTGATTTTTTAAGTCATCAAATATTTGATGATCGCAGTACCCTGTTTAATTATGTGGCCCAGGAAATTGTCGCAGAATTCGATGAACCAACTCGTCAAGTTTTATATAAAACGTCATTTTTAAAACGCATTTCTATTTCGGTTGCAAAAAACCTCACATCAGAACCTCGAACCAAACAGATCTTGCAACACCTGTCGTCCAACCAACTATTAACGATTCAACATGATCATCTGGATAACAGCTTTGAATATCATCCATTATTCCGTGAGTTCTTAAATCAGCTGGCGCAGCAGACATTTAGTCATGATGTTTTGCTAAGATTACAAAATAAAGCAGGGGAGTTACTTCTAAATCAGGGGGACATTATTTCTGCCGCAGAAATATTTATTGTTATAAAAAACTGGCAGGCGCTGGCAGAATTAATTGATAATCACGCGGCTTCACTCATTCAGAAAGGTTTGTTTCAAACTATTGGGCGTTGGTTACAAGCCATACCTGACGAAGTAATGAACAGTGATGTCTGGCTCGGCTATTGGCACGCAGAAAGCGTGTTGCAAAACAATCCAGTACAGGCTCGTGAATTGTTAAAATCAGTACATGAACAATTTATTAAACAGCATGATAGCAAAGGCGTATATCTCAGTTTCAGTAATATTATCGAAAGCCACCTGCAAATGTGGGATACCTTTGCGCCTCTTAATAACTGGATAAATCACTTTGACGATCTGCAAGAACAATTCCCCACAATTCCAGGTTTAGAATTGAAAATCAGAGTGAATGTTGCCATGTTCGGTGCAATGTCATTTGTTTGTCCAGACCACAAGGACATAAAGACTCGTCTTAAAAAAGTACAAATGGCATTCCGCTATATTCCTATCAAGCAGCTGAAAGGACTGCTCGGTAGCATTCTTGGTTCATATTATAGTGTGACCGGCGAAAGTAAAAAAATTACTCAGCTAAATAAAAAGTTACAACCGTTAGTGAATTCAGATGATGTGACATATCTGGTGAAAATTATGGTTTTGAATACAATGGGTATAGAACATATCTTTAGCGGTAACTTAAACGAGCAAGAAATAATATGGAACAAGGGCCTGGATTTAGCAAAAAGAACTGGGCTGACTTTTTTTAATCGAATATTTATGACACACAAGATAAACATGTATATTGCTAGAGGTGATGCTGATCGGGCTGAAAAAATTCTATCCGATATAAAGGATATGGGAATCCGACAGAACGATTGCTTTAATGGTTATTATCGATTTCTTTTAGGC
>VAPK010168132.1_pt1 | contig 10218 bp, 9 predicted proteins | sample 3395031 | NCBI WGS metagenome assembly VAPK01 (sample SAMN08290443, study PRJNA428436) | hydrothermal vent metagenome | isolation source: Deep-sea hydrothermal vent chimney 1 | place: Pacific Ocean: Juan De Fuca Ridge
TCGAAGGGTGTAATTTATAAGGTGCTGATTTTATTGAACTCGGTGTTCATGGTTCGACAAGCTCACCACGAACGGCAGAATTAATCAGAGCTTCCTTAGATATTTTGATCTTTTAATTAACATGCTCAATTCTGAAATCACGTATCTCTCCGCTTTTCTTGTCGGCCTGCTTGGCGGCGTGCATTGCGTGGCCATGTGCGGCGGCATTGTCGGCGCGCTGAGCTTTGGGGTGTCGGTGGAAAAAGGCCGCGCACCCTGGTCATATTTACTCGCCTATAATTTTGCTCGTATTGGCAGTTATAGTATTGCGGGCATGCTGATGGGCGGTGTTAGCTGGCTGGCCGGTCAATGGATTGAAGTTTATTACTGGCAGCTGGGGCTGCAATTTGTGGCGGGCTTATTTATGTTGGCGCTGGGTCTGTATATTGCGGGCTGGTGGCAGGGGCTGGCGAAAGTGGAACGGCTGGGGGGTGGTGTGTGGCGCTATATCGAACCGCTGGGACGCGGGCTGTTGCCGGTGCGTTCAAGCCTTCATGCTTTCATCCTGGGACTGCTCTGGGGCTGGTTGCCCTGTGGTCTGGTTTACAGTGTGTTGATCTGGGCGATTGCCAGTGGCAGCCCGGTAGATGGTGGCCTGCTATTGCTGAGTTTTGGTTTGGGCACGTTGCCAAATTTACTGGCGATGGGCGCGTTTGCCATGAGCTTACGTAGTTGGGTGCAACGTCGTTGGCTACGTCAGTTGGCCGGTAGTTTGATTATATGTTTTGGTTTGCTGAATCTGTGGCGAGTTGTGGGTAGCCTGTAGGTACGACTTCAGTCGTACAAAGTATGATTAAATTCGTACCTACAGCGAACGTCAGCCGGTTAACGCGTGCTGAATAAATTCAGCCTCAGGATAGGCGATGTGAAAGCCCTGTCCATAGTCGATGCCGAATTCCTGTAACAGCAACAGAATTTCCTCATTCTCGACAAATTCAGCCACTGTGCTGATGTGCATGCCGCGAGCCAGTTCGCACATCGCTTTGACGATGACACGATCATCATGGTTGTTGTGCAGGTTGCGGACAAAGTTGCCGTCGATCTTGACCATATCAACAGGCAGATTTTTGAGATACTGAAAGGACGAATAGCCCATACCAAAATCATCGAGAGCGAAGCGGCAACCGAGATTGCGCAGCGCGTTGATAAAGTTTTTGGCCTGAGCAAAATTTTCCACTGCGGCGGTTTCGGTGACTTCAAATATAAGTGCCCGAGGGTCGGCATTGTATTTTTCCAGTGCATCTTTTACCAGATGCACAAACTCGGTATTGCCAAAGTGTCGGCCAGAGAGATTGACTGCCAGAGTGACGGGCTCGCCACCATGACAGGTTTCTCCCTGAACCTGGATGCTCTTGTTTAGTACCCATTTATCAATCTCATTAATCAGGCCGAAGCGTTCGGCAATGTCGAGAAAGTCAGAAGGATAAATCAAACCCCCATCTTCATCCTGCATGCGTAACAGGGCTTCGTAGTGGGCGATACGATTGGTGTGTAGATCGACAATGGGCTGGTAATGAAGAACAAATAGATCATTGTCCAATGCATGGCGAATGCGATTTTCCCAGTGGATCTTGGTCTGCATATTGAGCAGTTCCTTGTCCTCATCGCTATAGAGATGCGCCTGATTGCGACCGTTACGTTTAGCGGTGTACATCGCAGCATCGGCGCGCGCCAGCAATTCGCTGGGTGTGTCGCCATGTGTTGGGAACAGGGCGATGCCAATGCTGGCGCAAAGTTTGATATTGAGCTTGTCCGGGAACAGGGTTTGCTGGCTTAGATTTTTCAGCAGGTTTTCTGCAACCGTCATCGCGCCCTCTGCACTGCTACGGGGCAGGAGGATGCCAAATTCATCGCCACCCAGGCGGCCTATGAAGTCAACTTCACGCAGTGAGGATTGCAGAGTCTGGGCGGCGGTAATCAGGCATTTGTCACCGGACTGGTGGCCGAGGGTATCGTTAATGTACTTGAACTGATCCAGATCGATAAATAATAGTGCGCCTTCAAACTGGAAGCGCAGCGCATAGTTAATCTGGTGAGCCAGTTGTTCCTGGAAGTAATTGCGGTTGTGCAGGCTGGTGAGTGAGTCATGATTGGCCAGATAGAGAATCCGTTGTTCAGATATTTTTTCCTGAGTGATGTCGAGGAACAGGCCGCGATAGTGTAGCTGGCTGTCGCCATCATAACCCAGAGTATGGATACTGCGGATCCAGATATATTCGCCACTATGATGGCGTAGACGGTAGTCGAGTGAAAAGTTGCCGGTTTCGCTGATCTGGCCGTTGATAGTGTTGATCACCCAGTCCTTATCTTCGGGATGCAGATGGCGTTCCCAGAAACCGGTTTGCAGCCATTGTTTGCAATCATAGCCCAGTAGTTTTTCGGCTTCCTGACTAACAAACAGAAAATCTTTACTGGCCGGATCAATTTCAAGCACCACGGCATTGACGCTATTAAGCAGGCTTTCCATGCGTTGCTTTTCACTTTCCAGCAGGCTGAAATCAGATTTTAGGTTTTTGCTGGCCTGTTGCAGATGTTCGGCCAGAGCGTTGAATGAGCGGGCAACATTACCAATTTCATCGTTTGAATCCAGCGGTATGCGAAATTGTAGATCATTTTTTTCCAACGCACGGGCACCGGCTTCAAGCCAACGTAAACCTCGGGTAATAAAGAAGCTGAGTAAGGCTGTGAGCAGCATGGTGATCAGCAGACCGGCCAGAGCAATACTGATGTTGATCATCTTACTGGCCTGGGTTTTTTTGATCAGGCCTTTGATTGAATAGCCCAGATGTACTTCGCCTAGTAGTATGCCATTTTGTTTGATCGGGAGAATGAGATCGACGCTGTCTTTGCTGAGAATGGTGTTGGCTTCGTAAGCGTGTGAATAGGGATGATTTTCCAGACTGAAGGAGGCTCTGACTTTTTGTTGTTTGTCATAGACGATGGTGTAAATAATGTTGGGATTGTTTTTTAGCCGGTTGATGATCTCATTGAGTAGTACCTGATCATTTTTTACCAGCCCCGGTTCAAGCGCGATACTGAGTAACTCCGCCTGATCATCGATATATTGTTTGAGTTGCTCTTTCTGGCTGTTTAAGGTGAGATTGGCGCTGTTCCATATAAATAGCGATAACATGGTGCCGACGATCAGACAGACACCAATGATAAGACGTAGGGATAAACGAACTGGCATCAGGCGGCGTCATTTTCTTGCAAACAAGCAAGATGCAGAGTGAGGTCTGACGCGCGCTGGAGGTTGAGCATAGTTACTTCAGGTTCTTATTTGCGGTGAATATAAAATCACTGCATCAGTGATTAGCTGATGCAGGACTGAACGCTACAGTGGCTATAAACCAGATAAATTGTCTGGCATTGTACCTAGTTTGTAAAGAACTGTTGACGAAAATTGACAGTGAAATTTTTGTCACTGTCTTCAGGTTTAATCTTTAGAGTGAAGTTAAGCGTTTCCATGTTGGCAATCCGAAAATCATCGACATAATAGATGGCGGCGCCTTCTTCAACGCGTTGTAACGAGAAGGTCTTTTGTTGACCGGTCAGGTTGCTGGCGCTGACCTTGACCTGCGCGTTAATCGGTTTGCCACTGGCCGTGTCGGTTTTTTTCTGCACCGAGATGGTAATAAAACCACGAAATTTACTGCGGCTAATACCGTACTGACGGGCGATGTCTGCTTGCAGAATGTCAGTTGGCAGAGCGCTGTAATAAACTATGTAGTTGCCGAAATCCTGTGATCGATCCGTCTCTGCCTGCAATGACGAAATCGACAGCAGAAGTGGAAGTAATAAAACCAGCCATTTCCATTTCATGGTTTGCCCCCGTTGTTTTCGATACGTCTGCATGGATGTATACACCGGTTATTTATATGTCGACATCATGATAAGACGCTATAAAACCCACTATATTTTGTGGGCAGGGCTGTAATTATAGACTAGCGTAGCAGCTCCTGCTGTTAGCCATGACCTGAGCAATATTTTAGCTGTCGGAGTCAACATGTAACTGGCCTTAATCTCCGTTGGGTTTAATTCCTCGCTGTTTGCTGCGGCGTTCTATTGTAGGTTCGGCTTCAGCCGCACTGGTACGGCTGAAGCCGAACCTACATACGCAGATACTCCGTGTCTGCTTGCGGTGGGGTAGTTCATTTTGAAACCTTTGTAGCGGCTTGATTCCGACAACTGGATTCACCTGGGCTTTTGGTTTCAGGCCACCTGGCTGGCTTCAGATGAGGCCTCGCCGGGCGCGGGTTCGAGCGGTCGCATCAGGGTTTCCATCAGTTGGTTAAGATCGCTAAGCTGCTCATTGAGTTTGCTGGCAGCGATTTCCAGTTCACTGATCTTGCTTTTCAGGGTGTCGCGGGATTCATTAATCTTGCGCAGGCTTTCCAGCCGTTTTTCCATCTGTGATTTATGATCCTTAATTCGGGTAACCAGCGGTGCCATTGCCGCCTTGCCCCAGGATGATGCATCCTGATGCGCCTGAAAAAAGGTGTTGCGTGCATGGCTGACCATGGAAATGAAAAATTTCTTTACCACAAAGGATTGCTCGGTCATGGTGGTAACCGGACTTTTACGGTAGGCCTCGGCTTCATGGTTGAGGCGTTCCAGATCACGTTTATATTTAGACAGGCTGAATAGTTTTGGTTTGCTGTCAGAGAGGCCGTGTTGTTTTTGAAATTGCTGGTAAATGGTCTGAATCAGCATGTTCACCTGGTCGGCCTGCTTGTTGGCCTGGTTGATGCTATCCGTGATCATGTCGAAAAATTCTTTCATGTCGGCTTTTAGACCCATTGTCGTCCAGGTGCCCGCCATGTCTTTGCGGGTTTTGGCCATTAGCTGATCCAGTCGGGTCAGGCTGAGTTCACCAAGCAGGGCGGCATGTTTGTCAGTAAAGTTCTTTTTGTTGTTCTGAAAGCTTTCCACGCTTTTGTGATAGACGGTTTGTTCTTCGCGGGTTTTTTTCATCAGATGCAAGATGACATCTTCATTTTTACCGCTGAGTCCCTGTAACTCTTTTAACTGTTTGTTGACGCCTGTCAGACGTGCGGCGATCAGATCGCGAGACTGGGTCACCATGTTACCGATTTCAGATATCGTATTTTCCCGTAGCAGGGTTTGTTTCTGCGGCAGAATCTGGGTGGATAAAATAGTTTCCAGAGCAAGGATGTTACTTTTTTGCAGCAGCTCATGATCGGTTCGAATCTTGGCCAGCAGGCCTTTTTGTGCGGACACCGGGAAGACATTGCTGGGGTCAATTTCCAGCATTTGCGCGGCTGAATTGCATTGTGTGGCAATGCTGTTGTGAATGGCCTCCTCGCTTTTTAGTTCATCCCAGAGGGTATCGATTTTGTTGAGCACAATGATGCGGCTGTGGCGAGCATCACCGCCCAGGGGTTTAACGTGACGAGTCCACATATCCATATCGGATTTGGTGACCCCGGCATCGGCTGCCAGTACAAAAATGACGGCCTGCGCACTGGGCAGCATATTTATGGTTAGTTCGGGTTCGTTGCCGAGCGCATTCAGCCCGGGGGTATCAAGGATGGAGAGACCATCTTTTAGCAATGGATGAGGGAAGCTGATCATCGCATGCCGCCACATGGGAATTTCGATGATGCTGTTTTCTTCGGCTTCGTTCGCATCAATGAGCCCGAGCCGGGCGGCGACCGGTGCGGGTACGCGTTTAGTGCGAACCACTTCCTTGAAAGCCTCGGCCATTTTTTCTGAAGAATTAGTATCGAGGGTAATGGTGGTCCAGTTAATAGGTTCTTTCTTGTGCTCCTGAATGCTGGTGTCTTCCAGACGCGTTTCAATCGGTAACAGGCGAATATAGCTTTCATCGGCCTTGCTGTCATAGATAAGCTCGGTGGGACACATGGTGGTGCGTCCTGCCTCTGAAGGTAGCAGGCGGCGATCATATTCAGAAAAGAAAATGGCGTTAATCAGTTCAGTTTTGCCGCGTGCGAATTCAGCCACGAAGGCGATGGTCAGGCGGTCGGACTTCATGGTTTCCAGTAGCTCAAAAATACGCAGCTCCACTTCGGGACTGCTCATTTTGTTAATTTCAAGCCAGCGTTGATAATTGCCAATGGCCTGACCGAGGTCAGCTTTCCAGCGACCATAGGCCTGCATTTGATCAGTAAAACGGTTTGTTGCCATAGTGAACTCGGTTTTATTTTAATACCCAATAATATAGCGAGGAAGCAAATCAGGTATACGTAACAAAATGCGAAACGCATCACACTTTGCCCTCAACAGCCTGATCCTGCTGCAATTACTGAGGTTATAACGGCAGATGGAGGGAGAAGTTTAAGTTTTACTGGGATGCTGGGCGCTGAATGTTGGCGGGCAGTTGTTGAGGGTTTTCGATGGTGAATTGCTTGCTGCGACTGCTACTACCATGCAGCAAGTTAACCCGTGAGGGGGGAACCTGGAATAGCTGAGCCAGGAATTTACGTAAATGCTGGTTGGCCTTGCCGTCGGTGGGTGGGGCGGTAATACGTACTTTCAGGCGCTCGCCGTGCAGTCCGCAAAGCTCATCGCGGCTGGCGCGCGGCTGTACGTGGAGCCGCAGCAGTAGCGTTTTACCCTGCCAGCAGTAGAAGGGGGTGTCAGTCAAAAGCCCATTGTTGGCGACATACTATAGGCCAGCCCGCGAGTGAGATCCTGTAGTGGCGCGATAATCAGCAGCATCGCCAGATAGAGCGCGATAATCGCCGCCATCGGCGAGAGATCCATACCAGAGATGGGCGGTATTAAATTGCGGAAGGGGCGGAGGATGGGCGCGGTGAGCTGGTAGAGCAGGGAGGCGACCGGGTTATGACCGGTATTGCCAATCCAGCTGAGGATGGCCTGAATAAAAATGCCAAACAAAAAAACATTTAAGAGCAGTGCCAGTAGCTCCACCAGCGTCAGGATGCCAAGCCCGAGCAGGTTAGGCAGACTATGGCCGGGGAGCAGGGAAAGCAGCAACAACTCGGCATATTTGAGTAGCAACATCAGCACGATAGCGGCGCTATCGAGGCCGCCGAAGCCGGGGATAATGCGGCGCAGGGGCAGCAATGGTGGGTTGCTGATTTTGACCAGAAACTGGGACAGCGGATTATAAAAATCGGCGCGTACCCATTGCAATAGAAAGCGTATCATAACAACCAGAATATAAAGCCCAAACAGGGTCTGAATAAGAAAAGCGCCGGCGTTGCTAAAATAACCCATGGTTTTTTCCTGTTTTCTTGTACTGCCAGGTAGATGGTGGGCGATGCCCACCCTACGCTGAGTTTTTATTGTTAATGCAGGGTGGGCACTGCCTACCCTACGTTGAGTGTTTTATCGTTAATGTAGGGTGGGCACTGGCCCACCAGAACATTATTTCCCCAGTTCTTCAGCTAGCTCACGGGCGCGATCACGCGCGGCGGTGAGTGCCGTGTTGACCAGTTTATCAAGCCCACCCTGTTCAAATGTATTAATGGCACGCTCGGTGGTGCCGCCGGGTGAGGTGACTTTCTGGCGCAGGGTGGCTGGTTGTTCGTCAATTTCCAGCGCCATCTTGGCCGCGCCAAAGGCGGTTTCTACGGTCAGCAGACGGGCTGTTTTTTGGCTCAGCCCCATTTCTTCTGCCGCCTGAATCATGGCTTCCATGAACAGAAAATAATACGCCGGGCCACTGCCGGACAAGGCGGTCACCGCGTCCATCTGTGCCTCATTTTCTACCCACAGCGTCAGGCCGACGGCGCGCATAATGGCTTCGGCGCTTTCTCGTTGTGCCGTACTGGCGGAGTCGTTGGCATAAAGTGCAGTGGCGCTGGTTTGCAATAAGGCTGCGGTATTGGGCATGGCGCGAATAATGGCCAGTGGTTCAGCATCGGTTTTCTCATCCAGCCAGCGATTGATAGAGGCGGTTGGAATACCGGCGGCAATGCTTAGGTAGAGGCAGCTTGTGTGTGGCGTGAGTGTCTGGCAGACGCTCTTGAGGATCTGTGGCTTAACTGCCAGCACCACCACGTTGCTGTGTTCAAGTAGCGGCTGGTTGTTCGCATGAGTCTGGATGCCAAAGTCATTTTGCAGTGTCTGACGCTGTCCGGCATTGGGATCAGCCGCCTGGATACTGGTGGCGGGCAGGCCGCTGCTGATGAGTCCGCCAATAAGACTGCGTGCCATGTTACCGGCACCAATAAAACCAATTTTGAGCGTATTCATCATGCCTGTATTTTATATCCTGTGGTTATTTCTGGGAGTGGATTCTGTTGTTGTAACTATTATAACGCTTATTTACGCGAGCCGAAAATTCCGCTGCCAATGCGTACCAGGGTGCTGCCTTCGGCAATGGCCGCTTCCAGATCATGGGTCATGCCCATCGACAATGTGTCCAGCGCAAAACCGCGTTGACCGAGCTGTACGTATAACGCATGCAGTTGCCGAAAAGCTGGGCGCTGTTGCTCAATCTCACTTTCCCGACGTGGCAGGGTCATTAGTCCACGCAGGCGCAGCCGGGGCAGCTCGAGAAGCTCATCTGCCAGCACTTCTGCGGCCTCCGGGTTGAGACCGGACTTGTCTGGATCGGCAGAAATATTAACCTGAATGCAGACATTCAATGGCGGCAGGGAGTCAGGGCGTTGTTGGTTTAGGCGACGAGCAATTTTTAGCCGTTCGAGGGTGTGAATCCAGTGAAAATGCTCGGCGACTGCTCGGGTTTTGTTGGATTGAAGGGGACCGATAAAGTGCCATTCAGTGTCTTCATTCAGGTGGGCAATTTTAGGCAGGGCGTCCTGCAGGTAGTTCTCAGCAAAATAGTGTTGCCCGAGTTCCTGCAACGCCTGTAGTTCTTCGATGGGACGGGTCTTGCTGACGGCGAGTAATTTAACCGAGCCGGGTGGACGCTGATAACGTTGCTCGGCGGCTGTGATGCGAGTCCGAATTTGCGCGAGACGTTGGGCTATGGTATTCATCGTGGGGTAAGTATAAAGGTTTGCGCCTTAACATAAATGGCTTGTTAGTCTGGTCGATGTCTGGCGGTTCAAGATTCTGGCTGCTATGACCGATAATAATTCACATACTTTTAGCTTATGATTTTCACCGTCTACGATTGACTCAGGGACTTTGCATGGATATTACCGAACTATTGGCTTTTAGCGTTAAAAACGGCGCATCTGATCTACATCTGTCGGCAGGCCTGCCACCCATGATTCGCGTGGATGGGGATGTGCGCCGCATCAATGTCCCGATGCTGGAACATAAGACTGTGCATTCATTGGTCTATGACATCATGAATGATAAGCAGCGCAAGGACTTTGAAGAATTTTATGAAACAGATTTTTCCTTCGAGATTCCGGATTTGGCGCGTTTTCGTGTCAATGCTTTCAATCATAATCGCGGTGCGGGTGCGGTGTTTCGTACCATTCCCTCAAAAATTCTGACCCTTGAAGATCTTAATGCACCTGCCGTATTTAAAGACATTTCAGATACTCCGCGCGGCATTGTGCTGGTCACCGGGCCAACCGGTTCGGGCAAATCCACCACCCTTGCGGGTATGGTCGATTACAAGAACGACAGTGAGTATGGTCATATCCTGACAATTGAAGATCCGATTGAATTTGTCCATCAAAGTAAAAAATGTCTGGTCAACCAGCGTGAAGTTCATCGTGATACCCTGGGTTTTTCCGAGGCATTACGCTCTGCGCTACGTGAAGATCCCGATATTATTCTGGTCGGTGAAATGCGTGATCTGGAAACCATTCGTCTGGCACTGACCGCAGCGGAAACGGGCCATCTGGTATTCGGCACTCTACATACGACCTCGGCGGCAAAAACTATTGATCGTATTATCGATGTATTTCCGGCGGCAGAAAAAGGCATGGTACGCTCGATGCTATCTGAATCATTGCGCGCGGTTATTGCTCAGACCCTGTTGAAAAAGATTGGTGGTGGCCGGGTGGCCGCACACGAGATCATGATCGGCACGCCCGCGATTCGTAACCTGATTCGTGAAGACAAGGTGGCACAAATGTACTCCGCTATTCAGACGGGGCAAGGGCAGGGTATGCAGACCCTGGATCAATGTTTGCAGGATTTAGTGGCGCGCGGTGTGGTGAGTAAACAGGAAGCAAAACAGCGAGCCGCCAATAAGGATTCGTTTAATTAGTCTTGTAGTGATAATGCGAGAAAAATATTTCA
>VAPK010136677.1_pt1 | contig 10213 bp, 5 predicted proteins | sample 3395031 | NCBI WGS metagenome assembly VAPK01 (sample SAMN08290443, study PRJNA428436) | hydrothermal vent metagenome | isolation source: Deep-sea hydrothermal vent chimney 1 | place: Pacific Ocean: Juan De Fuca Ridge
GGCTTTGAAGAAGCCTGGTTCCGTTTAATTATCAAAAAACTTCCAGCTCATCCTGATCTATTTTTACCCAAGGAAGTTGAGAAGGCTCAAACCATACTTCGAGTCGGCAAGTTAAAGGTTGGTGCCGCCCGTGCCTGGGCAGAGGCGGCCGGGATTATCTGTAAAAAAAAAGGCTCCTTTGCCCTTACTCCTTTAGGCAGTATTATTGCCCGTCATGACCCGGATTTGGAAGAGAACGGCATCTGGTGGGCTATTCATTATAATCTTGCCCGGACAAACAGTTCCGCCTGGTTTTATTCGTTTTATTTCAATAAATTTAGTCCTGACAATTTCACTCGAGATGAATTTGAAAAAGAAATTCGTGCCCATTGGGACAGCAGACACAAAAAACCAATGCCGGACACGGTATTCCATAAGCTTATTTTTTCTCCATTTAAACAGGTGTTTGAAGGAACCCGTTTAGGAGAAGAGTTTGAGCTTTGGCTGACTGCTGAGGATGGCAGTTATTTGAGACAACCCCGGAATGCGCCGATTTTGCCGCGGGCAATACTTGCTTATGCCTTGCTTGACTGGGGGATTCAGCAACAAAGGCAGTCCGTCCATCTGGAAAAATTACTGGAGCCAGGGGGAATTGGCAAAATCTTTCGGCTGGAGCGAAATACTTTAGACAGCATTCTTATTGACATAGGTGAGTATTACAAAAAACGGGTTGGCTGGGTAAGTCACACAGCAGGTCTAAACTCAGTCTCAATTATGAATTGTCGGCCGCTGACCATGATTGCCGCATATTACTACGAACTTGATGGCGAAGAATCAATAAGGGCCCTTGAGCTTGGTGAAAAAGAAGCCGCGGAACTGATTGACGGCACAGGTGGAAAAACTCCTATATAATCACATGGACAACAATGAAAAAATATTAGATTTTCAAGGTCTGGTTGAGGCCATTTATAAGATAGATTATGAGCTGTCAGCTCAAGCCGGCAGAGCGGTGAACACCGGCCTTACCATCAGAAATTGGCTTATAGGCGGCTATATTAGTGAATATGAGTTTGCCGGTGCCGATCGAGCCAAATATGGCGGGCATCTTTTGGCAGAACTGGCTGTTAAATTGGCCAAAATCAGCAATTGTAATCATCGTCAGCTTTATCGCTATCTGCGCTTTTATCGTTTCTATCCCCAAATATTGGGGACAGTGCCCCCAATATTAAAAACCAAACTGCCCCAGAGAAGTTTAAAAAAGAAAAAAGTGGGGACGCAGTCCCCAATATTGCACCCACCGGCAAATATACTGCTGCAGAATCTTTCATACAGTCATATTGATCTGTTGGTAGATATTGATGAAGAAATAAAACGCACCTTTTACGAAATAGAATGTATCAGAGGAAGTTGGTCTGTCAGAGAACTGAAACGGCAGATTGCCAGTCTATATTTTGAACGTTCCGAGTTGTCTTTTGATAAGAACAAACTATCCGAGCTGGCAAATAGTTGTATGGAAAAGGAAAACCAGCAGCTCATGATACGAGATCCCTATATATTTGAATTCCTTGGCCTGCAACCGGTTGAGGTTTTGAGTGAATCTCAACTTGAGAATCAGTTGACAGCAAAACTTGAAGATTTTTTGCTGGAACTGGGCTACGGATTTTGCTTTGAAGCCAGACAAAAAAGGATTCTAATTGGCAATGAACATTTCTTTGTAGATCTGGTATTTTACCACCGTATTCTCAAATGTCATATTCTGATAGAATTAAAAACGACAGGTTTCAGCCATGAGAATATTGGCCAACTCAATACCTATGTCAGTTGGTTTAAAAAAAATATGATGGCAGAAGGTGACAATCCACCAATTGGAATCCTGCTTTGCTCAACAAAGAATCATGCCTTGGTCGAATATGCCCTTGCCGGAATGGATAATAATCTCTTTGTCTCAAAATATATGCTTGAGTTACCCCAAAAAGACGATATGGCAAAATTTTTAGAAGAAAAAATTAAAGAAATAGGACTATAATAAATGCCTGTCCATGAAAAATTACTGGGGAAATGGCATAAATGCAGAGAAAAACGTTATTCGGTACTGGTTGTAATCAGAGCGCCGGCAGACAAGCTTTTCTCCGACACATTCATAGATCAATTTGCCGTTATTGTTCATGCCGACATACTAAATTTCCAGGAGAAATACAGGGGAAGACTTGACTATTTTTACACCTGGCAAAATATTCGAACCCAGATTTACACAACAGCTAAAAATAAACCGGTTATAGTTACTAATTTGGAGCCGATTTATGCCAAATGGCCAATATCTGAGCGCTTAACTTTCATAAAAAGCATGCTCAAGAGTGAGCCTCAACACACCATTTGTATGGTGCTAAATTGCCAGGAAGATTTAAGTGAATTAAAAGCTATTGAAGAAAACAGCAGGGGGATAATATGGGTTCCCGCTTGAGCGTATGCCTTCTTTTCTGTGCTCTCTCTAAGGCTGGTTCCCGCCCATATTAATTATCTCCACTACATAACAGTATTTGTGTCTAAAGGAATACTTCGGCTATGCCCAAATTAAGCGATTTCATCCATATATCACCTGGATTTAAGGCAGCGGTTAATCTTAAAAATGATCGCAATAACCTCGACAAAGTTGCGGGATTTATACCTACAGACGTAGCAAGAGAAATAATTTTGGATTTGGCCAAGAAGCTGCACCCCGCCAGTGATTTAAGATCCAGGATCATCATGGGTACCTACGGGACGGGGAAAAGCCATCTTGCTCTCGTGTTGCTTAATTTCTTCGAACATGCGCTTACAACACCGCAATTGCAGACTGTCATGGACAAACTTGAGCCAGATACTCAAACGGTGTTGAAACAGTATCGCGACCAGGTTCCCCAAAAATTCTTAATCGTAAATCTTTATGGTAATGAGGGTGAAATTGCCGATTCCTTGATGATGGGATTGAGGCACGCTTTAGAATTGGAAGGCCTTGAAGGGCTCTTGCCTACTTCAGCTTTCGACGCCGCAATATCCAGAATTAATGACATTGAAAAAAACTATCCTGAGGGCTTCACCCTGTTGAAAGCAGAAGTAGAAGGTTCCGGCATGACGGTTGACGAACTAAAGACCAGACTGCAGGAGTATCAGAAAAAGGCCTTTGATAAATTTCGTCAAATTCATCCCCGTTTTTCTGCCGGTGGTGAATTCGCATACACCACCATCCTTTCACCAAATGAGTTTTATAGGAGTATCGTCAAGGAATTAAAAGAAAAACATGGGATTAATGGCATTGCGATATTTTGGGATGAATTTGGTAACAAAATGGAAGAGGTTGTCAAAGATCCTACCGGCAAAGAAGGTTTAGCGTTACAGGAATTTGCCGAATGTTGTAATGCCAGCGAGAACAATCAGCTCCATTTATATCTGTTTTGCCATCGTTCATTAAAGGAATATCACGATATTTCCATGCACTCCTTAGGAACAAATAATCAGCATCTTGAGGAAGACCTGCGGAAAATTGAGGGCCGTTTTAAACAATACATAATGAAAAGTACCGACGTGGAAACCTTTCAGCTTATTGATGGGGTTATTGTAGCTGATGAGAGTAAGGACGGTTGGCAAAAATTAACCACTCAGTATAACGCCTATTTTGAAACTTTAGTTCAGGAGACGGTCAAGTTAAAATATTTTACGGGATTTAACGCCGAAGAATTAAAATCGACGGTAGTTTTAGGAACATACCCGCTACATCCAATGTCAGTATATAGTTTGCCGGCTATATCAGAAAAAGTAGCGCAAAATAACCGCACCCTGTTCACCTGTCTTTGCGAAGATGAGCCGGGGAGTTTTAAAAGATTTTTAGACAAAGTTATCTATGATTCTACCGCGCCGATTCCACCTATGTTTACGGTAGACGGGCTATGGGATTATTTTGCTGACGATGTAAAACAACAGGAGCGGACACACTCCATTTACCGGGATTTTGAACACCTTAAGACCCGCCTGGAAGCTAACGACCAGTTGGGATTACGAATTTTGAAAGCCATCTCCGTGTTTCGGGTAACAAATTCGGCCAGGGTAAAATTGACGGAACCATTCCTCGTCTACGCCTTGAATATTCCCGCCGCCGAACGTCAATTGTTCGGGGAGGAATTGGCGCGTCATTCAGACCTGCAAAATGAGAATCATATCCTGATGAAACTACAGGCGGATGGCTCTTATCGGCCCGCGGTGAGCAGCTCGACAGAATCTCTGGTCGGAAAAGTACGAAAACTGCTTAAAGAGACCCCTGAAAAGTTAGGCCAAAGCCCGGTACGCTATTTAAAGTCACTTTGGAATAGATTGTCGGTAGGTGAAAGCTATGATGCGACCGGATACGGTGATGACTTTGGTGTTGTCAGAAAACTATGGATTGAGCCTATCAGCTTTAATCAACTACAGGATAGTCTGCATATCTTGACCAAAAACCTTGGCACAGGCACATATCAGGATGGAATTATTCTGGTGCCGCTTTGTGCCAATAGCAGCGAAGTGATAGAGGCCAGAAATATAGCTGCGGGGGAATTAGCCGACAAAAAATATCAACAGGCGGCCATTGCTATCCCCAAGGAGCCAGTTCAAATCTTCAATTTACTAAAAGAGCATCAGGCTCTGTCATATTTAAAAGATAAAGAGGCCAGTCTTTATGGTGAGGGTGGAGAACTTTACGAGGAGTGGAGTATCTGGGAGTCAGATAAAGCTGCCCAGATTATAGATACCGTGAGTGACTTATTTACCCCCGAAAAACAGCTGCTGGATTATTTCTGGCAGGGTAATGTACAACAGGTTCAAAACAACAGACAGATAAAAAAATTAGCCTCAACAATTATGTATAGTGTTTTCCCTGACTGTCCAATTATTGGTGAACCTAAATTGGCTCTGGATGAGTTCGGCGGAAACTGGGGCTACAGAGCCATTTGCCGTGACATTATTCAAAAGCTTACAGATAAAGATGCGGCAGAAAAACTCTGGAATGAAACCGCTGCGCAACCAAAGCATATAATCTCTCAGCTCTTTAAGACTAATGGCCTGCTGCGGAAAAATCAGGCCGGAGATTGTGTTATTGAAAAGCCAGCTGCTGATACATTTAACGGTGCGAACAAAACATGGGAGTGCATTGAGAAATATCTGAAGAAGGCTCGCACTCAACCTGTACAGATGGAGAATCTTGTCCGAACTCTGCGAAAACCGCCATTTGGCGTAAAATGCCGGGTTATGCCCCTTTTATTTGCCGCAGCAGCCCACAAAGAATTAGTGCTTGGCAATATCTCCTTCGAGTTTAAACGTAATGCCCAGCAGACAGAAAAAATCACCTCTATAGAAAGTGACACCCTGGAGAAGGTTTTCACAACGCCTGAGAAATACAAACTTATCTATGTAAATGTCAGCTCTAACCAAACGGCTTTGATTAACGGGCTGGCCAAATTATACGATGTTGAGTTATCCCCCTCCGATCCTCCGCTGGAGCGTGTAAAAAAAGTTGGTAACAGCATTGGCTCATGGTGGCGTGCCCTTCCCAAATACGCCCAGAACACGCGGCAGCTTTCGGAAGCCGCCGATGTGTTACGTGAATATGTCTTTAGACCCCTGGCCGCTCTTGAAGTGGATACAGCCCAAATTTTGCTGAAAGATGTTTTTGAATACGTTTTTGACGCCGACAAAAAAGTTCAGCAAAAACGAGTTGTAGAGGTTACAGGCCCAATAATAGCGGAGTTTGAAGGCTTGTTGGATAAGCTGAAGAAACGAATTGTGTCAGAATATAAATCCGTTTTTGCTGATTTTCCTGATCCATGTCATAGTGTATCAATGTGGTTTGAGAACCTTACTTCTGAGAAAAAAACTTATATTTACAACGGAGAGCAGGCAAACCTCGTTAATATTTGCCGGGAAGGCTCAACAATAGATGAAGATATTTTGCTGACACTTGCGGAAAGATTCACGGGTATACCTATAGCATCATGGAGTGATGAGCAGGTCGTGAAATTCGGCGCGAAGCTCGATTCTGCCAAAAATTTTATTGACACATTTAACCCGCCATCCCCTCCCAGCATAAAGCCGGAACCAAACATTAAGCCAGATTCAGCTCCGACTCCAGGACAAGGAAAATTGACGGGGTTCTTTGAGGGCCGTATCCTTGAACGTACCTTTGAATTACCGGCGGAACTTTCATCGAATGGAGACGTTTTGGAAAACATGTTAAATTCAACTATAGAACAGTTGGGAAAAGGATTGAACGAAAAAGAAAAGATAGCCATAATTTATCGTATTGTCGGAAAGCATGTCTTTGGAGCATAAGCACATGGTTGAAATTATCTGCGACCAGTACGGGATTTACAATATTGAGTATTCCGACAAAATAGTAACTGAGAAAACGCAATTCGAAGATGCACTTGCGGAGATAGAATCCTGCTCCCAGTCTGAACAATCTTTACGGATTATTGTTCAGAACCCCGCCCTTTTTAAATGGTTTGATGCTGCGATTAAATATGGCGCTCATAAAAAAATTATTGACCCGATAGAGGAGCTTGCAGGTAATCTGCAACAATCAATTATTCCTGAATATCTACAGGCAGCACCCCATTGGATAGTCGAACTTAAACTGCTTGAAAAATCAAATGATCACCCTATTAAAAATGAGACGGTTGATAACTGGTTAAAAAAAATGCTGCTGGGAGCTATCTGGCAGGAAAAGGCACCAAATTCGTCCGAAGATTTCTCTGAATTATTCGCCTATTTTTTCGTTCATAAGGAGTCAACTCTTCATCCTTTAGAAAGATATCTTCTGTCTGATCATCTCACAAAATGGAGTCTTAATACTAACGGAAATGCCGAACTTTTTCTCTGGCTGAAGCACAACCCCTTTGACCGCGCCCGATCTATTGTATGGGAGCAGCTTCTATCTTTGTTCCCTAAAGATAGAATTGCGGCATGGCTCCAACAAAATAATATCTGGTACGAGTTATCGAAATACCCTGCTCGACATCGGCTTCCGCATCTATCTCCTGCGGCTCAATTACCAGAAAATATTGCCGTTTTTGCCCGTTCATTCCTTGTCAACAAATGGAACGACTCTCCGGTAGAGGCGTTATCTTTTATATCTGGTACCCAGGATTATGAAAGAAATTTTCTTTTGGAACAACTGCGGCATCAACTACATGATGAAGTCGCTATCAGCCCCTTGGTATATGAGCTGCTGACAAAGTTAAATTTTCCTGAAGTTCTGAAGTTGGCAAGACAGCTTATTCCGGTAAAGAAGCCATCTAAGTTACCGGAGGATGGCACGATTAGCGAGGTTCAGAATTGGATGGCCAATGAATACCTGCCATATTACAATTCTTGTGCCTTGCTGGGACAGGTGGCCTCAACGGAGCCCCAAGTCACCGAGTTTGAACGATGGCTGGAGAAACATTACACAAATATGCTATTTGGAGCCGGAATGGCGTATAGGCAAATGTCACAGATTAAAGCTTGTGTGCTATCAGATATTCCTGTTCTTGTAATTGTTTATGATGGTCTTGACTACTTTTGCGCCTTTAACGAATTACTACCGGCAATGCAGGATAACGGTTTTTACCCTTCAAATGATATTGCACCTCTTTTTTCATTTTTGCCCACACAAACTCACATCGCCAAGCCGGCTCTTGTCGCAGGAAAAATGGAATCACAGCTACCCGATGAAGTACCAACGGCCTCATTTTATAAAGGACTGCTTAAAGACTGTCTTGACATCGAGGAAAATTCAATTCGTTCAAAAACAGATAAAGACGGAACATTACTTGAACTTATCCAGGAACCGGCCAAGGTATACCTTTATCTGGATAACTATCTCGACCGCGAGTTGCTGCACTCAAATATCCACCAGTATCTCAGAAAGAAAAAATATGACGAATATATCCAGATGCGGGCCGCAGAGACAGCCCAATGTATAAAGGATCTTAAAGATATGTTTGGCAAAACCATTCAGGTTGTTATTTGTAGTGACCATGGTTATACAACTATTCCTAAGAATGCTGACATTATCACGGTTCATGATGTTAAAAAAAGTAAAGTTCGGACTCTGTTCGGCTCTCAGCCGGCAGATATTAACGGAATTGGATCAGGATCGGTTTGGAGATTGAACCCTGATTTATACGGTTTAAACAATGAAGTACTTTTACCCCACGGCTATTCTTGCTTTGGTAAACGCCCGTTAGGAGCTACTCACGGCGGTTGCACTCCTCAGGAGATGGCCGTACCGTGGTTCCTTTTCAGTGATGACAGGCCAGCGCCCCTTAAATCATTAATCTTTTCACTTGACGGGGAAATATTTCGCAGGCGTGCCAACAATAATCTTACACTGAGCATATCTAACCCAAACAACTGCCAGATAACACTTATTGAGATAGAGGCCAAAGGCTTAGAGATTACCCATAGTCCTTTGTCAACTATTGGTAAAAATGAAATAAAGCCTCTTAATTGTTTTTTTGATGCCTCGGCCATAAGTGATAACAATGTCGAGTTTTCGGTCAATTATCGTTTAAGAAGTTTAACTGGCGAAACAAAAGACAACGTAATCTTAAAAGTGCCGACAACAGGCGCAATGTCAACTGAGTTTGATGATGACTTTGAATTTTGAAATAAACCAGAGCGACATTGATCGCAAGATTTCAAACTGCTTCCCGGATGTATGTGTGCATAAAGGCTTGGCAGCAAGTTCGGGGCTGTCTGAGCGTGTAATTCCAGCCTTTGTTTCTGACTGGCTCGTCAGCAGGTACAGTACTGACGAAGGCGGGGTAAACAGTGCGGGCATAAGAAATTTTATCGAGAGATATCTGCCGGATAAAACGCAGAAAGAATCATTAATGTATGAGATTCGCAATGGTAATCCGCTCAAGATTCTAGATTCATTCAGTGTAAAGGTACATCCGACAAAAGGAACTTTGCAGTTGCGAATTCCTTCCTTGGATATAACCGGGCGGGTATTAGACTCAATTGTCGATATAAACCCATTGCTTTTAATGGGAAATGTATGGGGGAGCGGCACATTGGCCTGGGTGCCATCACAGGATAAAAAGGATAGATTTGAGGTTGTGATGACAGCCTTCAATCCAATGCAGACAGCAAATATTGACCTTGATTATTTTTTGGCCCAGCGGCAAAAATTTGATCTGGCGGAATGGCTGGTAATACTGACCAGGACGATGGGGTATGATGAGAGAGAATATTCTACCAGGCAAAAGCTATTACTTTTAACAAGGCTTATTCCTTTAATTGAACCTCGGGTCAATATTATAGAATTGGCTCCAAAGGGTACCGGAAAGTCATACATCTATAGCCAGTTGTCCCGGCATGCCTGGCTGATCAGCGGCGGTGTGGTTACACGTGCCCAGCTGTTCTATGATATGAGCCGCCAGCAGTCAGGTATTATCTCAAGCTTCAATGCGGTGATCCTTGACGAAATTCAAACAATCAAGTTGAGTAATGAAGGTGAGATCGTTGGCGCGATGAAGGGGTATTTGGAGTCCGGGGAATACAGGGTAATGGGATTTCATGGTTCTTCAGATGCGGGTTTTGTTATTCTTGGCAATATTCCCATCGTTGACGGTATACCAAGAGATATTAATTATTTTAGCGAATTGCCAAAGTGGCTTAATGGGCATGACGCAACAGCGTTACTTGATCGTTTTCATGCTTTGGTTCCAGGATGGGAACTTCCACGAATACAATCAACATCATTATGCCAATCATTTGCCTTGCGAGCGGATTATTTCGGGGAGGTATTGTACGCACTACGATCTAATCAAGAGCACATGGCGTTTATAAAGAATCATACGGAATCACTTGGTGATTTACGCGACACCAGGGCTGTACAACGATTAGCGTGTGGTTATCTTAAATTACTTTTTCCAAATCTTGAATCTGTAAATTTGGAAAAATTCCATGAATTTTGTTTGAAACCAGCTATTAGCTTACGTTCAAATATCCGGAGTCAAATGGCAATTATGGATCCTGAGTTTTCCTCTAATATTGCCCAAATAACCATTCGCTGATGTATTAATGTATCAAACCTCAGTGATCGGCGAACAGGAAATCTGAAGAAGCTACATCTAAATAAGTTGATGGAATCAAGGCCGTCTTGCCGGCTAACCAAATTAATGAGGATAACGAAATGAATGAGCAGACAAATCAGGAAAACGTGAACCAGAAGGCAGAA
>VAPK011275081.1_pt1 | contig 10213 bp, 9 predicted proteins | sample 3395031 | NCBI WGS metagenome assembly VAPK01 (sample SAMN08290443, study PRJNA428436) | hydrothermal vent metagenome | isolation source: Deep-sea hydrothermal vent chimney 1 | place: Pacific Ocean: Juan De Fuca Ridge
GACATAAAGAATTTAATTCGCTTGGGTGGCCAGGTTGATGTTGTGGTATATACTGGTAATAGTTTCATTTTAAATGCTATTGCCTCGTTTAGAATTCGTTTTATGTCATGGCTTTCGTATGTTAGATAAGGCATTTAACATATCATGGTTCCATATAAATTGGAAAGAATTAAGTCCGGTTTTGCGTTATGTAATTGGCTCCAGCTTTATTGTAGCAGTTACAGCATTGATGAATTATGATTTGGCCTATTTAACTTCTGTTTTGGCTCTTGGATATATGGCCCCGGGAGCAAAACCACTAACTGTTAAACAAGGAATCAATTTTATAATTACATTGGTTCTTATTACTGGTTTAACGGTGGTTTTTAGTGAGATTTTTTTGGATTACCCTTTGGTTTTTATGCCGCTTTTAGCCCTGGCTTTACTATGGCTTTATTATACAGATTCTTTAGCTGCCATGGTTAAAGTTTTTGTTTTGATTAGTTTAATTATTATTCCGTTTGTATCGATTGATTCAGGAGCAATTGGAAGTTATATAGCTGTAAGACTTGTGTTTAATGCAATGATGGCAATTGTTCTTACGCAAATTATTTATTTAATCTTCCCCTTATCTGCTGCAGATAAGATTTTTGAAAAACAACAAAAAAATACAGTAAAACAATCTGAAAAGGAACGGTTTATTCATGCATTTAATATAATTATAATTATTCTTCCGGTTCTATTATTATTCTATATATTTAAATTGTCATCTAGTGTTTTAATCTTAACATTTATTGCAATCTTGTCAATGAGTCCCGCACTGGCAAATCCTAAAGTTGGAATGGTATTGATAATTGCCAATATTTTAGGAGGTATTTTTGCAATAATTGGATATAGACTTTTAGTAATGGTACCTAATTTCACCTTTTTGATAATGGTTACATTGGGTACCGGATTAATATTTGCTAGTCGCCTATTTTCTAATCATAAATTTGCAGCTGTTTATGGTAGTGGATTTTCTACTTTTTTGCTTATTCTTGGGTCTGTGACTGCTTCCGATGCAGAGGCAGGGAATAAAGTTTGGACTAGGGTAATACAGATAGCTATTGCCGTAATCTACGTTGTTATTGCCTTTGGAATTTTAAATCGAATTACAAAATCCAAAAACAAAACAATTACATGAAAAGATTCAAAAAACATATCTTGGTATTTGTACTTATTGGCGCTTTTCTAACCCAATTTCAATCCTGTAAAGTTGGAAAAGATTATACTAGAGAAGAACAAGACTTACCGATTACATATAGACAAGACTTCCCGAAAGACAGTTCTATTTCTAATATACCCTGGTGGAAATTATTTAAAGACCCTGTTCTGGTAGATTTAATTGATACAGCTCTGGTAAATAATAAAAATATTCAAATTGCAATAGCCAGAATAGAAGAGTCGCAATTGCATCTTGAAATTTCTAAGGCTGCTTTTTATCCCAGCGTGAATTATGGTATTGCTGGTTCAAGTACTGTCAATTCGGCAACTTCAAATTTTTCTAACACGGTTGTACCTGTTTTAAATGTGTCTTATACCGTTGATCTGTGGCAAAAAATAAAATCTTTAAATAAGATTGCACTACAAGAATATTTTGCAACAGAAGAAGCATATAAGGCTTTAAATATTAGTATTATATCTGCAGTAGCCAGCGCTTATATTTCTTTGCGTGATTTTGATAACCGGTTGATTATTGCAGAAAAAACGGCTAAGAATTTTCAGGATAACTTAGATGTGATGCAAGCGCGTTTTAATGCCGGATTTATTAGTGAAGTAGATCTTTCACAAGCAAAGATTCAATTGATAGAAGCAAAAACTGCAGTTGAAATTTTCACCAGATCAAGAGATCAGGTAGAAAACGGAATTAGTATTCTGCTAGGTTCGGTACCTCAAGAAATTCCCAGAGGACTTGTTCTTTATCAACAAATTTCATTGCCTAATATTCCTGTTGGATTACCATCTGAACTCATAGAAAGAAGGCCGGATATAGTTGAGGCAGAAAGAAATTTACATGCGCAGACATTAAGAATTGGAGTAGCGGAATCATTGAGATATCCATCTTTGACATTGAACCTTAATATGGGAGCAGAGCTAATTAACCCATCTTTGTTATTTGCCGATCTTGCCGGTCAAATTTTGGGTCCCATATTTAATGGAGGTAAATTAAAAAAAGGTGTGGAAGTAGAAGAATCTAGAACAAAACAATTACTTTTAAACTACCAATCAACATATCTTGTTGCTTTACAGGAGGTTGAAAACGCAATGATAGCGGTTGATACCTATAGAAAAGAATATGACCTGAGAAATGAACAAATGAAATTGGCGACTAGAGCTTCTCAGTTATCCTGGGTTAGATATGATGGAGGATTAACCAGTTATCTGGAAGTACTTGATCTGCAAAGCTCACAGTTTAATGCAGAACTTAAGGCCTCTGACGCGTTTAAACAAGAATTAATATCTATCATTGATCTTTATAAAGCCTTAGGTGGAGGCTGGTATGTTGGTAATAATGAAAATAATAAATAATTAAAACCCGATAAAATGAAAACTTCAAGTACAAAACATCCTATTGACCTTTTCCTCAAAATAGTTCTTCTTTCTATACTTCTTATCTGGAGTTTTTTAATTGTAAAACCATTTATGACAATAATTATTTGGTCTGTTTTAATGGCAGTGGCTTTATACCCCTTCTACATTAAAATTATTAATTTATTTAAAGGGAAAAAGAAAGGACTTATAACAACTCTATTCATACTAATTTTATTAACCTTTATACTAATCCCTTCAATTAATATTACCCAATCAATTGTATCTTCATCTATAGAATTTAAAGAGAGTTTTGAAGCCGGAAGTATAAAAATTCCACCACCAGCAGATTCTGTTAAGGAATGGCCTTTGGTAGGTAAAAAAATATATAACTTTTGGTCACTGGCCAATAGAAATATTGAGGACTTTTTTGTGACTTATAAGAAGCCATTAGGTGGATTGCTAGGGTCTTTATTTAGTAGTTTTACAGGTTTGATGGGCTCTGTTTTTTTAGCTTTGTTTTCTTTGATTTTCGCAGGTGTTTTTATGCTCTCTGCCGACAGTGGATATGAAACGGGAGTTCAATTTGCAAATCGAATTAAACCGGGTAAGGGAAAAGAACTGATAACTATGATTGTTAATACGATTAGAAGTGTTGTAAAAGGTATTCTATTGGTAGCAATTATTCAGGCATTTTTAGCTTATATTGGTTTTGTTGTAATTGGTTTACCGGGTGCTGGAGTTTTCGCACTATTTGTTTTGATATTAGCTATTATTCAAATTCCGGCTCTTTTGGCAATGATTCCTGCCATTGCAATAGTTTTTTCTTCTCATGAGTCGATGCCCGCCATTATATTTACCGTTTATTCTATTTTTGTCGCTCTCTCAGATAATTTTTTAAAACCAATTTTATTGGGAAAAGGATTACAAACACCTATGCTCGTGATTTTAATAGGAGCTCTTGGAGGTATGATGTTTATGGGTATGTTAGGTCTTTTTATCGGTCCTGTGATATTGGCAATTGTACATCGAATGTATATGAACTGGGTTTCTGAAGTAGAGGTTTCTTCAAATGTTGAAGAAAAACAAAAGATTCCACAATAATTCAAAGAATAAATTATAATCATAGGATGAATATATCCTTTCAGTTATATTCATCCTATGATTTTCATCATTTCACATTTTAAAACTCATAAGCCAAGTTACCCACAGGCAAAACAAACTTCTTAAATCTATGAAAGATGGAATAATAAACTGGAATGTTGACCCTGTGATATTTTGGATAACTGATACATTTCCTCTAAAATATTATGGATTGAGTTGGGCAATAGGTATTGGACTTGGATATTACATAGTAAAAAGAATTTATGAAAGGGAAAAAATACCTCTTGAAAATTTAGAAAAATTATCAATGTATATTTTCATTGGTGCATTTTTAGGAGCAAGACTTGGACATTGTTTTTTTTATGAGCCTGTATATTATCTTCAAAATCCAATCGAAATTTTTCTTCCTATCAGAAAAATAGGAGAAACCTATCAATTTACTGGCATTCAAGGTTTGGCAAGTCATGGTGGAGTAATTGGAGTAATAATAGCAATTATTCTATATGCGAAAAGAAATAAAACAAATTTATTGTGGATAATGGACAGAGTTGCAATTGGTTCAACTGTGGCTGCTGCTTTTATACGAATTGGAAATCTGATGAATTCAGAAATATACGGCAAACCGACCAATGGGAATTGGGGAATGATTTTTCAAAGAGACGATTTGATTCCTCGACACCCAACCCAAATCTATGAGGCATTTTCATATTTTCTTATTTTTGGTATTCTTCTTTATGTCTATAAATCTGAAAACATAAAAAAACCTAACGGACTTTTAGTTGGAATGCTCTTTGTATTATTATTTCTAGCAAGATTTATAATTGAATTTTTTAAAGAAAATCAAGTTGGATTTGAAGATTCATTGACTATAAATATGGGACAAATTTTAAGTATCCCATTTATTTTAATCGGACTGATATTAATATTCTACAAAAGAAAGCTTGTGGATTACAATGGATAGAGTTTATAGGGGTTTTGGTGCTTAACCCTAAGTGAAGTACATTGAAATCCGTACTAACCATAGCCGAAACAATCATGTTATTCCAACAAATGTCTTTTAGCTGCTCTTCCAATAAATCTTACCTTTTCCTTAAAACTAAACCTTGCTAAATTAACTTTTACAACACCCTTGGTCATATAGGTTTTTTTAGAATAATCGATAGCAACATCTACAATCACAGGTTTTGCATTACTCGATTCTTGAAATGCTTTTTTCATAACATCTTCAATTTCAGAATCATTAGACATCAAAAAATAACTGGCTCCACAAGCGTCTGCTATACCTTTAATATTTACATTACCAATTATTGAAGCAACTTTTCGCTTAAGCGGAATTTTTTGGAACTGAGAAATTTGCCCCAATTCCCCATCGTGAAAAACAAAATAGACCACACCCAAATTATGAGTAGCTGCAGTTAGAGTCTCCATACTGGTCATTAAAAACCCACCATCGCCAACAATGCCAACAACTTTACTTAATGGATTCATAAATTTAACACCAATTGCGGCCGGTACACAAAATCCCATACAATTGAAATCGGTAGGTGAAACAAAATGTTTAGATCGGTTTATTGGTAACAGTTCTGCAGCGAGATACGTGTGTTTTCCGTCATCAACCACAAATCGTGTTTCATCATCTGTAAATTTGCTTAGAGCTTCAAAAAAGTAACCCGGTGAAACTTTGTTTTCTAAAGGTTTTCCTTGCCATTCTTTTTTGTATTTTTCTTTTTCATCTTTAATTGTTTTCGCTAATGCGGAATAGTCTTTTGGTTTGTCACTTGTTATTTTTTTTAATTCACTCAATAGTAATTCTAAGGCATCTGTTGCATCGGCTTCAATACTTATTTTGGAAGGATAATTCTTGTCAAATACGCTTGGGTTTATGTCGATATGAACCAATTTTTCGGGTACGGTCACACCAAAGCTACCCGTTGCAATTTCCGAAAATCGAACCCCAACGGCGAGCATGGCATCACATTTTTTAAACACTTTTTGTGCAGCAGGAACTGCATTTGGACCAAATCCAAAACCGGTATGTAATTCATGAGAAGCGGGAAAAGATGCTTTTCCTTGCAAAGTAGTGGCGACCGGAGCACCTAAAATACTCGCTATTTTTTCTGTATACTTCGTTGCTTCTGCAGCTCCCCAGCCAACATAAATCCCGGGATGTTTGGCGCCGACCAACAATTCAGCTGCAGCTTTTATTTTTTGTTCATCAAAAGAAGGGTTTTTAAAACTTTTGGTATAGGTTTCTAATTGATCAACTTCTCCTTTAAACATTTGAAACTCCATTGGTATTTCAATAAAAACCGGACCGGGTTCTCCTGATATAGCAATATCATAGGCCTTGTAAATAGTTGAAATTATTTCATTGTGCGATTTGATTCTAAAAAATGCCTTGGTAATTTCATTTACTAAATTTTCTTGATCCAATTGGTGTAATTGATAATGCCTACCACTGTCTTGTCTGGTTCCACCAGAAAAAATAAGCATAGGTATTCCGTCTAAAAATGCCTCACCAATTCCACTCATAGCATGGGTTGTTCCAGCAGCCGGTACGGTCATCAAAGTACCAATACTATTCGAAGTACAAGATACACCCAAAGCCATAAAAGAAGCTCCGCCTTCATGAGTTACTAAAATTGGTTCTATTTGATTAGAATTATTTAGCTCGTCATACAATTCTATATTGTGAACTCCAGGTATGCCAAAAGTGTATTTAACTCCAATTTGCTCTAAGGCAAATACTGCTAATTCTGCACCGGTTTTTTTCATTTTTTTACTTATATATTCTAAATCTTATAATAATATCACTTATCACTTATCACTTATCACTTATCACTTATCACTTATCACTTAACAACTTAACACTTAACACGATAGCTATCGGGACTCAAAACTCAAATATACCTGCCAGGTTTTGGAAACCTTGCAGGATAGCAGGATAGTTATTTTTTTGCAATATGCTCTGCAGCTTTTTGTGCTGTAAAGATACAGGTTGCCAAAAAGGTTCCTTCCAGGGCTCTTTTCCCATGTAATCCACCACCACCAAATCCTGCTGCTTCTCCAACTGCATATAAATTATCAAAAGATTTTTGCTCCCCTGTATCATCAGGAATACCTAAAACCTGTGAATTTAAATTGGTTTGAATGCCTCCCAGACTTTTTCTGGATAATATAAATTCTCTGATCGCAATCAACGGGTAATTTTTCTTTTGATCAAGTTTTTGCGGTTTTAAGGTTCTTTTCCTATCTCCTTTATATTGGCGAGTATGCTCGATTCTTCGGATTTGTTCATCATTCCAAATATGCTTCCCTCTTTCAAAATTAGCATCATAACTGCCAATAGAATTTCTCAAGGTTTCTATATTTATATCATTGTCTCCGGTTAGCCCATTCATTTTATTTGCCAACTCTTCTATACTATTGGCTTTTATATAATTAGGAGAATCTTTTTCTAATGTTTTGATCAAGTGTTTATTTCCTTTTAATACAGATTGCAAGAAAGAGAAAATATTTTTATTTTTTATTCCTTCATTGAATTCCGATCCCGAAACCCCAAGTTCTTTATAAGCTATTTTTTCATTGAGGATTTGCCAGGAATATTGTTTTTTCTGTTCGCAGATCTTAGTTACCAAATATCTTGTATCAAAAGCGGTTACTAAAGGAACCGGCCCCATTCTTTCCCCTTTGTAATTTAACCATAAAGCCGATTTTGGAGGTACCAAACTCAATCCGTGATTTTCTCTTTTCGGATATGGATGGGGTATCCCTGCAGCATAATTCCACATCAAATCTAAATGTGTTATGTTACCTCCGATTTTAGTCACTTTATCGTGAATTAAACCATCTGAATATTGATGAGATCCGTTTAAGATCACTTTTGGAGGTGAATTCCATTCTTTATGCCAATGTTGTCTTACTTTTTGCATACTTCCGTTTATGCCACCGGTAGCAACTATAAAGTTTTCTGCCTGACAGGAAAAGGGTTTTTGATTTTCTTCATCAACTCCTTTAAGGGTAGTAATTATTCCATTTTCTATTTCAAAATCTTCTGCTTTATGTTGAAAGAGAACCTTAAAATTCCTGTAATTTTGATGAGATCTTAAATGATCTAACAAAGCTTCAATCAAACCGTGACCAGTGCCCCATACCATATGAAATCTAGGGACAGAATTACCGGGTTGAAACAAACCTCTTTCTACCCAATGTACTACCGGGAAAAATTTTACTTTTTTAGATATAACCCAATTGTAAACTTTATGTGTAGATTCTAAATAGTAGTTAGCCCATTTTTTACCCCAAACCTCATTTTCATCAAACTCGGCAAAGGAAAACCAATCTTTTTTAGCCTGATCAACGGTATCTTTAATTTTAGAAAATCGCTGTTGTTTTGAATTGATAAAGAACATACCACCAAAAGACTCTTTCGCCAATCCGCCAAAATTCTTTTCATAATCGCGTTCAATTATAATCACCTTTTTATTGGCATCCAGTAGTTCAATAGCGGCTGTTATTCCCGATATACCACCTCCGATGATCACTGTATTGGTCTGATATGTTTTTTCAGTCATTCAAAAGAATTAAACAAACATAGATATTAAAGACCACAAGGTAAAAAAAGAAAATAGAAGAAGACTACTATGAAAAATATTTATTGCTCTTTATTTAATCCAAACAAACTCAAAATAAAAGAGAGTAATTTAATTCACCAAATAACCTAATAACCTAATAACCAAATAACCAATAGAAAACCTGACTTTCGTTATCAAAAAAATTGTTGCCTAACTCTTAGAGTTTAATTAATTCTCATTTTCGGGCTTGTTCAGGTCGTGTAATTCGCCAAGCTGTTGCAAAAGGTCAAATGTTTTTTTTGCTTCTTTTTCATCAACAATACTAATTGCAGCTCCCACGTGCACCATTACATAGTTTCCAATTTCAGCTTCCGGTACTAAAGTTAAACTTACTTCCTTTATAATGCCGTCAAATGAAACCTTACCAATTCGAAAAGTTTCGTCTAATTCTGCCGTTATTTCTATTAATTTTCCTGGTATTGATAAACACATAGTATTTTTGAGTTTTGAGTTATGAATGTCATTCCCGCTTTCGCGGGAATCTCATCCTTTCTTCCTTAATTCTTATTTTTTCTTAACCATTCATACCAAACATCCATACCCTCACCCGTTGTGGCTGAAATTTCAAAAAATTCTAATTTCGGATTGATTTGTTTGGCATGTAGTTTTAATTTATCCATATCAAAATTAAGATAAGGCAAGAGATCTATTTTATTAATTATACAAATATCAGACGAATGAAACATATCGGGATATTTGATAGGTTTATCCTCACCTTCGGTAGTGCTAATAATTACCACACGTTTGCTTTCTCCCAGATCAAACATCGATGGGCAAACTAAATTACCAACATTTTCAATCATTAAAATGGACTTATCTTTTATTTTCAATTTTTTTACGGCTTCATAGATCATGTCACTTTCTAAATGACATCCTTTACCCGTATTGATCTGTATAACAGGAATGTTGATGGCATCAATTCTGTTAGCATCATTTAAAGTTTGCTGATCACCTTCAATAACCGAAAACGTCATTTCATTTTTTAGATCGGTTAAGGTTTTTTCTAAAATCGATGTTTTACCCGATCCCGGCGAACTCACTAAATTGAGAGCGAAAATATTTTTGGCTTCAAAATAACCCCTGTTTCTGGCTGCCATTATATCATTGTGCTGTAAAATATCCTTCTCTACATCTATTATTGTTTTGCGGTGATGGCTGTGATCGTGGTTATGATTATGATCGTGAGAATGCTCATGTGTATGCCCCTCATTGTGATGGTGCTGATGTTCATGCATATGATCATCGATCTGTTGTATTTTAATATCTCTTGGGTTCTGAATGCTTACTCCATTCTCTTCACTTCCACAGCCGCATGTTCCACACATAGTCTTAATTTTTAATTTGTTTATACTACTTCAAGCGATTTTACTCTCAGTTCTTTTCCTTTAATTATTCCTTTTAAAAAACTGTTGCATTTCGGACAAGCATCGTACATATTTTTTAATGGGAATACAGAGTCACATTCCAGGCATTTTCCTTTCGCTTGTATTATATCAATTTTTTTCTTTGCATTTTCTAAAACGCTTCCTTTTACTGCAGATGGCCATACAAAATTTAATGATTCAAGTTCTACACCAGCCAAAGTACCTATCTCCAGTTCGATTAACTCTACTTTTTTTGCCCTTGCCTTAGTAGTTTCTTCCTCAGCAATTTTTATTATACCCATGGCAATCGAAAGTTCATGCATTTTAAGAAATTACGTTTTCATGATTTTAACTTATAAAGATATTAAAAACATAATCAGATAACATGATAAAGATCATGATATAAGCACTTTATTCTGTTTAAATTTAGTGATTGTACTTACTAGAGTATATACTAAGGTCTTTTTTTTAATAAAATTATTGATATGGCAACAAAAACAGCAGTAAAAGAAACTTATTACGAAAGCACAATAAGAAAAGGTTACAGTCGTAGAGATTTTATGA
>VAPK010478382.1_pt1 | contig 10212 bp, 9 predicted proteins | sample 3395031 | NCBI WGS metagenome assembly VAPK01 (sample SAMN08290443, study PRJNA428436) | hydrothermal vent metagenome | isolation source: Deep-sea hydrothermal vent chimney 1 | place: Pacific Ocean: Juan De Fuca Ridge
ATAAAATTATCCCATAGGGATTAAATATTGGTAGTTAAAATAAAGTCAAAAAGATTGTGCCATAGGTACAAAAGATAAACAAACATGAAAAATCAAGAAAAATCTGTTTCTAAAAAATGGAAAAAAGAATATACAGCAGTATTGCTTGCCAATATCGCTTATATCCTAATTTTTTATTTTCTAATGCAAACTTTCTCCTAAGCAATGGCAAATATAGACTGGATCATATTATTAGGAACATTATCATTTATTGTTATCTATGGTTCATGGAAAACAAGAGGAAGTCAGAATGTTAACGAATTTATCAAAGGTGGAAATGAGGCAAAATGGTGGACTGTTGGTTTGTCCGTAATGGCAACACAGGCAAGTGCGATTACCTTTTTATCCACGCCGGGTCAGGCCTTTCATAGCGGAATGGGCTTTGTGCAGTTTTATTTTGGATTGCCTATTGCGATGGTTATTATCAGTCTGGTTTTTATCCCAATTTATCACAAGCTAAAAGTCTTTACTGCTTATGAATATTTAGAAAGCAGGTTTGATTTGAAAACCAGAACCTTAGCGGCTATTTTGTTTTTGGTGCAAAGAGGTCTTGCTGCTGGAATAACCATATTTGCTCCTGCTATTATTTTGTCGGCTGTTCTTGGCTGGGATTTGGTTACATTAAATATCCTTATCGGAGTTTTGGTTATTATCTATACAGTTAGTGGTGGTACAAAAGCGGTAAACGTTACCCAAAAACAACAAATGACAATTATTTTTATTGGAATGTTTGCAGTATTTTTTATTATCATTAGTTATTTACCTCAGGATATTACCTTTAAAAAAGCTTTAGAAATTGCCGGAGCTAGTGGTAAAATGGAAATATTGGATTTTTCTTTTGACCTTAGTAATCGATATACCATCTGGACAGGGTTTTTAGGAGGTACATTTTTAATGTTATCGTATTTTGGTACAGATCAGTCGCAGGTGCAAAGATATTTGTCCGGCAAATCGATTCGAGAAAGTCAGTTAGGATTACTTTTTAATGGGTTTTTAAAAGTGCCTATGCAGTTCTTCATTTTATTGGTTGGTGTAATGGTTTTTGTTTTTTATCAATTTAATGCTTCTCCATTAAACTTTAATCCGGCTGCAACAACTGCTGTTAAAAATTCTGCTTTTGCAGAAGAATACAAAGTTTTAGAACAAAAACATCATACAATTGAAGAAAAGAAAAGAGTAGCACAGTTTCAATTTGTTGCTCATAATTCTGATGAAAAAATAAGGGAAACGATCAAAACTTTGAATAGAGAAGAGGTTGAAAATAGAAAAAAAGCAAAAGAAATTATTTTAAAAGCAGATGATACGCAGGAAACGAATGATAAAGATTATGTATTTATTCACTTTATTTTGAATAATCTCCCCCGTGGTTTAATTGGATTACTTCTGGCTGTAATTCTATCGGCTGCAATGTCCTCCACAGCATCTGAATTAAATGCTTTGGCATCTACTACTACTATGGATCTTTATAAAAGAAATGAAAGGTCAGCAAAAGAAGATAAGCATTATGTAAAAGTAACCAAGTGGTTTACTGTTGGATGGGGGGTACTGGCTATTTTGGTAGCGAGTGTGGCAAATTTATTCGATAATTTAATTCAACTGGTAAATATCATTGGTTCAATATTCTATGGAAATATTCTTGGTATCTTTCTTTTGGCATTTTTCATCAAAATGGTAAAAGCCAATGCAGTATTCTGGGCTGCTATCATCACACAAATAATCATTATAATTGTTTACAAATTAGATATTTTGCCTTATTTGTGGCTTAATTTGCTTGGTTGTATTTTGGTAATGGGGATAGCGATTACGCTGCAACAATTTACTTTTAAATCTAATTTAGAAGTTGAATCATAGCGGTTGATTTTAATAAAAAACCCCTGAAATTCACTAAGAATTTACAGGGATTTTTAAGAGAGATATTTATTTCTATTCCACAGGAATCTCAATTCTTGCCTTTTCCCATGCGAAATTAATCGAATTACTTCCAACAGTATAAATTAATTGTTCCTGATTGTCACTAACAAATATTGGTTGTATTTCAACCCTTAAAGCATCTTCTTTTTCTTTGTATTTAAAGGCTCCCCAATTACTGTTTTTCTTATTGAAAATAATTGTCCATGATTTGTTTTCTTTTGGGATGATAAAAAAGCCATATTTACCAGCAGGAAGATGTTTGTCCTGAATTTTTACGTCTTTGTTAAATGAAATGGTCGTATTTTCATTTGCTCCAGCTCTCCAAACCTTGTCATACTTTTCCAGTTTTCCCCAAACAGTTCGACCTTTTACACTTGGTGATCCATAATCAATTGAAATATTTGTATCATTTATAACGCCTTCTGTCTGCACTCTTGGACTTTTTTGCGCACAACTGGTAGTTGTTATCAATAAGAAGACTAACAAAACTTTTAATATTTTCATTTTTAAAGGTTTAAAAAAAATGAGGCTTTTGATTATCTCAATCGTCTCATTTTTTATATTGAAAAATAACTATTTACTCCATTTTGCAATGGATTCATTATTCATTTTCACATAATCCATATTGTCTGCTTTTTGGGCTAGTTCCAGAGATTTTTTAGCTGTTGCAATTGCTCCTTTTTTATCACCCAAATCAGCTTGTATCAGTGATTTTCTACGATACATCCAAAAGGCTTCAGGATTTATTTTTACGGCTTTGTTTATCCATTCCAATGCCTGTTTATTATCTTTACCAGATGTTTGGTAATAAGTTGCAGCACCAAAATAATCATTTGCTGATGGTCCGACCATTACCTTTTCGATACTTGCCAAAGCAATTTTTTCTGTCGGAACATTTATCTTGATTCCTACTTCAGTGCTTTCCCACATGATATATAGCATACCGGATTTTAGATCAGCAAGATCTCCAAATGCCATAGTAAAAGTTTCCATTTTAAAACCTAGTGGGGTAGTTTTTGTATTTACTTTTAAAACAACTTTTGATTCATCCCATTTTTTAGGAAGACCCCAGTTTGTAGCATCACTGTAAAACATGATATCCCATGAATCTTTATTAGGAATTGTGTAAATGGCATATGTCCCTTTTTTTAGAGATTTACCTCCAATTTCAACATCTGTACTAAAGGTTATTTTTGTATTTGCATTTGCTCCAGTTCTCCATTTTCCCCCAAAAGGGACTAAATCACCATAAATAATTCTTCCTCTCATTGATGGTCGAGAATATTCTAAAGTGACATCGGTTAATCCAATTGTTTGTTCAACTTTTGAAGATAGACTCGGTTGTGGAGTTTTAATTTGGGCTTGAATGGATAGGGTTGTTGCTATAAACAGCAACGAAAGTAATTTGAATTTCATAAAATTAGTTTTAGTTAATAAAACGTAATTTACATTAATTCTAAATAATATTTTAAATATATGTTCTTATTTAACAAACATTTAGGATTTAACCATATTTCTTTTTTCTTACATATTGAAAAACTAACCCAAAGATTCCTAATAAGGCAAGTGGTGAAATAATATTAAAAATTTGCCAGTAAGTACGTTCGCTAAATACCTTTTCTTTGTCTAAAAATTGAATTTGTAAATTTTTTGATCTAAGTTTTAGAATACCGGAATCATCTAATAAGTACTGCACAGTATTGAGTAGAAAATCTGAATTTCCATAAGCTTGATTGGTCCATTTATCTAAATTTAGGGGTAATGGTTCACCGTTAAAAGTTTCATTTGCAATAAGATCACCATCACTTATTACAATCATTTTATTATCAATACTCTGCGATTTAAAGTTGCCAGTATCAAAGGGTTTTGTTCTGGCAGCATACGCTGATTTAAATTCGCCTTCCAAAAGGATGCCAAAAGTAATATTTTGATCATTGAACTCCTTTTTATCAGGTTGATTTGCTATTTCATTTAGTGAAACATTGGTGGGAGTCCCAATTATTTTTGCATACGGAGAACTTTGTAAAAGGATTGTTTTTTTAATTCCATTTTTCAAAGTATCCATACTACTCGGAAATTTTAATAAAATTGGATCTAAATTTTTTGATATTGAATTGTTGTTGTTTGAAATTAACAAAGGAAAATAATGCCACAAAAAATCCTGATACTGTGTTTTATTACCTGTGTTTCCGGAAGCCAGCCTAATACTGGAACTGTAAATATCTTTGGAGATATTGTAATTGATTCTAACACCATAATTAAAAAACAGATCGGTTAAATTCAATTCACGGTTAAAAGCGATTGATTTTCCGTTAAGCATTAAACTATCCATTTCAGCCACAACATTGTCAATTAACCAAATAGTTTTGCCGCCGTTCATTATATATTGATCCAGTGTTAATTTTTCAATTTCAGAAAAGGGTTTTGTTGGTTTTGCAATGATGGTCAGATCATAATCAGAAAGCTCTTTTAATGTCTTTTTAGGATTTGTTTTTACAGAGTCTAAAGTAAATTCAGCGAGTTTGTAATATGCTCCTAATTTCTTTAAAAAGCTAAATAGGTAAATATCTTGCAGTTCGCCATTTCCTTTTAGAATTGCTATTTTTTTACTTTTTTCAGATGTAACTTTTAGCAAAGCATTGGTGAATTCATATTCTAAATTTTCAATAGAGTTTTGCAATTGCTCTTTCTGATTTTTAGCAATGGCATTGCTCAATAAAGAAACATTTTCTGTTTTGTCATGATAATTGATAACTGCCCATGGAAAAATTACAGCTTCCGAAACTTTGCCGTTTTCCTTTACAGTTAACCTACTTGGTTGTAAACCTTTTTTGATCAATTCTTTTGCATTGCCAACCGGATTTACAAAGCGGAATTTTATATGACTGTTTAGGGCACTTAATTCTTCCAGAAACTGATTTGTTTCTAATTGAATTCTCTTAAATTCTACAGGGAAATCACCCTGTAAATAAACTTTGATGGTTAGTGGTTCATCAATTTTATTTATAATTTCTTTGGTTTCATTTGATAACGTATACCTTTTATCTTTTGTTAGGTCAAACCGTTTGTAAACAGAATCTCCCACAATATTTAAGATGATTAGTGCAACAAGGACTAGTGGAATTTTTATCAATAATTTTTTTGTATCCATAATCTTATTGTTGATCAAATTTTACTTTGGTGAGAAATAAAAAGAAGAAAGTAACACTAAGAAAATAGAGTATATCTTTTGTGTCGATAACCCCTCTGCTAATACTCTTAAAGTGGGCATTCATTCCTAAATTTTCAATGGAATAATTTTTTACAACATTCAATTCAGCAACAGCTTCAAATCCATAATACATTAAAAAGGAAAGTACTACACCTAAAATAAAAGCAACAATCTGATTGTTAGATAAGGTAGAGGTAAATAAGCCAATAGTAGTGAATGAAGCTGCTAAGAATAATAATCCGAAGTATGATCCGAGAGTGCTTCCAAAATCCAAATTCCCAACAGGATTGCCTAACTGGTTTATTGTATAAACATAGGTAAGGGTTGGAATCAATGCTAAAATGATTAGCAAAAGCGCTCCAAAATATTTTCCCAAAACAATATGCCAGTTACTTAAAGGCTTGGTTTTTAAAATTTCAATGGTTCCCAGTCTTATTTCATCAGAAAAGCTTCGCATGGTAATAGCCGGAATTAAAAAAATAAAAAACCATGGTGCTAAATAAAAGAAACTTGTAAGATCAGAAAATCCAGCATTGAGAATATTAAAATCTCCTTTAAAAACCCATAAAAAGAGTCCGTTCATCAATAAAAAAATGGCAATCACCAAATAACCAATGGGTGAAGCAAAAAATGTATTTAATTCTTTTTTTAAAATGGGAAACATGATAAAATTTAAAATTTAAAATTAAAAAATTGAAGGGTTCATCTTGTTTAGTTATTTTAGACTCTCAATTTTATCCACACTCCAGGCCTGTGGTATATCATTGAATAAAACTTTTGTCTTTGACCAAACGGTTTTAAATAATTCTGAATTTCTATAGTGATCAAGGTTCTCTTCAGAATTCCAGTAACTATATGTGAAAAATATATTTTTATTCTTTTTGTCTCTGTATAACTCTAAAAAAGTACAGCCTTCAAAATTTCTGATCTTTTCTTTGTTTTGATGAAAATTACTAAGGAATTCTTCAATTTTATTTTCATCAAAGCTCATTTTCACAATTCTTACAAACATAAACGGAGATTAAAAGTGCAAAATAAAAAGATTAAAGTAAAATGTGGTAAAATTTTAAAACTTATTTAAATCGAACAGTGATATTATCTCTATATTTTAATCCTAATAGGCTAGATGCTCCCCCAACGGTATTTAAATTACTTCGATAAAGAGATATTTCTAAATAATTTGCTGAATTAAAAATTGCCAGTCGTTTACCATCATCTTGCCTTTTGTCTGTTGTAACAGTAAAATCAACAATTTCATTATATTTTTTATAAACTTCTTTAAAGCTGTAATTACGAGCAATTATTTCAAAATCACGACCTTTCCCAACCGTATTGAATACATTTTTGGTAATATTACTTACTACATTTCCAAAATTATCAATGTAGATCACTGTGCCTACAATTTGATTCTGTTCGGTATTAATAAGTGGCTGGATCTCGTATAGTTTTTTTATATCTTCTATTTTCTTTCCAATTACTTCCAGCATTCCGCCTCTTGCTACATGACAGGCAACTTTTACAAAAATATCCAGTATGGGAACCTTTGCTTCATTGGATTCTGGTATGGTAATTTCAACCATCTTTTCAGGATTGATTTCACTGGTGATCATTGATAGAATTCCATTATCGCAACAAATAAAAAACTGTTTTTCTAGTTGAATGGCTATCGGTTTGTTTTCAACGCTTATTTCTGAATCAACACCAATAATATGAATGGTACCTTCGGGGTAATTCTGATAGGCATTTTTAAGAATATAAGCGGCTTCATTTATGCTGAAAGGACTTATTTGATGAGATACGTCAACAATTTTAACATCTCTTAATTCATTGTAAATAGAGCCTTTAACTGCGCCAACAAAATGATCTTTTGTTCCAAAATCGGTTGTTAAAGTAATTATTGGCATGTTTTTTTAAAGAAATGAATTATTAGGCTTTACCTATTTTTAAATATATTATTTTTGCAGTACAAATCTAAACAAATTAATATATTATTTAAGCTCTATTTGCTTAAATTTATAACTTAAAGATTGTCATTTGAACGAAAGAATAATTGAACTTGTAGATATTGACCCAAAAGATTTTTTTGGGCCACATAATAGGAATATTGAACTGGTAAAAAAGAGTTTTCCAAAACTAAAAATTGTTGCCCGGGGTGAACAATTAAAAATTTTTGGAGATTCGATCAATCTGGATGAATTTGAAAGAAGTTTTGAAAAAATAACCAATTATTTTCATCGATACAATAAGCTGGATGAAAATAGTATAAAACAATTATTATCTTCTAAAAAAGACCAAAAAAACTCTAAAAAATCAGAAAATGTCTTGGTACATGGAGTGGGAGGAAGGTTGATCAAAGCCTTATCCGTTAACCAGAAAAAAATGGTGGATCTGATTGATGATAATGATATGGTTTTTGCTATTGGTCCTGCCGGTACGGGTAAAACCTATACGGCTGTTGCTTTGGCGGTTAGAGCTTTGAAAGAGAAGCAGGTAAGAAAAATTATATTGACACGACCTGCGGTTGAATCTGGTGAGAATCTGGGTTTTTTACCCGGTGATTTAAAAGAAAAATTAGATCCTATATGCAGCCTTTGTATGATGCATTAAGAGATATGATTCCTCATGAAAAGCTGGAATCATATCTTGAAAAAGGAGTGGTACAAATTGCACCACTTGCATTTATGCGCGGTAGAACCTTAGATAGCGCTTTTGTGATTCTGGATGAAGCGCAAAACACCACACATAATCAAATGAAAATGTTTTTAACCCGAATGGGTAAGCAGGCAAAGTTTATTATTACGGGTGACCCTGGACAGATTGATCTGCCCAAAAGACAGGTGTCTGGTTTGAAAGAAGCTATTTTAACTTTGAAGAATTTGAAAGGTATTGAAATGGTTTTTATGGATGAAAACGATATTATTCGTCACAGGCTTGTTAAAAAAATAATTGATGCTTATAAAAGTATTGAAACAGAATAATATTTACCTTTTGGATTCAGAATTCTTTTTAGTATTCTTAATTCATCACTCATAAATTATAATTCAAATCCATGAATACAATTAATGATACCAATTTTAAATTTCCGAAACAAAAATCTGTTTATAAAGGAAAAGTGAGAGAAGTTTATAATATCAATGATAATTTGCTTGTGATGATTGCCAGTGATCGATTATCTGCTTTTGATGTGATCATGCCAAAACAAATTCCATATAAAGGACAAATACTAAATCAAATAGCTGCTTATATGTTGCAGGAAACAAGTGATTTGGTTCCGAATTGGTTGTTGAGTTGCCCTGACCCAAATGTAGCAGTTGGATATCTGGCTGATCCGTTTAAGGTTGAAATGGTGATCAGAGGTTACCTTTCCGGACATGCCTGGCGTGAGTATCGTGATGGGAAAAGAGAAATATGTGGTGTTACCATGCCAGATGGAATGAAAGAGAATGATAAATTTCCTCAACCGATTATTACGCCATCTACAAAGGCAGATGGTGGAGATCATGATGAAGATATCTCCAGAGAAGAGATTATTAAACAAGGAATTGTTGCAGAGAAAGATTATTTGATTCTGGAAGATTATACAAAAAAATTATTTCAAAGAGGAACGGAAATTGCTGCAAAAAGAGGCTTACTTTTGGTAGATACCAAATATGAATTTGGTAAAAAGAAAGATGGAAAGATTGTTTTAATAGATGAAATTCATACGCCGGATTCTTCCCGTTATTTTTATATGGAAGGTTATCAGGAAAGACAAGACAGGGGAGAAGCTCAAAAGCAATTATCAAAGGAATTTGTTAGGCAATGGTTGATTGAGAATGGTTTTCAGGGGTTGGAAGGACAAAATATTCCTGCAATGACAAGTGAAAAAATTGAAGAGATCTCCAAAAGGTATATTGAATTGTATGAACAAATTACAGGTAAAAAATTTGAAAAGGCTAATACTGAAAATATTTTGGACAGAATTAATAAAAATGTGACAGCCTATCTGGAGAGGATCTAAGGGGTTGTTTTTCAAAAAATAAGCAAAAGTATTTTCACGTGGGGGAGATCAGTTGTTAGGTTGAGTTTTGGACAGGGCTTCACTAAAACTATTCCCCCAAAAAGTTCGAAACCCTGCCCTTAATTTGATAGCAAGTCTTAATGTTAAAGAGCCAGCTTAAAGTACCCCAACTTCCTGCATGCATTTTTTCATTTCCTGATAAGTGCGTTCGATATCATTATCCAAACCAATAGAAAAACGTATAAGTCCATCTGTTAATCCCATTTTTTGTTGTTCTTCTAATGGTATTTCTGAAGAAGTTCCTGTTCCGGGAGCATTGAATAAAGTTTTGTAAAAGCCTAGACTAACAGCTAGATGGCCAAGGTTTCTATGTTGCATCAATTCCATTAGTTCATCAGCAACTTTTAATGACCCAACATCAAATGCAAGCATTCCGCCAAAACCATATTCTTCATTATACATGGTTTTATATAATTCGTATTGTGGATGACTTTTTAATCCGGGGTATATTATTTTAAGTCCGTCTTTTTCAAACTTCTCGGATAAATACATTGCATTTTCGCTGTGCTTTTTGATACGAATATGCAGTGTTCTCATATTCTTTAAAACGCTGGCAGATCTTAAGCTATCCATTACAGGCCCTAAAAGCATACTTGCACCATCATTTACATTTCGTAAACTATTGATAAATTCCTGCGTTCCACAAACTGCTCCTCCAACGGTATCACTCGAACCGTTGATAAATTTCGTCAGACTATGGATTACCACATCGGCACCTAATACTACCGGTGATAAACTCAAAGGTGAAAAAGTATTATCTACTACCAGTTTTACTTTATGTTTTTTTGCCATTTTAGCCAGTGCCGGAATATCCGCAATTTCCAAAAGTGGATTACTAACAGATTCGCAATAAATCACTTTGGTGTTTTCATTTATTGCTGCTTCTATTTTTTCAAGAGAAGTGATATCAACAAAGGAGGTTGTAATCCCAAATTTTGGAGCGAAATTCTTTAAAAAAGCATAGCTACCTCCATATATCGTTCTTGAAGAT
>VAPK010478933.1_pt1 | contig 10209 bp, 8 predicted proteins | sample 3395031 | NCBI WGS metagenome assembly VAPK01 (sample SAMN08290443, study PRJNA428436) | hydrothermal vent metagenome | isolation source: Deep-sea hydrothermal vent chimney 1 | place: Pacific Ocean: Juan De Fuca Ridge
ATGAAAATCCAATAATAATCATTTTTGTTTTTAAGAGCATGATAGATACAATAGCCTTGAAGAGCAATAATTAGGTAATAATACATGGTACAAACATATACATAATTTAATTAGTATGTAGTGAGCAGTCTTCAGTATTCAATATTAAAAAACAACTCCGTGAGTCTCTGTGCTTTCTCTGTGAATCTCTGTGTTATAACTTCATTCAAACAAATCAACCTCACATGATATTTTTAGCGTTAAATTTCAGATATTTGCAATCGTTAATCTAGAATCATAAATCTGAAATCCTCAATGGCACAAAAACCAAGCATCCCTAAAGGCACAAGAGATTTTTCTCCTACAGAAGTAGCAAAACGTAATTATATTTTTACTACGATACGGACTGCCTTTGAAAATTATGGTTTTCAACCCATTGAAACACCAGCTTTTGAAAATTCATCTACGTTGATGGGGAAATATGGAGATGAAGGCGATCGCTTGATTTTTAAAATTTTGAATTCGGGAGATTATTTATCTAAGGTGGATGAAGCTTTATTAAAGGATAAAGAGAGTAAAACTATTACTCCAAAAATCTCCGAAAAAGCCCTCCGATACGACTTAACCGTACCTTTTGCACGTTATGTAGTGCAACATCAAAATGAAATTACTTTTCCGTTTAAACGCTATCAAATACAGCCAGTTTGGCGTGCTGATAGACCTCAAAAAGGGCGTTTTAGAGAGTTTTATCAATGTGATGCTGATGTGGTGGGAAGCAAGTCTTTATGGCAAGAAGTGGAGTTTGTTCAATTGTATGATGAGGTATTTACCAAATTAGGTTTGACCAATACTAGCATTAAAATTAATAACCGAAAAATATTGTCAGGGATTGCTGAAATTATTGGAGCTCAAGATAAACTGATTGATTTCACTGTTGCTTTAGATAAACTAGATAAAATTGGTGTAGAAGGTGTTACCAAAGAAATGTTAGCGAAAGGTATTTCTGAAAAGGCCATTAAAAAATTGAATCCACTATTCGAATTAAGCGGATCAAATACAGAAAAGTTAAGCCAGTTGAAAGATCTATTGCGAGATTCCGACGAAGGAACGCAAGGTGTTGCTGATTTACAATTTATAATAGATAGCATAGGTGAATTAGGCTTGAAATCTGCTAAGTTGGACTTAGATGTAACCTTAGCAAGAGGCTTAAATTATTATACAGGAGCTATTTTTGAAGTACAAACTAATAAAGTGCAAATTGGCTCTATTGGAGGTGGTGGTAGATATGATGATTTAACTGGGGTATTCGGATTAAAAGATATGAGTGGTGTGGGAATATCTTTCGGGTTAGATCGTATTTATTTAGTCTTAGAAGAATTAGGATTGTTTAATGAAGAGATAGTCTCCAAGCCAAAAGTGGTATTTTTAAATTATGATGAATCGAAAGTTTTATCGCTTTTAAAAGCAGTAAAAGTATTGAGAGAAAATAATATAAAATGTGAGTTATATCCTGATGTGGCACAAAGCAATAAGCAGCAGCAAAAACAATGGAAATATGTGGTCAATCGTAAAATTGACTATGCAATAACCGATGTTGATGGAGCTATTTTTACACTTAAAAATGTAAATAACGGTGAGCAACAACAAGGTAAAATAGAAGAATTAATCAAAATAGTACAGAATTTGTAATTTTATGTTACTAAATGGTAGTAGCAGACTAAAAGTCTGCTTCGTGTAATTTTATCATGCAAATTTTGAGAATCTAACAGTTGATTAGTGAGAATTAGTGAAATTAGTGGCTAAAAATTCAGATAGTTAAGTAAACAAAGTTTTGACTATTTTTGTGGTTAATAAAGAATAAGAATTATGTTTGAAGGAAAAAACGGAAAGTGTATGGAAGATGAATTAAGCGATGACCATATAGCAACATCTGCTAATAACCCAGTACGAGAGGATGCTTTTGTAATTTCTGATGATGAGAAAATACAAGCTATTGAAGAAGATGTAGCACACATTCTGCATACATTGGGTATGGATTTAACAGACGATAGTTTAAAAGGTACACCACGTAGAGTTGCTAAGATGTTTGTCAACGAAATTTTTGGCGGACTGAATCCTGAAAAGAAACCGAAGCTTTCTACTTTTGATAATAACTATAAGTATGGTGAAATGTTGGTAGAAAAAAACATCACGCTGTATTCTACTTGTGAGCATCATTTATTACCTATAATTGGCAAAGCTCACGTAGCCTACATTTCTAAAGGAAATGTAATTGGCTTGTCAAAAATGAATCGTATTGTTGATTATTATGCCAAGCGTCCGCAAGTACAAGAGCGTTTGACCATGCAAATTGTACAAGAACTGCAAAAAGCATTAGGGACTGATGATGTTGCCTGTGTGATAGATGCCAAACATTTATGTGTAAACTCTCGCGGAATTAGAGATATAGCGAGTAGTACTGTAACCTCTGAATTTGGAGGTCAATTTAAAGACAATGCTGTAAAACGTGAGTTTTTAGATTATATCAAATTGGAAACGGAGTTTGAAGGTGTATAAGCAACTTAACAAAACACCTTTTTTATTTTGGGGAGCTATCCCTATTTTCATCTTATAAATTTTGAAGACATTATTGATATAAACATTAAGGATACCTATTTTGTAATACCAGTGTATATGTTGATTGTACCATTAATATTGTTGTTATTTAGTATAGGATTGGCTTATTATTTAGTTTATTATAGTGAAAAATTTAAGCCAGTCAGTTTGTTGACGATTATACATATACTAATTACATTTAGTTGTTTAGCTATTTTGTTTTTTGCCCCTAGAAGTGCTGATATTGAACCTTCAAAAGTGATTTATAGTCTTGAAAAAATTAGATTTTATGATGACTTATATAAGTATAGTGTAATTAGTTTGATAATTGCCCAAGGTTTATTTGTTGTCAATTTGATTCTTAGTTTGTTTAGAAGGGTTGAGAGTTGATTTCCCTTTAGAATACAAAATTAAGTACTACTGTTATTTTAATTGGTAATGTCATTCCGACAGAACGACCGTAGGAGTGACGAGGAATCTCAAAACCGAAATTTCATTTTATCTACTAAATTCGTGATAGCATCTAAAATTAAAGCGTTGTAAAATCCCATAGGGATTTAATGTTTGTAAATAAGATGTTGTATGTATTTGGTACGACTCCGAAGGAGTCGAATTAACCCGATATGATTTGCTTTTATAAACGTTTGAATCCTGAGGGTTCACAAGGTTGGTTATAATACCTTCTTAAGTAGGAGAGAAAGGAGAGCTAGATGTTTATTATATTGATTTTCCCCTTCGGGGAAATGTCAGAAGGACAAAGGGGATTATAAATTAGATAAAAACTCCATAGTATCCACACCATCAGCATAATCGGTTAGTGTTGGGTGTTGTGTTTCTCCAAACTTTACTGAATTTTCTATGTCATTACTAACAATACATTGAATTTGGGCTGCATCCTTTTTTAGTTGCTCTTCTAAAACAGAGATGTCATCATAATATTCATAAAATAATGTTGCAATAGGTGAAGCATAGCTAGAATCTTCCTTTAACATTAAGAAACCATTTTCTACAAGTTTAAATTCACTCATCAAATACACCGCTTTATTATAATCGTAATTGTTCTCGTATTTTTTATAATTGATGATGTCTTTATAATCGTAAACAGCGTTGAAAAGTTGATCGAAATCATATCCTTTAGGTACAAATATTTTTGAAACACTTCGGCATCCTAAGCCAAAATACCGAAAAATATCTTCTCCTAAGTTTTTCAATTCTTCTGTACTTTCATTTCCTGTAAGTACCGCAAGGCTGTTTCTATTATTTCTGATAATGTGTGGGTATTTCCCGAAATAATATTCAAAATAACGAGCGGTGTTATTACTTCCTGTAGCTATGGTTGCATCAAAATCGGTTAATTTTCCTTCACTAAAGTTGATGGTTCCTTTAAATTCTGGTTCAACATATTCTAAATACTTAGCAATTAAAGGTAAGAAATGTTTGTCATTAGATGATTGTTTTATTAAGATTTTATGTCCAGAAAGTAATACCGATAAAAAATCATGAAAGCCAACTAGCGGAATGTTTCCTGCCATGATTACAGCAATAGTCTTAGCTTCAATAGGTGTCAAATCATAAGAAGATGTCCATTGGTTTAAAGCCTCTTGGTTTAATAGTTCAGACCAGTTTTTGAAAGTAAAAACAACATGATCTAATGTGAACCAACTATTAGCTTCTCTAGCATGTTTTAGTTGAAGTTTAAAGCCATCAAAAAACAAGTCATTAAAAGGAATAGTATTATTTTTTTCAAATTCTTCTTGTGAGAATTGTTTTAAAAAATCGCCTAATTTGGTAAAAGCAATAATTCTTTGTTCTAGTGTCATTAATAGTTGTTTTCAATCCCATATATTGGGATAGTTTTGAAATTCCAATTTAAACATATAATGTGGTAAATAAACTGTTTTATTTGACATTATATATATAACTTCGCAGCCACAAATTTAACCTAAATAAACAAATGGCAATTATAATAACTGATGAATGTATAAATTGTGGAGCATGTGAGCCTGAATGTCCGAATACTGCAATCTATGAAGGAGCTGAAGAGTGGAAGTATAAAGACGGTACTTCTTTAGAAGGTAACATAGTTTTAAGTAATGGAAATGCAGTAGATGCTGAAGAAGAACAAGAGCCAGTAAGTGATGAACTGTATTATATAGTGCCAGATAAATGTACTGAATGTAAAGGTTTTCATGACGAGCCACAATGTGCTGCGGTTTGCCCAGTAGATTGCTGTGTGCCAGATGATGAACATGTAGAGACTGAAGAAGTGTTGTTAGAGAAGCAGCGTTTTATGCATCCAGAATAAGTAATATCAAAACAATAACTAAACAAGTAGTAACTAATTTACTATAAATTTGCATCTCAAATTTTTAAAAATATGAAGGCCGGAATTGTAGGATTACCAAATGTTGGAAAATCAACATTATTTAATTGTTTGTCAAATGCCAAAGCACAAAGTGCAAACTTTCCATTTTGTACTATTGAACCAAATGTTGGTGTTGTAAATGTACCTGATGAACGTTTAGAAAAATTGTCAGAAATAGTGAATCCAGAAAAAGTGCAACCTGCTATTGTAGAAATTGTTGATATTGCAGGCTTGGTAAAAGGAGCAAGCAAAGGTGAAGGCTTAGGAAATAAATTCTTAGCAAATATTAGAGAAACAGATGCCATTATTCACGTGTTGCGTTGTTTTGATAATGACAATATTGTTCACGTAGAAGCCACTATTGATCCGGTACGTGATAAAGAAATTATCGATTTTGAATTGCAAATAAAAGATTTAGAAGCTGTCGATAAAAGGTTAGAACGTGTTAAAAAAGCATCAAGAACTGGCGATAAAGAAGCTCAAAAAGAGTTTGATGTATTGACAAAAGTGAAAGAAGCTTTAGAAGCTGCAAGCTCGGTTAGAGCGATAGAGTTGACAGAAAAGGAAAGAGAAGAATATATCAAGCCATTGCAGTTGTTAACTGACAAGCCAGTATTGTATTTATGTAATGTTGATGATGCTTCTGCAGTAAATGGGAATGCTCATGTTGAAGCTGTAAAAGAAGCTATAAAAGGTGAAGGTGCTGAATTGTTAATTTTAGCTGTAGGTACAGAGGCAGATATCAATGAATTGGAAGATTATGAAGAAAGACAATTGTTTTTAGAAGACATCGGCTTGTCTGAACCAGGAGCTTCAAAATTAATTAGATCGGCTTATGCATTGTTAAATTTACAAACCTATTTTACAGCTGGTGTAAAAGAAGTAAGAGCTTGGACAATCCATATTGGCGATACAGCTCCACAAGCAGCTGGTGTCATCCATACCGATTTTGAAAAAGGATTTATCCGTGCTGAGGTTATAAAATATGACGATTTTGTAGCACTAGGTGGTGAAAAGCAAGTAAGAGAAGCTGGTAAATTAGCTGTTGAAGGTAAAGAGTATATCGTTCAAGATGGAGATATGATGAACTTTAGGTTTAATGTATAGTAATATCACTATAAATTGTCACTTCGAGTGTTTTTCACGAGTTTAGGAGTGGAAAATGTATCGAGAAGCATATTTTTAAAAACAATACAATCAAATTATGAATAGTATAAAGTTAGTCTTAGTTTTTTTAGTATTTGCTCCAATCAGTTTATTCGCACAAAATGATGCTACAAAAAGTGGTAAAGAGTTATTTAATGACAAATGTTTTGCCTGTCATAGGTTTGATAAAAAATTGGTTGGACCACCTTTAGAGGGTCTTAGCCATAAACATGATACAGCATGGCTTCATGCATGGCTTGAAGATAGTGATAAGCTTATAAAAAGTGGAGATTATTTTGCAAATTCAATTTTTGATGAATATCATAAGGCTCCTTGCGTGACTAATTTAAATGAAAAAGACACTGAAAAAGTCTTAGCTTATATTGATAGTTTTCCAACAAAAAAAGATGCATTTAGATCTTTAAATGAAAACCAACTTAAAGGTAAAAAATTATTTAATGCCAATTGTGCAGCTTGTCATAAATTAGATAAGAGGTTGGTTGGTCCACCTTTAAGAGGGATTGCAAATAAGCGTGAAAGAGAGTGGTTGCATGCTATTATTAAAGATAGTCAAGCATTGATTGATAGTGGTGATACATTAGCAGTACAAATTTTTGAAGAGTATAATAGAATACCAATGCTAACATATCCTAACTTTTCTGAAGAAGATATAGATAATATACTTGCTTATCTTGACGAGGGCGAAGTGATAGAAGTTGTAATAGATGAGTCAGAAAAAATAAAAATTAAAGGCAAAAAATTATTTGATAATAACTGTTTGGCTTGTCATGAGTTAGAGAAAAAGATCATTGCAACTCCATTAAAAGGGATTACCAATAAACGTGATAGAAAGTGGCTACATGCTTTTATTAAAGATGGCCAGACAATGATTGATAGTGGTGATAGTTTAGCTATACAGGTTTCTGAGAAGAACGAATATAAAATTCCTATTCCAGCTAATCCTGACCTTTCTGAAGAAGATATTGATGCAATACTCGCTTATCTTAAAGAGGATAAGGAATAAGTTGAAATTATTGAATTACCAGCCTTAAGAATGTCTTTAGATTTTAAACGTACTTTTAGTAGTAAATTAAAATCTATTTCTTATGTATCAGCTATCAGAACCAAAAAGAAGAAGCCTTATACGCTTTAGCCTTACTTTTTTAAGTTTTATTTCAATAATTACTGTCTTTGCACAAAATGCATCTACAGTTTCAACATTTCATAATTTAAGTGTGTATTGGTCGCCTGCTGGCGGTTCTTCAGCTAAACAAGTTTTAGTAAACTATAAAGTTACAGGGCAAGACACTTGGAAAGATGCACTTTCTATGAAATACAATCCCATTGCTGGTGCAGGAACAAACCCTAAGACCGGAAAACGATACGATAAAGCAGATTATAGAGGTAGTATCGTAAATCTTATACCCAACACAACCTATGATATTCGTTTGAGCTTAGAAGGAACTCAAACGACTACGACATTACAAGCTTCAACTTGGAATGAAGAGTTTCCTATTGGGGAAACAAAAAATATTGAAAATCTGACAACAAGATTAAGTTATGGATCTTTAAAAGGAACAGCAGATGCCTATATTTTGATTGATGGTACAGGAAAGACAATAGATATTCAAGACGGTTCGCCTCAATGTATTCGACTTATTGATTGCGAATATATTATTTTACGAGGTTTTACCTTAAAGAATGCTTCTGAGAGTGCTATTAGACTATACAATTCACATCATATTATTATTGAAGATTGTGATATGAGTAGTTGGGGTGAAGAAGATGTTGTAGGTACAGGTTTTGGTAAAGGCTATCAGGCTGGTGTCTATGCAGGTTCTGATGATGCACATCATGTAGTTATTCAACGAAATAAAATTCATCACCCTAGATGGGATACAAATTCATGGGCAGAACTGCATGATCCTGCTGATGACCCAAATAACAATTCAAGTTATCATCCAGACGGTCCACAAGGAATTGCACTTGGCCAATGTAATATTGGTAATAATGTGATTAGATACAATGAAATTTGGTCTGATAAAGATCATTATTTCAACGATATTTTAGGGATGTGGACTAATGCAAGTTATGATGGGTTTCCTGGCCCTGATTCAGATATTTATGGAAATTACCTTGCCAATTGTTTTGATGACGGTATAGAATCAGAAGGAAGTAATGCAAACGTTAGAATATGGAATAATTATATTGAAGAAGTTTTTTTAGGGATTGGCAATGCAGCTACTTCTGTAGGACCTCTGTACATCTGGAGAAATATTACAGGCAAAGCAGGTAGTATGCCAAATAGTGTTTATGGACAGTATGGTGGATTTATAAAAATGGGCTATGCAAATTCTATAGATTGGATGACAGGGCATATGTACATTTTTAATAATACCATTTTACAGCCTAATAATCAGGGTACAGGAGGCTTAGGAACGAGTGATGATTCCAATAGATATATTTTACATTGTGATACACGTAATAATATATTTCATGTAAGAGATGAAACGACAAACTCAATCGCAATCCGTTCTTCAGGAAATATTGATAATTCTCATGATTATGATTTAATGAATCATCCTTTTCCGCCAAATAATGAAAGTCATGGTATTAGTGGAGAGCCTACTTATGCTAATGGAGCTCCAAATTTTAACTTTACTACTAAAACAGGTAATTTTAAATTAGCATCGAATAGTTTAGGTTTTGATAAAGGTGTTGTTATTTCTAATTTCTCTGATTATTTTGAGGGTTCAGCACCAGATATCGGTGCACATGAACATGGTACAGATAATATAGTCTATGGTGTAAAAGCAAATTTTGTTCCTTTTGAAAGTAATGTGTTGGCAATAAATGACGAGATCTTAAAAGGTGTTCAGGTTTATCCTATTCCTACGGATAGATTATTGCATATAACTAATCCTCAAGGAAATAATTTAGAGTTTTTTATTTATGACATCAAAGGAAGCTTGATTCTAAAAGATACATTTACAGCACAAAAGAAAAGTTTAAACCTAGAGCGTTTAACTAAAGGGATTTATTATTTAAAGATTCAGAATACTTCAATGAATAGCTCTAAGAGTGTGAAGCTTATCTTAAACTAAAATATTCTTTGCGAGTGCTAAGTTTAAAACACTATTTTTGCATTTGTAAAAATAATATATGAAGTTTGAATTAAAAGGAAAAGACTTAAATAGTAAAGCCAGAGCAGGTATCATTACTACAGATCATGGTAAGATAGAAACACCAATTTTTATGCCTGTTGGTACGGTCGCATCCGTTAAGGGTGTACATCAACATGAATTGAAAGACGATATCAATGCAGATGTTATCTTAGGCAATACTTACCATTTATATTTACGTCCGAAAATTCAAGTATTAGAAAAAGCAGGCGGCTTACATAAATTTATGAGTTGGGACAGGCCAATTCTTACTGATAGTGGTGGTTATCAAGTATATTCCCTTTCGGGGAATAATAAAATTACTGAAGAAGGGGTGAAGTTTAAATCGCATATTGATGGTTCTAGCCATTTTTTTTCACCCGAATTCTCTATGGATATTCAACGGAGTATTGGTGCAGATATTATTATGGCATTTGATGAATGCACACCTTATCCTTGTGAGTATAATTATGCAAAACGATCCATGCATATGACGCATAGATGGTTGAAAAGATGTATTACGCATTTAGAAAAAACTCCTGTAAAGTATGGATACGATCAAACTTTTTTACCTATAGTACAAGGAAGTACCTATAAAGATTTGCGAAAACAATCTGCAGAGTTTATTGCCTCAGTAGGAGCGGAAGCAAATGCTATTGGAGGTTTGTCAGTAGGTGAGCCTGCTGAAGAAATGTATGAAATGACCGATATTGTTTGTAGTATTTTACCTGAGGATAAACCACGCTATTTAATGGGCGTTGGTACACCAATAAATTTATTAGAAAATGTTGCTTTGGGAGTAGATATGTTTGATTGTGTAATGCCAACCAGAAATGCTAGAAACGGCATGCTGTTTACGGCACATGGCACCATTAATATTAAAAATAAAAAATGGGAAGATGATTTTTCTCCTATTGATGAAATGGATATTACTTCGGTAGATTTACAATATTCAAAAGCTTA
>VAPK010307161.1_pt1 | contig 10208 bp, 12 predicted proteins | sample 3395031 | NCBI WGS metagenome assembly VAPK01 (sample SAMN08290443, study PRJNA428436) | hydrothermal vent metagenome | isolation source: Deep-sea hydrothermal vent chimney 1 | place: Pacific Ocean: Juan De Fuca Ridge
AACCCGGTTTTCCCGGCGTTTTTCCAGCCAACGATGCCAAACACCCTCATACGACGCCCTTTGCTAACATTGCCTCAGCTTCGGCCAGGTCTTCCGCGGTATTGATATTAAAAAATGGGTCATACGCAGCGGTTTCAAACACCACTGATCCCGCCCCGTGCTGATCGCTCCACTGCACCACTTTTCGAATCCCACGGGTCAGCGCATCCTGTAGATCTTCGCGAAAATCCACCGGCCATAACCCAAAGGTCGGCTGCCGTAACACCCCCCGTTTTTCATCCGTCGTCGCCGCCAGTACCATGGGGAAACCGGCATCAAGTAACCGTTCCACCAAGTCCTGCGGAAAAAACGGAGTGTCGGCGGCAACAGTCACAACCTGCGAAGCCCCCAATCCTTCAGCCCAGTCAAGTGCCGCCAATATCCCCGCCAAAGGCCCCACAAAACCGTCAATCGTATCTGCCAGGACTGGCAACCCAAACGCGGCGAACCGAGCCGGATCACCATTGGCATTCAGTGCCAGCGGACCAGCCTGTGGACCAATCCGATCAATCACGCGAGACAACAGGCTTTGCCCGCCCAGATCGAGCAACCCCTTATCACCGCCACCCATACGCCGGGCCAGCCCACCTGCAAGAATAACCGCCGGAATACCCGTCATTCCTGTGCTCCCTTACGTCGGTGGCGTTTATCCTCAACAGGAATATCGCCGGGATCAACGTCACGTGTCAGGCGGCTTTCCCCCGCCAGACAGCTAAACCGCTGCCCCCGCAACCGGCCAATCAACGTCAGACCAACCTGTCGGGCAATCTCAACGCCCCACGCGGTGAACCCGGATCGCGACACCAAAACCGGTATTCCCATCAACGCGGTCTTGATCACCATTTCAGACGTTAGCCGGCCGGTAGTATACAGAATTTTATCATCCGCCCGCGTATCTTCGCTCAACATCCAGCCTGCGACTTTATCCACCGCATTATGGCGCCCGACATCTTCCATATAGACCAGAGGGCGGTCCTGTTGGCATAAAACCGTCCCATGTATCGCACCGGATTCCAGATACAGGCTGGGCGTGCGGTTGATCTGGTGCGCCAGCGAATATAGCCACGAAACCCGCAATTCCGCATCCGGCAGGGTCAGCCCCCCTAACCCCTCCATCATGTCACCAAAAACGGTCCCCACCGCACAACCCGAGGTACGGGTTTTTTTCTTTAGTTTTTCCTCAAAATCGGTCGTTTGGCTGGTACGCACCACAACGCTTTGGATTTCCGCATCATATTGAATTCCGGTAATGTCACCCACATCTGCCAGCATCCCCTGATTGCGCAAAAAACCAAGCGCCAGATATTCCGGGTAGTCGCCAATCGTCATGGCCGTCACTATTTCCTGACTGTTCAGATAGATCGTCAGCGGGCGTTCTTCGATCACCGACATCTGCTGCACCTGTCCAAACTGATCAGTCCCCTGAACCGACCGGGTCAGCCCGGCCTTACCCGGATCGGGGGCAATCAAATATTGTGCAAGATCATCACGATTTGTCATTTGATCCTCTTCAAGGTGCGGGGTAACGATGCCCGACAGGCAAGTATTAGGGCCAAGCCATGACAACTGCTACACCCAAATCCGCCTTTTGGCGGGGCTTTAAAGACGGGTTGCCCTTTATTCTTGGGGTGGTGCCGTTTGGGTTGCTCTTTGGCATCGTCGCCACAGAGGCCGGCTTCGACCTGCTAAAAGTCATGAGCCTGACCGTGCTGGCATTTGCCGGCGCTGCACAATTCACTGCTCTTTCACAAATGCAAGATAGCGCTCCGGTTTTCATGGTGCTGGCCGCTTCCCTTGCGGTTAATCTGCGTATGGCAATGTATTCGGCTTCAATCGCGCCATACCTTGCGCCAGCGCCGTTTTGGCAACGCGCGGTTGCAGCCTATTTTCTTGTAGACAATGTTTATGCCATTGGGGTCAGCAAGTTTGAGCGGGAACCGGGAATGCCTATCGCACAAAAAATGTCGTTTTATATTGGCTGCGCAATCCCTGCCTGGACGTTTTGGTACCTGTCTACATTTCTGGGGGCATGGTTTGGTCAAACCGTTCCAGCGGAATTTGCACTCGATTTTGCACCAGCAATTGTTTTCATCGCCATCGTTGCACCAATGCTAAAAACCCTGGCACATCTCGGTGCAGCGCTAACATCCATTGTGGCGGCGCTGTCACTGTCATTCCTGCCATTTTCATCCGGCCTGCTGATCGCGGCTTTGCTCGCAATGTTTGTTGGGGCCGAAATTGAACGACGCATGGGCAGCCACCCAAGCAGGCCGGCCCCATGAACTATACCAACACAGAAATCTGGGCCATCATCATCCTGATGGGGATCGGTACCTACCTGATACGGTTTTCCTTTCTGGGGGCATTCGGGCGTATCACACTACCGGATTGGGCCATGCGATTGTTACGCTATACGCCAGTCGCCGTGATACCGGGGCTGGTGGCGCCCCTTGTTCTGTGGCCAGCCGGAACCGGGGGCGAACCTGACGCCGCACGCATCATGGCGGCGTTGGTTGCGCTGGCTTTGGGCGTATATTTCAAAAACGTGCTGGCCGCGATGTTTGGCGGTGCGATCACATTGTATTTAATGCTGTATCTTCTGGGCTAGCCGCGAAGCATGTAATCCGCCTGCGGCCCTACAACCACACCGGAATTATCGTCGGGGCTGTTGTCATAAATCACCTCAAAACTCGCCCCCGGCAGTTTGCCAAATTCAGCCGATAGCTTTTTCGGAAACCACGTATGTGGAATGTTCTCAAACCCCGGAATATCTGCCAGGATCGTCGTAATTGCATTTGCACATTGTGCTTTTGGCACTGCCCCATAGGATAAAATCCCCTGCATAGCCAGTCGCGCCACCTCTGGCGATACGACTATTTCCTGAACCACTGTACGATACGTCACGCGGGAATGGTAATCGATGTAGAAGTCAACAATTGGGTCTGACATGCCAAATATAACGTCATTTCGTTCCGGCAATTGTGGGTGCCGCCACGTTCCCGCCGGATCAAATATTACCCGCTGTGATGCATTTACCATCAACGCCGAATGCGCACCCGAACCGTTCTTATTATTGATAACCGTGAAAAGCGTAAGGGTCGGCGGGCCGTCATGGACATAAGCCGCGCGCGTCACTTCGGCCTGTGGTGCCCATTTTGGTTCTGCCGCGCCACATCCGGCCAGAATTGCCAAAACGGCCAGAAATCCGAAAATTCGCCAGATGCGCATCATCAAATTTTTGCCTAACCGCCAACAATTGCTAGGAATATCAGAAAACAGATGATTGCGATAGTAGACCACTTAACAGCCTTCACAAAACCGGCAAATGTTTTTTCCTGCACTTCTGTATCCATCGATCCGTGCTTATATTCAGCCATGATATTCCCTGTCTTTCGCGTTTGGTTTTTACCGGCTTAGACGATAAAATGCCCGCTGTCACGGCCCCAAAGCCGCGCGATAGAGCCGCAGGTCATTTGTTATTCAGATCCTGTGCCAGTCTGAAACCGATCCGCGTCGGTTCCTTTTCAGCCGCCTGTTTGGGCAACGCGCGCAAAGTGACGCTTAGCTGGCTGACATGCTGGATAAGCTGGGTCTTGGAACCCTTTTCATCGCTGCCATAAAAAGTCACAATATCCGGGTCGAAAAATCCAACGCCTTCAATACGCAACGCACCGTTCGAACCACTGGTAAAGCCAACCGCTATTTCGTGTTCCTCATCCAGCTGTTCTTCAAAATTCTGGATATATAGGATCAGCCGCTCATAAGCCCATTCCGCCGGGCTTTTTTGTTCCATCGCCTTTTTAGTCATTGCCTCTGGCAGCGGCTTTTGTTCAGCCGTAGCAGGGGTTTTCGGATCAGCGTGAACGGCACCACTACAGGGGTCCGGCTTTTTACCCGACTTCGCCTTGGCAGGTTTTTTCGCAGTCTTGCGTTTCTTCTTCACCATTCCTAGCCCTTTCTCTGCCAAACCCAGGCACCATCGTCCCGCAACTCCCGCACGACTTTATCCTGCCGGTACAGGTGATTGACGTGGGCCATCGCCTCAACCAATGCCAACCCGTATTCGCCATCACCAATCTTGCGCTTGAACAGCAGCGAAAAGCACTCGGCGGCGGTATGGGGTTGCTCCAGATACACCAATAACCGATCCAGCGCGCCGTGGTGATTGTCAATCAACTGTCGCATCCGCACCGGCAACCCGTTAAACGGCAATTTATGCCCCGGCAGCACAAGTTGTTGATCATTTGCAAATACTTTCAATCGCTCACAGGCTTCCAGCCATTCGGCCAGCGGATCGGCGTCCGGCTCGGTTGCGTATACCCCGATATTTGGCGAAATCGTTGACAATAACTGGTCGCCGCCAATCACAAGCCTGTCATCCGTTGACCACAGCGTCGCGTGTTCCGGCGCGTGGCCATTGCCCATGCGGATATCCCAGACACGTCCGGCAATCTCAATCTGTTCACCCTCAACAATCCGGCGAAACCCAAGTGGCAGAGGCGCCACTACATCGGCAAAGTTAAAGGGACGTTCGGATGCACGTTTCGCCAGAATATTCGCGTTCATCCCGGCCCGTCGCCAATACGTCAGCGTCTCAGGCGTTGTTTTCTCTTGCACATCCAGCGTCAGCATCCGTGCAAACAACCACGCGGTGCGCGTTGTGATTAGCTCAGCCCCAAATTCGCTTTGGAACCACCCCGCCAGCCCGATATGATCCGGGTGATGATGGGTTACCAGAACCCGGCGCACTGGTTTGCCCTTTAGCGGTCCATCCAGCAACGTCTGCCAAATTGCCCGTGTTTTGCGGCTATCAAACCCGGTATCAATCAGCGTCCAGCTGTCACCATCATCAAGCGCGTAGACATTGACATGATCCAGCACCATCGGCAGCGGCAGGCGCATCCACAGGATGCCCGCGGCAACTTCGATTGCCTCACCCGGACCGGGCGGCGTTTCAAAGGGGTGATTAAGCGGTGCGGTTCTCAGGTTCATCCGGCCGCAAGATCATCTGGCGATATGGAATACAAGGCCCTTGCACCCTGACGCACATGGATCAGCAGCGCGATATGTTCTGGCAAAAGGCGCGAAATATAGAATTCTGCCAAACGTGAACGCACCCCGTTACCGCCCTCAGCTATCGCCGATTTCAGGTGGTAATGCCCACCCAACACCCGCGCAAAAGCCCGCAAATAAGGTACAGAACCGGCAAAACGATCATTCAGATCATCCTGCGCCAGCATCCATTCAGTCGCTTCGCGCAGGGTTTCTGCCGAATTCCAAACACTGGCCGCCAGTTCAGGCAGTTCGCCTCGCGCCGCTTCCGCGTCTGCCTCTATCTCATCCAGCAACCGATACGCAGCTTCGCCGCCATCCATCAGTTTGCGGGCTACCAGATCCATCGACTGAATTCCGTTGGTGCCTTCATAGATCGCGGTCACCCGTACATCGCGGGAATATTGCGCGGCACCGGTTTCCTCAATGAAACCCATGCCACCATGCACCTGCACCCCCATATGGGCAACTTCGCAGCCAATATCAGTACCAAACGCCTTGGCAATCGGTGTCAGAAACGCCGCGCGGGCTTTCCAGTCGCCGTCGCCGGTCGCATGGCCCATATCAATCGCCACAGCGCAGGCCAGCGCAATGGCCCGTGCGCCGTAGGTTTCCGCCTTCATCGTCGCCAGCATCCGGCGTACATCCGCATGATCAATAATTGTACCGGTTCCGTTCGCAATCGGGCTGCGGCCCTGCTTACGTTCCATCGCAAATGCCAGAGCGTGTTGATAGGCCCCTTCCGCCTGCCCGACACCCTGTACGGCCACCCCGAGGCGGGCGTTGTTCATCATCGTGAACATGGTTTTCATGCCGGCATTTTCTTCGCCAATCAGCCAGCCAGTAGCCCCATCAAAATCCATGATCGCTGTGGGCGAACCATGCAGGCCCAGTTTGTGTTCAAGGCTGACCACCTTCAGTGAATTGGCGATACCGGGGTTCCCGTCTGCGTCTGGAATATGCCGAGGCACCATGAACAGGCTGATCCCCTTGGTCCCCTGACCCCCATCAGGCAAACGCGCCAACACCAGATGGCAAACATTGCCGCTGAAATCGTTGTCACCCCAGCTGATAAAAATCTTTTGCCCGGATACCGCATAACTACCGTCACCATTTGGTTCTGCTTTGCTGCGCAGCGCGCCCACATCTGAACCGGCCTGTGGCTCGGTCAGGTTCATCGTGCCGCACCACTCACCCGAAATCAGCTTTGGCAGGTAGATCGCCTTGATCTCATCACTGGCATGGTTTTCCAGCGCTTCGATCTGCCCCTGCGACATCAGCGGGTTCAATTGCAACGATAAACAGGCCGACGACATCATATCATTCACCGCCGTGGCCACCGTTTGCGGCAGGCCCATGCCGCCATTTTCTTCGCTGGCAGACATCCCAATCCAGCCACCTTCGGCTATGGCGCGAAACCCCTCGGCAAAACCCGGCGAACAGCGCACCACACCATTTTCCAAAACGGCTCCCTGTTCATCACCTTTCCGTTGCAAAGGGGCCAATACGTCTTCGCATAACCGTCCGGCCTCGGTCAGAATAGCCGCCGTCACATCACCCGTCGCCTCGCTGAATAAATCCGTCTCAGCAACCTGCGACAGCCCGACAACATGGTCGAACAAAAATTGAAAATCCTTCAGCGGCGCGCGATAGGCCATATAGGTCCCCTCGAATGACGGCTTGGCATAGAGCCAGCCGGGGTTTATGAAATTCCAGCAATATTCCAACGCTACCCGAACATTCCAACGCATCAACCAGAACGCAGCGTCACGAAGCCATGAGCGATATGAAAACTGAGATTTTACGGCCCGACAGCCCCGGCATTTCCGGCGCCGCTGATCTGTTGCGCGCCGGACAACTGGTCGCGTTTCCAACCGAAACCGTCTACGGGCTTGGGGCGGACGCTCGCAATGACAGGGCAGTCGCACGAATTTTTGAGGCAAAAGACCGCCCCCAGTTCAACCCTCTGATTGTCCACGTTTCGGGTATGAACACAGCGCAGGAAATCGCGGTATTCGGCGAAGCGGCAGAACGCCTCGCCGCCGCCTTCTGGCCCGGGCCTTTGACCCTCGTGTTACCGCTGAAATCCGGCACTGGTATTTCTCCTCTGGTCAGCGCAGGTCTGGACACGATCGCAATCCGCATACCTGCCCACCCGCTTGCCCACGAATTGCTAGCCCAGTTTGATGGCCCCATAGCCGCCCCATCCGCAAACCCGTCCGGCAAAATAAGCCCGACAACGGCTGATCACGTCCTGTCAGGTCTAAACGGACGGATTGCAGCCATCCTGGACGGCGGCCCCTGCAAAGTCGGGCTGGAAAGCACAATCATAGGTTTCGACCCAGAACCAACCCTGCTGCGCCCCGGCGGACTGCCCGTTGAAGCGATAGAGCAATGCCTCGGTCAGCCACTGGCCGAACCCACTCATTCAAAAACCCCAACCGCCCCCGGCCAACTGGCGTCGCACTACGCCCCGAACGCCGCCATTCGTCTAAACGTGAATTCAGCAAATCCTGACGAAACCCTCCTCGGTTTCGGCCCCGTTGATTGCGACCTGAACCTCTCAACCGGCGGCGATCTTGTCGAAGCCGCCGCAAAACTGTTCAATGCGCTGCGCGAACTCGACGCCCAAGGCGTCAAAAAAATCGCTGTCTCACCGATTTCAGATCACGGGTTAGGTCGTGCCATCAATGATCGCTTAAAACGCGCCGCGGCCCCCAGACTCTAAGCGCGTCCGGCCGCCGCTGACAGCATCAACGGATCAATCCCAAGCGTCTTTAACGCAGCCGCCCATTTCGCACTGGCATCTGCGCCAAATACAATTTCCGGGGTCGCGTCCGTCACCAGCCAGCCATTGTCGACAATCTCATCTTCCAACTGCCCACCTTCCCAGCCAGCATAACCCAGCATCAGCATCGCAACATCGGGGCCTTCACCCTCGGCAATGGCTTTCAGAACGTCCTGCGTCGCTGTCATGCCGAATTTTTCGTCAATTTCCATCGTTGCATCGCTCGACGAATAGTCGGCGGAATGCAGCACAAACCCGCGCCCATGCTCCACCGGTCCACCAAAATGCACCCGGATTTCACGCTCCCCACTGCCTTTGGGGATTTCCAATTGTTCCAGCAGATCGTCCAATTTCAGCCCCGGCGTCGGTTTGTTGACGATTAGCCCCATCGCCCCCTCGGGTGAATGTGCGCACATAAAAATAACGCTTTTCGCAAAGCGCGGGTCGCCCATTCCGGGCATGGCGATCAAAAGTTTTCCGTTAAGATCAAGGGAATCGTTGCTATCAGTCATCTGCCAAACATGCGCACTCAATGTGCTCACCACAAGGTGCCATTTTGCACTATCACCACCCCGTCGCCGAAATGTGATTTCCTATTGTGCAAGGGATACCTATGTTCGCGCCATGGTTAAACACTTCTTCATGGCCCTGTTGGCCGCCAGCATCTTTGCGTTTTCACCGCTCGCCGCACAGGCACAAGCCCCTGCGCCTTTGTCAGACGTAGCCAAAGTCACTTTGCTCCCGGGATGGCGCACCGAAAACGGCACCCATATGGCCGCGATTCGCATCACATTGGAGGATGGCTGGAAAACCTATTGGCGCTCCCCCGGAGACACCGGGATACCGCCACGTTTTGACTGGCGGGGCTCTGACAATCTGGCCGGTGTGACGCTGCACTGGCCAACCCCCAAAATTTTCTACCAAAACGGCCTGCGCTCCATCGGCTATAGTGGCGACACTGTTATCCCGATTGAATTCACCCCAACCGGATCGGCGCAAGACGTAATTTCTCTGGTCGGTCAAATGGAACTCGGTGTTTGCGCCGAAATATGCGCACCCATGACAGTCAGCTTTCAGGCCGACCTGTTGCCTTCCGGCACACCCGACAAAATGATCCGTGCCAGCCTTGCCGACCGCCCCATTAGCGCCAAACAGGCGGGTGTTGGCGATGTGACATGCAGCGTTGAGCCGATCTCAGACGGGCTACGCCTGAACGCCAGCGTTGAAATCCCAAAACAAGGCCCGGACGAAGTGGTGGTAATAGAACTGCCCGACCAATCCATCTGGGTCGCCCAGACCACATCAACCCGCAAAGGCCGCTTCCTGAATGCAATGACTGAAATGGTTCCCCCCAATGGTGCGCCGTTTCTGCTCAGCCGCTCAGACGTGCGCATCACCGTTTTTGGGGATCAAAAAGCGGTCAATATACAGGGTTGCAGCGCCAGCTAGGCACTGACATCATCCATGGTCTGGAGGATGTGAAAATGAACCTGGACCTGCTCAAAGCTCTGTGTGAAACCCCCGGCGTGCCCGGCCACGAAGATCGCGTGCGTGACCTGATCAAGTTTGAGGTGAAAGACCTGTTTGATGAGGTCAAAACCGACGCCATGGGATCACTTTTATGCCGACGCGACGCAAATTCCGGCAAATCCCCGAAAAAAATCATGCTGCTCTGCCACATGGACGAAATCGGCTTTCTGGTCAGCTACATCTCGAAAGACGGCTACGTTTATCTGCAACCCGTCGGCGGCTTTGATCCGCGCAACCTGTTCTCGCGCCGGGTGCTGATCTGCACCGACAACGGCGATTTCAAAGGCGTAATGAACCCCGGCGGCCGCCCGGTCCATATCGCAACCCCGGAAGATCGCAAAAAGATCCCCGAGATCAGCGAATTTTTCATTGATACCGGCATGGGCAAAGCCACCAAAGATCACATCAAGGTCGGCGACATGGTGGTGATGGATGAGCCGTTTATCGAGATCGGCGACAAAGTGGTCAGCAAGGCGCTGGACAACCGTATCGCCTGCTGGCTGGGCATTGAAACCATGCGCGGGCTGAAAGACGCCAGGCTCGACGTCGAAATCCACGTTGTATTCACCACCCAGGAAGAGGTCGGCCTGCGCGGCGCCCGTACCGCGTCCTACGCCATTCAGCCTGACATCGGCATTGGCGTTGATACGACGCTCGCCTGCGACACGCCGGGCATCCCGGAACAGGACGCCACAACAACCCATGGCGAAGGCTTTGGCCTGCATGTGCGCGATGGCTCCTTCATCGCCGACAAGGCTTTGGTCGCCGAATTCGACGCGCTGGCCACCAAGCTGAAAAT
>VAPK010125072.1_pt1 | contig 10205 bp, 9 predicted proteins | sample 3395031 | NCBI WGS metagenome assembly VAPK01 (sample SAMN08290443, study PRJNA428436) | hydrothermal vent metagenome | isolation source: Deep-sea hydrothermal vent chimney 1 | place: Pacific Ocean: Juan De Fuca Ridge
ACAAACAAATGGTATATGAAGGAGCAACTTACTCCTAAAAGTACGGTGCATTTTTAACCGTGAAAATCCGTGATGAATAAAACTTAAAAAAGCAATTTATATTTATCGGACATACTATATTGCTGGTTTTGTTGTATTCTTAGTTACCATGGAAAGTATATTTTATAAAGCTTCGAAACGCGGAAATGCCAATCATGGTTAGCTAAAAGCAACACATTCGTTTAGTTTTGGCAACTATTACGACAGCGAAAAAATTCATTTTGGAAAACTTCGGGTTTTAAACGACGATGAAATTGAACCATTGAAGGGATTTGAAATGCATCCGTATCAAGAAATGGAAATTATTACCATCCCACTTTCCGGTTCAGTCCGCCATATCGATAACATGGGAAATGAGGATATTATTTCGGCAGGCGAAGTTCAGGTAATGTCGGCTGGTTCGGGAATTTGGTATTCAGAATTTAATGCTTCCGAAACCGAAGTTTTAAAACTTTTTCAGATTTGGATTTTTACCAATAAAAAAGGGCACAAAGTACGTTACGAACAAAAGGCTTTTTCTGTTGAAGCGCGATTAAATAATTGGCAATTGTTAGTTTCGCCAAAAGGGAAAAACAGTCCGCTTTGGATCCATCAGGATGCTTTTATTTCGATTATGGACACCAAAAATTTGCAAGCGGCAAATTATCGGCTAAACAAACGAGGAAACGGGGTTTACTTTATGTTGATTGAAGGCGAAGCAGAAATTAGTGGGGTTAAACTTCAAAAGCGGGATGCCGCCGGATTTTGGAAGATTATTGATGCCCTTAGAATTTCATTTTATGAAAATTCAAAATTATTGGCCATTGAAGTTCCAATGAAATAATATTTCAAGGTTTTCAATCGGCTTTTTTTGTACCTTAGATTTCAGAATTAAATTCTTCTATTATGATGAAATCTATAAATCCTACTACAGGTAAAACAATTAAATCTTACGAAACTCATTCAGTAAAAGGAGTAGAAAAAATTGTCAATGCTGTTGATAAAACATGGCGATATTGGCGAAGTACGTCTTTTATGCACCGTGGCCAGTTGATGCAAAATCTCTCGGGTCTGTTAAAAAGCAGAAGTGTTGAGCTTGCCCAACTCATGGCTATTGAAATGGGAAAAGTAAAAAAAGAGGGAATTGCCGAAATTGAAAAATGTGCATGGGTTTGCGATTATTATGCGCAAAATGCAGAATTATTTTTGGAGAACGAAACCATTCCCACTGAAGCGTTCCGCTCTTTTGTAACTTATCAACCTATTGGAACAATTTTGGCGATTATGCCCTGGAATTTTCCATTTTGGCAGGTTTTTCGGTTTGCCGCACCAACTTTAATGGCAGGAAATACTGCGGTGCTAAAACATGCAAGCAATGTTCCGGGTTGTGCTTTGGCAATCGAAGAACTTTTTCGTGAGGCTGGGTTTCCCGAAAATGCATTTCGCACCTTATTAATTGGCAGCAACCAGGTTCAAAACGTGATTAAACATTCTGCTATAAAAGCGGTGAGTTTAACCGGAAGTACTCCTGCCGGACAAAGTGTAGCATCGATTGCAGGGAGTGTGCTTAAAAAGTGTGTTTTAGAATTGGGAGGGAGCGATCCGTATATAATCTTAAAGGATGCCGACTTGGAAAATGCTGCTATTAAATGTACTGCTTCGCGTCTTTTAAATGCAGGTCAAAGTTGTATTGCGGCGAAACGTTTTATTGTTGTTGACGAGGTTTATCCTGAATTCCTTGAATATTTTACACACGAAATGAACCGTGCCCGGTTTGGCGATCCATTTGATGAAGAAACCACAATGGGACCAATGGCAAGAGCAGATTTACGCGATGAATTGCATCAACAGGTTTTAGGTTCTATTGAAAAGGGGGCAGAAGTAATTTTAGGGGGCGAAATACCCTGGCGGAAAGGTGCGTTTTATCCGCCTACCATTTTAGAAAATATAAAACCGGGAATGCCTGCGTACGACGAAGAGCTGTTTGGACCGGTAGCTTCCGTAATTCGGGTAAAAGATGAAAAGCAAGCAATTAAAGTGGCAAATGACACGGAATTCGGACTGGGTGCCGCAATATTTACAAGAGATTTAAAAAAAGGAGAAAATATTGCTGAAATTCAATTGGAGGCCGGATGTTGTTTTGTAAACGATTTTGTTAAATCAGATCCGCGTTTGCCTTTTGGTGGAATTAAAGGGAGTGGCTACGGACGTGAACTTTCTTCGCAGGGAATCAAAGAATTTATGAATACGAAAACGGTGCTTGTAAAATAAGCATTATCACAAAGCCACTTCCTATCTTTAGGAGGGGATGTCTATAAACTTCTCACTAAATCGCTTAACGTATTTATCCAGAGTTGATTTGTATTTAAACTTTCTACCAACTGAATTTTTTCGCCACCATTATTTTGAAATAACTGTTGATATTCAATTTCAATTTCAATTTTTGTTTCAAGGCAATCGGCAATAAATGCGGGTGCCGCAATTAATATTCGTTTGTTTCCTTGTTTGGCCAGTTCAATAATTTTTTTATTGGTAAAGGGCATTAACCAGTTCTTTGTTAACCGCGATTGAAAAGCCACGGAATAAGATTTTGCCGGAAGATTTAACGCTTTTACCAACAACCGGGAGGTTTCGTAACAGGTAGCTTTGTAACAAAAATGCCCGTGTTCCGGCATTTTATTTTCGCACAAACATTCCGAGGTTTTTATTTCGGGGTGTACTTTGTCGGTTTGCCGTAAAGGTAATCCGTGGTACGAAAAAATCAAATGATCGTATTTTGCCAGGTCATATTTATTAATCTGTTCAGCAAAACTATTTATGAATCCGGGATTCTGATAAAATTGGGTAATTATATGCAGTTCGGGAGTAACATTCCAGGTAGCCACCTCTTTATTCACCAGTTCGCTGATTGTTCCAACCGTCGATGAAGCGTATTGTGGGAAAAGCGGTAAAATAATTAGCTTGTCGAAATGTTGGTTTTTAATGTATCGGAGTACTTTTTTCAGCGAAGGGTTTTGATAACGCATGCCCACAAAAACTTCGTAATTATTACCGAGAACTTCCTGAAGTTTGTCGCGGCTTTCGTTGGATATTGTGAGAAGTGGCGAACCTTTTGGAGTCCACAACTTGCGGTACAACTGCGTTGATTTTGGTGTCCGGAAAGGGACAATTATTAAATTCACCAAAATTTTTCGGGCAAGCCACGGTAGGTCAATCACCCGTTTGTCGTTTAAAAACTGAAACAGGTATTTTCGAACGGCACCAACCGATGGTTCGTCGGGGGTTCCCACATTGGCTAAAATAACAGCGGTTTTCGAATTCATATTAAGTGCTAAAATACCAAAAAGAAATTAAGGTGCCTTCGTAACTAAATTATTGTGGTTAACCCAGTCGATATTCTTTTTTAGCATCCCGAGGGTAGTACTTTCAAAGCCACCGGGCACGGCCTGGTAATTATATTTCCATGCGGCATCTTCAGGAAGGCTGGCCAGGATTGACTCGGTGTTGCCGCCCGACTCGAGACCGAATTTTGTGCCGCGGTCGTAAATCAGGTTAAACTCAACGTACCTGCCCCGGCGTAACAATTGCCAGTTTTTTTCTCTTTCAGAATAACTTTTTGATCCGTATTTTTCCATCAGTTCCGAATAAATTATCGGATACGCTTCACCAAGTGCAGTGGTAAACCGAAAAAGTTCATAAAAATTATTCTCGGGTTTTAAGCGGTCGAAAAAAATTCCTCCCACGCCGCGCGTTTCGTTTCGGTGGGGAAGAAAGTAATAATTATCGGCCCATTTTTTAAATTCAGTATAATAGTTGCCGTTAAAAGAATCGCAAATTTCCTTTAGCTTTTTATGAAAAGAAACGGCATCCTCAGGAATAATTATGTGGGGAGTTAAATCGATTCCACCGCCAAACCACGATACACCGTTATCGAGCGCAAAAAAGCGAATATTCATATGAATAATTGGCATCCACGGATTTGAAGGGTGCAGAATTGAAGAAATACCGGTGGCCGAAAAATGACTGGCTTTTTCACCCAAAAGAATTTCCATTTCTTTGGAATAATTACCTCTTACATACGAGAAATTTACTGCTCCTTTTTCAATTACCTTGCCTTTCTCTAAAATACAAGTAGTGCCACTTCCAACTTTCTTGTCCCATTTGTTTTGTTGAAATTTACCTTGTCCGTCAGCGGGTTCAATCACCGAGCAAATTTTTTGGTGAAGTTGTGCGTACGACGAGGCCACAAAATCAATATTATTCATGATTTGCTTTTTTCTTTCGCGTTAAAAAAGAGAGTGATTTTTTTTGAAAAGTATTAAAAAATTGAAACTGGCCGACAAGAGTTCCGATAATAAAAAGTAAAATCTGATAACTCGGGAATAGAATTATTATATAAAGCGGAACCTTTATAAACAGTGACGTTTCGGGCTGAATACCAATAAGGTTAAATACAAATTTTCGAACAACAAGTGCTGCACTCCCGGTAATCGAAAATACGGCAAAAATGATAATAAGTTGAAAATTTGATTTTATTTTCCATTTTTCTTTAAATCGACGAAGCATGTTATAATTTTAAATTGCTGTTTTATTTCAGCTCTGCAACCAAAATGCTCGCCTGCTTAATCCGATCGGCCATTCCAATGCCGTTTCTAATGTTTCCGGCCAGGAGCAATCCCGGGTATTTTTTCTGAACTGCTTCAATGGTTTCAAAACGTTTGTCAGAGTTTATTTCGTATTGAGGAATGGCGTGTTTGTATCTGAATACCTTAAATAAATCGGGTTCAAAAGCTGTTACTTTCAACATTTCAGATATATCTTTTTTCAAAACACTACGAATTTCATTGTCATTCATTTCAAAAATATCGGGTCGTTTTGTCCCGCCCATGAATACCGAAATTACAGCCCCGTTAAGCGGTGCGCGCTGGTCAAAGAACGATGAAGTAAATAACGCACCAAGTATATTTTTGTTCTCGAGCGATGGCACTAATCCGCCAAAAGCTTGCAACGAAATGCCTTTCCACTGTTTAAACCCCAGAATTGCCTGCACAACAGAGGCATATTTCAGTTCTTCGAAAGGTAATTTTTCAGAGGCTGAAAGAAACGGCAACAATTGCGGCAATACATAAGCTCCTGCGGTAGTAACCACTTTATTCGCTTGTATCTCAATTGGAGAATTAGTTGTTGCGCGAATAAGAAATCCGTTTTGGACCGGATTAACTGTTGTATTTTTTGCACCCAGTAATATATTTTCGTTACCAACTTTTTGTGTTAACGCCTGTATCAAATTTGTTAACCCTCCTTTTGCCGAAAACACTTCGCGAGTGGCTTTTTGAAGCCGTGGATTGTTCTTTCGCTCTTTCGCTTTTTTAAACGAACCTTTAATAAAACTGCCATAATTTTGTTCGAGGGCGTAAAGTTTTGGCAACGCATATTTTGTTATTAACGTTTCGGGGTTTCCTGCATAAATTCCCGAAATAAACGGGTCGATGGCATAATAGAGAAAGCTTTTCCCTAACCTCCTTTTTACCAGGTCAGCCAGGTTTTCTTTGGGGTTTTCACCCTTTTTACGAAACGGTTCGCCCAGCACCCTGAACTTATCTTTTAATGTGAAGAGTGGAGTAGTAACTGCCGACAGAAAACCAGATGGAAGTGCATGCCAATTTCCGTTTTTCCAGATTAACCGCCGTTTTGCTTTTGGATTTGCGGCTTCGAAAGTGCAAAGTCCTTCTAAATCTTCGAATAACTCGGCTACTTCGGGATTGCCTACAACACCGGTGTTTGGCCCTTTTTCGTAGATGAACCCTTCTTCGTTTCCAGACTGGATTACTCCTCCGGTAAAATTATTTTCTTCAACCAGAAAAACTTCTTTTCCCTGTTTTTTTAGATAATGTGCCAGTGTTAATCCAGTGAGCCCGGCACCAATAATTACAATGTCTTTTTTGATGTATGGATTCATTTTAAACCGATTTTGAAAAACTTTTATTTGATGATGTTAAAAGTGGGTCGAACGATGCGGCAACGTTTCTAATTAAGAATAAACCTTCGTTGGTAATTTCTATTTTTTTTTCCGAAATACGAATCATCCCATCTGCTTCAAATTCTTGCAACATTTTGGTATCGTACTTTACGGTATTTTTTATTTCGTTGCCAGTCATTGAATGTCGCTGCCCGATTTCGTTCCAAAGAATTTGTTCATTGCACATTAATTCGGTAATTACTTCGCGGATAATTATCTGGTCTTTTGTGAGTGCGTATCCTTTCAATGTAGGTATTTCACCTCTTCCGGCCACCTCAATATATTCGCCAATCGATTTAGTATTTTGTGCATAAACACTATTCAATTGGCTAATTGATGTTACCCCGATTGCATACACCTGACCGGTAGTCCGGCGGGTACAATATCCTTGAAAATTACGGTGCAACTCTTTGTTTTTATAGGCTTTCGACAGCTCGTCGTTTTCAAGTGCAAAGTGGTCGAATCCGATGGGGCGGTAACCATTTTCCAATAATAAATTGTACCCGTTTTCAAACATCTTCATTTTTTCTTCGCTCTCGGGCAACCCGGCTTTTTCTAATTTTTTCTGAATTTTGCTTACCCACGGTACATGGGCATACGAAAAAGTTACCAAGCGGTCGGGGCGCAATTCAACAGCTTTTTCAATGGCCCGGGCAAAACTTTTAACATTCTGTTTGGGCAGTCCGTAAATAAAATCGAGATTAATTGCAACTTCCGGATCGCCATGTTTTAAAAAATCCATAATAGTTTGTACAGGCATACTTGGCTGCTCGCGATTCACCGTTTTTAAAACGTCAGCATCAAAATCCTGGATTCCTAAACTAAAGCGTTTAAATCCAGCTCTTTTTAACCCATCCATTTGTTCGAAAGTTAAATATGCCGGGTTACATTCAATTGCAATTTCAGGCTTTTCAATTGTTGGAAATGCCGACAATACCATCTCGTTAATTTCCTGTAGGTATTCAACAGGAATGGCGTTTGGCGTACCTCCACCGTAGTGGATTTGTGAAATTGGCCGTTTCGGGTCGAGCTGTGCGATTACCGTTTTTAACTCCGTTTTTAAAGCTTTGATGTAATCCTCGATAACATGGTCGTTTTTAATTCCATACGAATTACACCCACAGAAATAACACATTCTTCTACAAAAAGGAATATGAAAATAAAAGGAGATATTTTCAGGGTTATGCTGATTTGAGTTTTTTAAAGCTGTTGTAAAATCGGACGAAGTAAACGATTCAGTAAAAAAATTTGCCGGAGGATAACTGGTGTAACGAGGTACCGGTTTATTGTATTTTTGCAGCAGTATTTTTGAATTCATAGTGTAGTTTCACTAATATTGATGAACAATTTTATCGGTTCCAATTGGTATTTTTCACCCACTCGGTAACAAATTTGGCATTTTCAACTGATAATCCAGGAATAAAACCATGACCCAGGTTGAATATCCAGTTTTGGTGTTTATTTCCAAAGCCGATGTAGCTGTTTAGTACTTTTTCAATTTCGTTTTGAGGGGCAAAAAGCAATCGCGGATCGATATTTCCCTGCAGCCCAATTTCCGGGAGAACTAGTTCGCGAGCCGTGTTCAGTGATGTTTGCCAGTCGATGCTTAAAAAGTCGCAATATTCCGGCGTAATATTTTTAATGCCTGTTCCCAATCCTTTCGGAAAGAAGATAAACGGAGTATTTTTGTTTCGTACGGCCGCTGCAATTCGTTTTACTGCTGGCAGAAACAGCTCTTCATATAAATCAAAAGGAATTAACCCGGCATGGGTATCGAAAAGCTGAAAAACTTCAACACCCCGATTTATTTGTTCCTGGGCATAAACAATCGAAAGATCGGTTAAAACCTCCACCAATTTTTGAGTAATTGTTCTATTCTGATAAATAAATTTTATGGCATCGGGGAAATCCCCTTTTCGGCCAAGCCCTTGCAACATAAACAATAAAACGGTTAACGGAGCTCCGCAAAATCCAATAAATGCAGTATCTGCCGGCCGGGTGGCAACAACTTCGTCAACCACTTTATAAATGTATTCGAGTTTCGACGGATCGGGATCTAACCCTTGTAACGGATTATCTCGAAATGCCAGTGGTTTTTCGAATACTGGCCCCGTTTCTTTAAAGTCGAGCCCCATTCCCATGGCGTAGGGAATAACGAGAATATCGCTGAATAAAATGGCTGCATCAACACCTAGATCGTGAACCGGCAGCAAAGTTACTTTTGCTGCAATTTTGGGATCTTGCATCATTTGCCAAAAGGTGTAATTTTTCTTTATTTTCAGGTACGATGGTAGAATGCGGCCCGCCTGCCTCATAAACCAAACCGGTGGGCGTTTTGTGGCTTTCCCTCGTAATGTTTGTAATAATAGTGGTTCTGACATAAATGTTATTTCTGCGGGTTTGTCCCAATGATTTATTTTGTTATTGTTTTTAGTGCTAAATAATTGGCTTTTACTGTGTTGTCAATGTCTTCGCGGGTGTGTGCCGCCGATACAAAACCTGCTTCAAATTGCGATGGGGCGAGGTAAATTCCATTATCAAGCGAAAGTTTAAAATATTGTGAGAAGAGTTGCAGGTCGCATTTACAAACATCGGCAAACGATTTTACTGAATCCTCTTTTGTAAAAAACAATGTCAACATCGATCCAACCCGGTTAATTACACCTTTCAAATGAAGTTCGTCAAGGTTGTTTCGGAAGCCTTCTTCGAGGTAGGCGGAGATATTTTCCAGATTATCATAAAAACCGGTAGTCTCCGACAATAATTTTAATGTAGTAATTCCTGCAGCCATAGCAAGTGGATTTCCGGAGAGTGTTCCAGCCTGGTAAACCGGTCCTTTGGGAGCCAGTTGATCCATTATTTCCTGCTTGCCACCGTATGCACCAACGGGTAAACCGCCACCAATAATTTTTCCCAAAGTGGTTAAATCGGGCGTAACACCAAGTAATTGTTGCGCACCACCAATTGCCACCCGAAAACCAGTCATCACCTCATCGAAAATTAGGATTGTCTTTTGCTCGTCGCATAGTCGCCGTATTCCTGCAAGAAAATCTTTGTCGGGGGTAATTACACCCATATTTCCGGTAATCGGTTCTATAATTACGGCGGCAATTTTATTTTTGTGCTTTTCGAACAACTGCTGAACCGATTCCAAATTGTTGTATTGTGCTGTTAACGTGTCGTGTGCCGTTCCTTTCGTAACACCGGGCGTATCAGGAGTTCCGAAAGTTAAAGCACCCGAGCCGGCAGCAATTAAAAAGCTGTCGTTGTGCCCGTGGTAGCAACCCTCGAATTTAATCACCAAATCGCGTCCGGTAAAACCGCGTGCGAGGCGCAGTGCACTCATGGTTGCTTCTGTTCCTGAATTTACCATCCGGACACTGTCGATCGAAGGAACCAGCTTTTTAATGAGTTGTGCCATTTCGGTTTCCAAAAGTGTGGGTGCGCCAAAACTGGCTCCTTTAACAGCGGTTTGCTGAATGGCTTCTACAACAGCCGGATGGGTGTGCCCCAAAATCATTGGCCCCCACGATCCCACATAATCGATGTATTTGTTCCCGTCAATGTCTATTACTTTCGAGCCGTGTGCCTGGGCAATAAACGGTGGGTTTCCTCCAACACTTTTAAACGAACGGACCGGAGAATTTACTCCTCCCGGAATATGCTTTTGTGCTTCAATAAATGCTTCAATACTATTCGTGTAGTTCATTTTATTTTTTAGAATTAAAAACTGGCGTTATAAATCCTGAATAATTTCCTGGGTATGGTACGAGATTATCAAATCGGAGCCGGCACGTTTCAGTCCGGTAAGAATTTCGTTAACAATTCTTTTTTCGTCAATCCAACCTTTTGCGGCAGCGGCTTTTACCATCGAAAATTCGCCACTAACATTGTAAGCTGCAACCGGCATGTTAAAAGTTGTTTTTACGCGTTGAATAATATCCATGTAATTCAGGGCCGGTTTTACCATTACAATATCGGCACCTTCCTGAATATCGAGAGCTACTTCGCGCAATGCTTCGTTGCCATTTGCCGGATCCATTTGGTAAGTTTTGCGGTCGCCAAATTGTGGGGCACTTTCAGCAGCCTCGCGGAAAGGGCCATAAAATGCGGATGCATATTTGGCAGAATAAGCCATTATTGGGGTGTTGTAATATTCGTTTTCATC
>VAPK010788957.1_pt1 | contig 10204 bp, 10 predicted proteins | sample 3395031 | NCBI WGS metagenome assembly VAPK01 (sample SAMN08290443, study PRJNA428436) | hydrothermal vent metagenome | isolation source: Deep-sea hydrothermal vent chimney 1 | place: Pacific Ocean: Juan De Fuca Ridge
CTGGAGGAGTGTTGTTGTATGTAACTTGCTCAATTTTGAAGCTGGAGAATGAAGCTCAGATAAGTGCTTTTTTGTCGAGGACTGATGATGCTTCAGAATCACCTATCAATTCAACGTGGGGTATTGAGCAAACACATGGACGGCAAATCTTGACCGGCGAAGATAGAATGGATGGCTTTTATTATGCTTGCCTCAGGAAGAATTAATTGGGTTTTGGTATTGCTGTGTTTGTATTTACTGCTTCCAACACAAGTTTATGCAGGGGAATTCGGTGCTAATATAATAAATACCAATTTAATTCAAGAAGATGGCTGGTATAAGCTTAATGCCGATATAGATTTCAACTTGAGTCCTTTGGCAGAGGATGCCTTACAGCATAGTATTTCTCTGGTCTGGAATGTTCATTTTGAACTCTATCAACAACGGGCATATTTCTGGGATAAAAAAGTACTGGATTATTCTTTAACATTTCGTGTTCGCTATCATGCTTTGTTAAAAATGTTTCAGGTGAAAAATGTCACTAATGGCGAAGTCAGGCGTTTTTTTTCTCAAGCCTCAGCCTTAAAAGCGATGGGTGAAATTCGCAATTTGAAGATTGTTCAGCAAGATAAAATATTGAAGCCGGAAAATAGTTATGCAGCTTTAAAAATTCAGTTTGATCGAGAAGCTTTGCCCTTGCCGCTAAGACCTGTTTCTTATTTTGGTTCCCAGTGGCAGTTATCAAGTGATTGGTTGCAATGGCCCGTACAAAAGTAAAAATACCCATTAGTGTATTGGCGCTGATTTTATTCAGTCTGATATTGCTGTCTTTACAGCTCATGAGTTCAGCAACCCAGGAATCGTCCCGATTAAGCCAAATGTATTCCTGGCTGTTGTTGGTAAATGGCATGGGTTTCGTGGCACTTCTAATTCTGGTTGGAATAAATATTTATTCCTTGACGCGGCAATTAAAAAAACGGGAAGCAGGATCCCGATTAACCACTCGAATGGTTTCATTGTTTGTGCTTCTGTCTCTAGCACCCGCTACGATTGTGTTTTATTTTTCTATGCAGTTTTTGCATAAAAGCATCGACAGTTGGTTTAATGTGGAAATCGATCGAGCTATGGAAGATGCGTTAGAGTTGAGCCAAACATCCCTGGATGAGCGGAAGCGTTGGCAATTGCGAAAATCGCAACAGATGGCAGAAAAATTACGGGATAAATCAGAAATTTCGATTATTTTAGATCTGGAGCATTATCGGTCAGAATTGGGAGCTTCGGAAATGACATTACTTTCCAGGCAGGGGCGCGTCAAAGCATTCGGGAGTATCAATCCGAGTGAGATTTTACCCAGCTTGCCGATTGAGTCTAATAGGCTGAAATTGCGAGAAGGATATGTTGGTATCGATTCAATCAGAGATGACGAACTGGTTATACAGACCGTAGTGGCCATTAAATCTGAGCAGAAGCAATATTTGCAAATACTGTATCCTGTCCCCGTCAGGATTGCCGACTTGGCCGATTCAGTCGAGTTTGCTTTTGTTCGATTTCAGGAAACTACATTTTTACGTGACTCATTAAAAGTCACTTTTTCGCTGGTATTATCATTAGTTTTACTATTAAGTTTATTAGCTGCTATTTGGGTGGCTTTTCTTATTATTCGTAATATCGTGGCCCCTATCAAAGAGTTGGTAAAAGGTACGCAAATCGTTGCCGAAGGAAATTATGAGCATCAGCTTCCAGTGATGAGCCAGGATGATTTAGGTTTTCTAGTAAAGTCTTTTAACGAGATGATGACTCGAATTGCAGGTTCCAGAGATGAAGCCAGGTTCGCAAGTCTTGAGGTCGAAAATCAGCGAACCTATCTGGAAACAGTACTTTCCAGTTTAACTTCAGGTGTGATCAGTTTCGAAGCCGATTTTAAAATTCGAACGGCTAATCAGGCTGCGAATGTTATTTTGCATACGCGGCTTCACCGGTTTTACGGAAAAACGTTGCTTGATTTAGCCCAGCAGAACGCAGATTTGTCAGGATTTGTAGATGCCATTAAGGCATTACTTGAACAATCAGAAGATGTTTGGCAACAAAGCGTTGCCATTTTGGGTCCTAGTGGACGGCAGGAGTTATTATGTCGGGGCACAGTTTTATATTCTCCCGAAGGCAAACGGATTGGTGGCGTTGTGGTAATTGATGATATGACGGACTTAATACAGGCACAAAAAAATGCCGCTTGGGGTGAAGTTGCCCGACGTTTGGCCCATGAAATTAAAAATCCATTGACTCCAATTCAATTGTCTGCAGAAAGATTGCAACTTAAGTTAGCGGGTCAGCTAGATGAAAAAAATGCTGCTATTTTGGAGCGTTCGACACGGACTATTGTCAACCAGGTAGATGCAATGAAGAAAATGGTTTCTGAATTTTCAGAATATGCAAAGCCAGCACAAAACCAGGAAGAAAATATTGATTTGGCAAAGTTGGTAAAAGAAGTTTTAGCCCTTTATACGTTACAATCAACGGTAAAATTTAATGTGATTGATGATGCGTCGTTACCATTGGTTAAGGCTGATCCAGTTAATTTGCGTCAGGTTTTACATAATTTAGTAAAAAATGCTCTGGAAGCGGTCGCTGCTAATGGAGAAATTACTATAAAATTAGCAACAATAAATGAGCAGAATACCAAATTTGTGCAGCTTGCCATTCATGATAATGGTCCTGGTATAGCAGCAGAATATATTGAAAAAATTTTTGATCCTTATGTAACGACAAAAACTAAAGGTACAGGTTTGGGTCTGGCCATTGTTAAAAAAATTATCGAAGAACAGGGGGGGGCTATTTGGGTTGATAGAAAAACTAAACAGGGAGCGGGTTTTATTGTTCGACTTCCGGCCTTATAAGCAATTTTTGCAGGAAGTGATAAAATCTTACTGCATAAGGTTTAGTATTGTCAAAATCGAATACAATAAGCATCCGATTTTGTAAGGAGTGGGAAGCTTAGATTTCCCGTTTCGGTTCTTTGTCGAGCCTAAGGCTGGCTCATACAAAGCTTTTTATAACGTAACTGAATATTATGAAAACCAATACCCCATACATTTTAGTCGTAGATGATGAGCCGGACATTCGGCAACTGGTTTGCGAAATACTTGAAGATGAAGGCTATCAAGTGGGCATGGCTGAAAATGCTGAAGGGGCACGGAAGCAAAAAAAAAATCGCCAACCTGATTTGATTTTGCTTGATATCTGGATGCCTGATACCGATGGCGTTTCATTATTAAAAGAATGGGTGGCTGAGGATGAGGATCTTTGTCCTGTGGTTATGATGTCGGGACATGGGACAGTTGAAACTGCAGTTGAAGCGACCCGTTTGGGTGCTTATGACTTTCTCGAAAAACCTCTGGCATTGGCTAAATTATTATTAATAGTTGAGCGGGCTTTGGATGCTCGCTACTTACAAAAAGAGAATGCCGGGCTTAAACAACAATTATTTGAATATATTGAACCAGTTGGGAAAAGCGCTGCTACACAGCGAATGAAGGATCAACTAAAGCGTTTAGCGCAGCATGATACGCGTATTTTATTTGTCGGTGAGGCTGGCTCAGGGAAAGAGATTTTTGCCCGTTTTATGCACATCAATAGTGCTCGTCGGGAGGGTCCTTTTATTAATGTTGCTGTCGGCAGTATTGCTCCCGAAAATTCTGCGACAGAGTTTTTTGGTAAGGAAGTTGAAGGCAAAATATTTCCAGGCTTATTGGAAAAAGCACATAGTGGTACTTTATTTTTGGGTGAAATAAGTGGCATGGAAGAAGCTACACAATTAAAATTACTTAGTGCTTTAGAGTCAAGTTCATTTTTGCGCGTAGGTGGTGGGGAGTCCGTTAATGTGGATGTGAAAGTGGTTGCCTCTACCACCGTTGGTCTTGAAGAAGAGGTAAGGGCAGGCCGGTTTCGTAATGATCTTTATTTTCTCTTAAATGAGGTGGAGATGGATGTTGTACCGCTTCGTGAGCATAGCGAAGACGTGCCAATATTGCTCGGTTTTTATGTGGATTACTTTGCTGAGCACGAAAAATTACCCTTTAGAAAGTTTTCCTTGCCCACACAGAATTTTTTGCGTAATTATTCCTGGCCGGGAAATGTGTTGGAATTGAAAAACCTGGTACAACGGTTGATGATTCTAGGTGCTGGAAGCGAGATTGAGTTGGAAGAAGTAAAGGCGGCCGTTGGTAGTATTACTGAAAATAATACTACGCTATCATCAGTACCAGAATTTTTTAATTTACCGCTAAAGGATGCTAGGGAGCAGTTTGAAAAATCCTATTTGGAATATCACTTTGAAAAAAATTCTGGAAGTGTTGCAAAATTGGCAACAGCTATTGGTATGGAGAGGACCCATCTTTATCGTAAGTTACATACGTTGAATATAAAGCTATAGAATAACTGTTCAGCTCACGCTTGGTTTTTGCGATTACGGTGTCAAAAGTACTCATTTACACACATAAATTGCACGCTTTTTCCGTGCTGAAGTAAATTGGGTTGAATTTATCAAAAATATTAAGTATCATGATCAGCTAATCTTTTATCAAGCTCCAGAAAATAAATGAAAACATTTAGCGCGAAACCCGCTGAAGTTAAACGCGATTGGTATGTCATTGACGCAGAAGGTAAGACGCTTGGGCGACTTGCTAGCGAAGTTGCACTCCGTCTTCGTGGTAAACATAAGCCTGAATATACACCCCATGTAGATACCGGTGATTATATAATTGTAATTAACGCTGAAAAAATTGGCGTTACCGGGAATAAAGAGAAAGACAAAATATATTATCGGCATACCGGATATATCGGGAATATGAAGTCAGTTAGTCTTGGGAAATTAAGACAGACTTTTCCTGACCGCATTATCACTACAGCAGTTAAAGGGATGTTGCCGAAAAACTCCTTAGGTCGTGCAATGTTCAAAAAGTTGAAGGTTTATGCAGGTTCCGAACACAATCATCAGGCACAACAGCCTAAAGCTTTAGAAATCTAAAAGAAATAAATAAAGGTTAATACTCATGGCAGAAGCCCAATATTATGGAACAGGACGTCGCAAAAGTGCAAGAGCACGAGTTTATGCAAAGTCGGGATCCGGTAAAATCACTATCAATAATAAGACTATTGAAGATTATTTTGGTCGAAAAACAGATCAAATGATTGCTCAACAACCTTTAGAATGTGTTGAAATGACTGATAAATTTGATCTCAATATCAAAGTTCTCGGTGGCGGGCCTTCTGGTCAAGCAGGTGCAATACGTCATGGCCTGGCTAGGGCTTTATTGGATTATGATGAATCATTACGTCCTTCTTTAAGAAAGGCAGGGTATGTTACTCGTGATGCTCGGCAGGTTGAGCGTAAGAAAGTTGGATTGCACAAAGCAAGGAAACGTCCACAATACTCTAAACGTTAGCAGAATTTATTTATATAAAGCTGGGTTTCTCTCGGCAAGATCACAAGGGTTATGGCATTGTCATAGCCCTTTTTTTTGCTTGATGGAGTCTCAATCTAGTTGGGAAGGGCGATATTTCTGATTTGCATAATCAAAAAACTCACTGGGTTGAGCATCTATGATAGAAATTTACTATGGAAATGAAATTTTAGCTGTAAGATATATGTAAAATGTTTTACTATTAATAGGCACTAAAGAATTGTAAATGGGGTGTGTTTAGAGGAAATAAGAAAAAATCAGGATTTAATCTCAAGGTAAATATGGAACAACTAAAAGAATATATTTCGCTATGCTGGTTTAAAGGGGATTTTGATGAAATGCCTGAATCGATGTCGCTTTTCCGTAACGCATTGATTTTTTATACAGTTGTCGCTGTTTTTTTGCAGATAAATGCTATAGGTGGTTTTATTGAGGCATTTATTTTGGTAGGTTTTGAAATTGTTTTGACATTCATGTTTGTTTCAATATTGCTTTATTTTGCTAAAGCAATGGATCAATTTTGGCGTGTCCAGACTCTATATTTTATTTGCCAGGATTTTATATTGATATTCAGTGTGCCTTTACTGATTTGGGTGACTATTACCGAAAATGCCTGGGCATACTATACTTTAGCTATAGTTGTGGTATGGGCTATTGCTGTCTTTGCATATATCAATAATCAAATAATTAATTCAGGATCATTTGTTAGCACAATGCTTTCACTGGCTTATTTTGTGACTGTATATGGCGGTGGGTTTTTACTCCTGTTAGTGTTTCTATAAATGGATACAAAGAAGAGGGGCTGGTTCTTGGTCTCTAATTGGGTCTGGTCATTACTGCCAGCATGAGTTAGTGAAGAGGGCTTGTTTTAAGTATTTCTTAAGTATATTTTAAGATATAGTTCTCATTTACCGGTACATAGCCCAATATTGAACAAAGGTACAATAGTTTTGTAATATTTCTCTGCTAAAGTTATATCCAAGTTCTTTTAACTTGGAGACTACGATGGAAAATGAAATATTAGATGAATTTGAAATGGAAATATATGATGACTTACCCATTATCGACCATATTGACTGGGATCATAAAAATGATGATGAGTGGTACACGGAAGCTCTTGGCGGATGAAAATAATTACCTACTTTAGTTTATGCGAGACTGCCAGCTCTTAATCAAGATATCTTATCTGGCAGTCTGTTTATGGTACTGATTTGTAATAATTTTTTTAACTGCGTATTAAAAAAAGCTTTACTGTCGTTGATGTAAAGCTGATTATTTCCAGATACTGAGGATGTTAGTGAAGTCATCTGTCCAAGGCTTCATGTCGAAGTATAAAGGTAACTGTTCCCAGTTTCCTGCTCGACTTTTCTGTAGTAAAGCCAGTCTTTCCCCTTTTTTAGCCAATACTACCCAGTCTGTTGCAATCACCAATGGTATGTTTTTTTGTGGTTTGAATTCTTGGATCAGTGCGGAATATTTTAATTGTCTGGCATGATCTGCTAAGATTTTTTTCAATGATAAATGCCGATTGGTTATATGAAAAGCCAGAATGCCAGTTGGTTTTAGTTTGCTGAAATATAGTTCTAGCGCTTCCTGCGTCAGCAAGTGTGTTGGGACAGAGTCTGAACTAAAAGCGTCCATAATTAATAAATCAAACTTATTATCCGGCTCTTTAAGTAGTGATAAGCGAGCGTCACCAATATGCATTTGTATATTTTTCCCGCAGAGGTAAAGATATTTAAAATAACTAGGGTTCTTAGCAATTTCTACAACAGTTGGATCTATTTCATAGAAACTCCAAGCCTGATTAGGCCGCGAATAGCATGCTAACGCTCCTGCTCCCAACCCCACTGCGCCGATTACCCATTCCTGGCTTTCTAGCTCGTAAGTTTTAAACAATTGCCCTATAGGGCCTGGGCGACTGTAGTAGGTAAGAGGCGCTTGTTGTTGGCCAGCAACTAATCGCTGAGCGCCGTGCTTGGTTGTGCCGTGAAAAAATTCATGATACTTCTCGGGGCGGTTTTGTTCGTCAATTAAAGTACTTTCTCTAACAGAGAGGACGCCAAAAAATGTTCTTTTTTGATGTAGGGTTGTGGTGAGTAGACTATGTAAGCCCAACGTAAAAAAAATAATGACTGCGGTAAGTAATGAGAGAGTGACAGGTTTCGAACGAAAAGCGTAAGTTAAGCCTACTAACAAAATTAAGCTAGCACCGATGGTATCGATGTAAGGACCTAAATTGTCAGTGATTAAAAATAAAGCTAATCCACCAAAGAGTAATGCGACTGGAAAAATAGTTTGTAAACCGAGTTGCCGGTAGGTGTTTTCACTTTTAGAAGTGAGATTGGGTCGCAATAACAGAGCGAGAATAATCATGATGGGGTATTCATAAACGCTGTTAAAAATGAAGGGGGCAATAAATGTATTAAACATACCTCCCAGCATTCCAGCAAAGGACATGATTAGATAATATGTAGTGAGATGATTAGTATGAGGGCGGGTTTTTGCAAGCTCACCATGACAAACCATAACGGCTAGAAAAAATGCGGTTAGATGAAGTGTAAGATCAACCCAAAAGGGTAAGACTGCCGGGTTAATAAATGAATAAGCGATAAAAGGCAGGAGAACTATGGGTTGTATAGCGAGCATACTGCCATGAATTTTCTGGCCCCATTTAGAGAAAACGATAATAAAAGAAAGCAAATATAGGGTTAAAGGAATAATCCAGAGTAGCGGTACAGAGGCAATATCTGTGCTGATAAAGTTGGTTAACCCTAATAACAGGCTGGAAGGGACAAAAGCCAAGACTAGCCAATGTAGTTTTGTATTGAGTGTGAGTTCAGTAGTTGTCTCTGGAGTTTCTTGTGAAGGATCAAGCTTTTTTTGATGCCGCCAGAGTAGGGTTGCGCAGCCGCTAATTAATAGACCAAGAATGATATAGCCAGCACTCCAGATAACTTTTTGCTCGCTCAAGCCGATGTTGGGTTCGATAATAAAAGGGTAGCTGAGTAATGCTAGGAGGCTCCCCGCATTGCTGGCGGCATATAGATAATAAGGGTCTTGGCTGGTATGGTGGCCGATGTGGGAAAACCATTTTTGTATCAATGGCCCCGTTGTTGAAACTACAAAAAATGGTAGCCCTATGGTTAAAAGTAAAGTCCAAAGTATCCAAAAAGTTGGGTTATTCTGAGTGGGGGGCTGGATATTTTCAGGTAAGGCTAAGGGTAATGCAATGCAACTAATCAAAATGACTGCGGCGTGAATTAGAATTTGCCTGTGTTGAGGTTGGGATGTTGAAAGGTAATGTGCGTATAGGTAACCAAAAAATAGTATGGTTTGATAAAAAACCATGCAGGTGTTCCAGACTGCCGGAGACCCCCCCAGTAATGGGAGAAGTGCTTTGCCAAACATAGGTTGAAGCACAAACATTAGCGATGCGCTACCAAATAATGTTGCAGTAAATAAGATAATTAGAATGATTTGACGATCGTTTTGAACAGATAGAGGGGCGTTCATTGTTATTTTTATATGATTGTTAAAATGCAGATGACGGACATAGTGGTTGCTGATTTTTTATCTGCATTTGTTAAGATATAGCAATTATTTTAGTGAGCCTAGATAAGCGGCAATTGCAGTGATTTCAGAGCTTGACAGAGTTGAGGATAGAGCCGTCATGGGGCCTCCTTCGCGTTTGCTAGTTTTAAATTTTTCAAGTTGAGTGGCAATGTATTTGGAATGTTGTCCTGCCAGGGCAGGGAAGTTGCCTCTGCCTTTAGCATTGCTACCATGACATCCAGCGCACATGGCAAACTTTTCTTTTCCTTTTTCGATTAATGCCGGGTCGCCTCCTCCTGCGCTTCCTAGTTCAAGACTGGCATAATATGCAGCAAGGTTAGCAAAATCTTCATCTGACAAGTTGCTAGTCATGCCTTGCATGGTAGTGTTTTTTCGTGAACCATTTTTGAAGGCTTTTAATTGTGCAGCCAAATAATTAGGTTGTTGTCCGGCTAGATTTGGCCATTGTGAGTTGGTACTGATACCTTTTTCACCATGACAGCCAATACATGCCGAGGCTTTTTTTTCGCCTGCAGAGATATTTGCAGAAAGGCTTATTGATGCGTAAAGGCTAAGAAAAATAAGTAAGAAGGCTGGCTTTAGTTTTATGAGTGATTTCATTTGTATTGCCTTGAATATGTTGTCAAGAAATAATGTGGTGTTGATTCTAACTAAGAATAATCTGTTGCAAACGGATTCTAACACAAGCTTTTGCATTATGATGAGTAGATCAAATGGTCTTACCGCACTACAGTTTCTATTCTCTGACAATCTTTTAGCAATGCTATAATGCTTGATCAACGTTGTGATTGAGGAAAATATGTCAGAAAAATATATCTACAAAATTGTATATTTTAATCAGAAGCAGGTCTATGAGCTATATGCTAAGCATGTCTATCAGGGCGATATGTATGGATTTGTTATTGTTGAGGATTTTCTTTTTGGCGAAAAAAGCGCTATTGTTGTCGATCCTTCCGAGGATAAAATTCGTTCAGAATTTAATGGCGTTAAACGATCATTTATTCCTATGCACGAAGTGATCAGAATTGATCAGGTGAAAAAACAAGGTACCTCTAAAATAACTTCAACGACGAATGAGGTTAATGGTTCTAGTAAGGTTGCTAATCTATACAAGCCGGATAGTTAATTGGTTTTTGTGTTTTAGAGTCCGCTTGGTTAAAAAAGTCAGACCTGATTTTCACTATTTTTCC
>VAPK010603395.1_pt1 | contig 10203 bp, 10 predicted proteins | sample 3395031 | NCBI WGS metagenome assembly VAPK01 (sample SAMN08290443, study PRJNA428436) | hydrothermal vent metagenome | isolation source: Deep-sea hydrothermal vent chimney 1 | place: Pacific Ocean: Juan De Fuca Ridge
ATAACCGACAATCTGTCAACCTCTTTTTCACTCATAAATATAATCTCCACTTCCATTCCTCTCTCCTTTTCATTGGCAGATAAGAATCTGCCAATTGAGAGAATAATTTAAAAAGCGAACATTTCTACTTTGCTCATTTAGGACATTACAACTTTGCGCGTACATTTTTAAAAATTGCTTGACAAACGGAAAATAGGGTATATATTACTACCTTGTTCAAAGATAAATAAACTTTTTGGAGGAGGGTCACTTTGATGCTCCTCCAACCCCCTTTTTTTTAAAGCACCTATATCTAACTAAATTTGAACAGTTGATTGTAAGATGCGGCGAAGTTTATGTATAAAGACTAACAAAAAAGTTTTTCTTTTTACTGATATAGACTTTATCGATAATTTACCTATATCTTTTTAATCTAACTGCTTTGCCCGCTATAATTCACTCTTTCAATTATGTTATCATATAGAAAAATATTCGGCTGAGTCTATTTGCTTAATACCGATAATTCCACCATCCTTATACGGAAGAGCTTTGATAGAATATTTTGAGAAAGATCTTTTTATATCGCTCATTATAGTGGGATAGCTGATTTTATCCGCATCGGTATAACGATTTATGATGATAGTTTGAACTGAGATTTCAAGCTCTTTTAATTGTTCCAGCGCTCTTGTTGTCTCAGCATAAGAAAGTTTATCAATATTCATTACAATTATTATCGAAGAAAGCTGCGGATTTGAAAAACGATCGTAAATTATTGTATTCTCTTCTTTTATTTTTTTAAGTTCGCTATAAGCATTATCTGTGTAATTTTTTCTTTTTGACGATCTATCTTCAAAAACAGGTGACACGTTTTCTATCGATCCTCGCATATCAATTATTTTTTTTCTGGCTTTCAATAGCTTGTTCAACCATACGCGGTTTATCACAGGAAGCGCCATAATTCGCAATGCAAGACCGGTAGGTGGAAGGTCTATAATAACATTATCGTAGATATCTATATTGACAAGTCTCCATATTTCTCTTAGAAGTGCGTCCTCCTCAACTCCGGGTGAAAACTTTAGAACGTTTAAAGAATCTTCAAGATTAAATGCAGAAAGATATTTATATTTTCTTTTGATTTTGATAGTTATTTGTCTTAGGTATTCGTCAACTACTCTCTTGTAATCAATTTCGCATGCGTCAAGATTTTCAGCAATACTTATTGGTTTGTGTCCCAATTTAATATCAAAAACATCGCCGAGATTATGTGCAGGATCAGCTGATGCGACTAAAACCTTAGATTTTTTCGACAATTTTAGGGCGTTTATTGCTGCGTTTGTTGTTTTGCCTACGCCTCCCTTACCTAAGAAAAAATATATCATCCCATAAGTATTCCGGCAAGATCGCCGAATATGTCATCCATAGATGCATCTCTGATTTTTAAGCGTTTTATATCATTTTCCATAAACGGAAGCAATCTGAGCGTTATTCCGGCCGGTGGAGCCGGAAGCCCCACCAAAAAACCGAACAATATAAGTGCAAATCCAGCTTCTCTTTCGGCAAGAACAAAACTTAAATCATCTGTAGCTCTGCTGTATGCCAACGATGAAAGAAATTTTCGGATTGCTTTAAGTTGCATCTGCTGCAATTTTAGAAGGTTTTCTTAATGCTTTTAAGAATGAATACATTAATACGCCGTTTAAGACCAACATAACAACTACTGCCAAAGAAATAATCCATCCCTGTGCGGCAGACTTATGTAAAAATACCGGAATGACGGTAAACAGGTACCAAATAAGAGCAAGCGTAAGTGTAATCCATAAAAAGAAAGCAGGGGCAACTACGGCAATTTTATATCCCGTTGTTGCGTTTAATTCCTTTATAGTCCAAAGGGCCACAGTCAAAAGAGCTATACTTGCCAAAGTTTGATTTGCTCCTCCAAAGGCAGGCCATATGACTTTCCATGCTCCGCCCCATGCGAGCCATATTCCTATAGCTGCAGTTGGTAGGGATCCAATCCATTTACTTGTTATAAAATCATGAAACGATCCCTCTTTCATTGGTGCCCACAGTTCAGCCCATGTAAATCGTCCAAGTCTGTTGCAGGTGTCAAGCGTAGTCATAGCAAATGCCGCAACCCATAAACCGGCAAAAACTTCCATTCCATGAACAGGCAAACCTAAACCGGTATTTGCTGCCAGACCATACGATTTTGTAAATATTCCGACAGGTCCGCCGGCGAAATGTAGAGCACCTGTGTAATGAGCTCCGAAACTTGCTACGGATGATAACAGTGCATTTGCATGTTTGCCTAAAACAGTCAAACCGAATGCGGCTATCGAACCAACAACTATTGTTGAAAGAAAACCTTCTGTAAGCATTGCGCCTGCTCCAATCAATGATCCGCTTGATTCTTTGTCAAGCTGCTTGGAACTGGTACCCGATGAAACCAATGAGTGAAATCCTGATAATGATCCGCATGCAATTATGAGTGGAATAACCGGCCAAAACGGGCTTGGTTTGCCGGCAACAACAGCTGCGCTCCAAGTAGTAAATCCCGGTGTAAGAAGCTGTCCGCCTCCGGAAAAGCCAATAACCAGAAGAGATAGTCCGCCAACGGCAAGACCGAAGTATAATATATATGAATTCAAATAGTCTCTCGGCTGCATAAGAATCCAAACAGGCAGAGCGGCTGCTATAACAATATAGACTAGAACAGCTATCATCCATGTATGAAAAGATGCATGGATAGGATATACAAGACCGATCCAGATTGACAAGATTATTAGAATCAAGCCTATAACCGTAGCAAGAGCAAAATTAATTTTTGCTTTATAAGTCAACAAACCGAATATGATAGCGGCTACAATAAACAGAATGAAAGCTGTAGGAACCGCAGGTTCTTTAACGAATATTATACCCATTACAGCACCGAATGCCGCAACAATCAGTATCAGCGTTAGGAAAATAAACCAACTGAATAGATAACCGGTGCCTCTGTTGGTAAGCTCTCCGGCAATCCATGCGATCGATTTGCCTTTTTTTCTTACCGATGCCATCAATGAAAGATAATCATGCACCATTCCGATAAATACATTACCGAACCATATCCACAGAATAGCTGGAATCCAGCCCCATGCGAGTGCGATCGCAGGTCCGATAATAGGAGCGGCACCCGCTATTGAAGCAAAATGGTGACCAAATAAAACCCATTTGTTAGTCGGCACATAATCAATATTATCATTAAGAACTACTGCCGGAGTTTTTCTCGAATCATCAACCTTAACTAAATTCTTGGATATCTTTTTGCCGTAAATCCAATATGCGGCAAAATAGATAATCAAAGCCAAAATAATCAGAAATGCTGTATTCATACTCACCTCCTAAAATTAATATTTTTTTTCACGATTCTGTCTTGCAAATAATTTTATCTCAAAAAACCTGACTCCTTAAATCGATTCGGACACCCTCCTTAATCTTGATAATTAAAAAAACAGATTAGTTATGAAATTTTTGTTGTCAAGCCATAATAAACTTTTTATTAACTGTATATCCTTAAATCGCTTTAGCCATCAAGATCAGATATGGAAATTATCACTATTTAATGAGACTATAGCACAAAGCGCACATTCTATAATTTTATTGCTTTTCTGCAGACTTGATATATGATTGCCGAATGTTGCACAGAGAGTTGTATTTTATAGGTATAGTTTTGTTAGCGGGAGTTGCGTCACTTGGATTCTTTTGGGGAAGAAAGAAAAATCTAAGCTTAGCACGCAGAATTAGTAAAATTACCGAGGAATTTCTAAAACCGGTTGATCAAACTTATATATGGATTGGCGGAGAGATCGGTTATAAAGCAAGCTACATCCTTAAGGATAGTTTTACTAAGAAATGCCGCACTATGCTTAATCTTCTTCCAAGACAATCACCTTTCTGGATTCCGGTATCATTGCTTTTGACAAGATACGACAGATTTTTTATGAGTTATATATTAGAAAAGCAGCTTCCATGCGAAATGTATTTGCGTAAAAAGGGCACTTGGGGCTACGACAAAAAAAAATATGGAAATCCATTTAAAAAAAATAAGATTATCGTAAATGATATCACATATATAATACATAGAAAAGGTAACTGTTCCAAAGTGGATAAGGAAGTCGTAAAGTTCTTGAAACTCTTAAAACATAGTAGGTCGGTGAAAAGCTGCCGTATTTACAATGATGGCAAAAAAACCATAACCGAATTAATGGTTACGCCAAAAATAGATACTTTAGAATCATATTTGAAAAGTTTTTCTGAATTTTGTAAAAGTTTAAACTAATATTTTTCATTATAGTACTAAACATCAAGAGATTGAATTTCGAAGTATGGAATTTTAAGGGGGCGGCTATATCATGAAAGAAATAACTATTAGAACAAAACATCAACCTTGTGAACTATGCGGATGGGCGACGGTTTTTTTTACTGTAACAAAGGCGTTTAAACGGATTAAAGGTGTGGAAAACGTAGATGCATGTTATGAAGATTCGGCATGGACTATTCAATACGATGGCGATGACCAAACAAAAAAGCGCATTGATAAGGTAATTGATGATCTGGGATTCGCAGCACAGTAAACTTCAAGATTGTTTTATAAATGAATATCTAATCTTTTGAATAAATCCGCCTTGCATCTAATACTTTCTCTATGCGGAGAGATGCGTAAGGTCAGGTAATAATAATTGCGTGCAATTTTAGTGGAATATTGCCTGTATTTTTAATACTGTGGCTTGCACCGTTGCCGGTAATCATCACATCTCCCGATTTAACATATTTTTTTACACCGTTATCCATGACAACGCCCGTTCCTTCCAAAATCGTATAATATTCTGTTTCCAAATCGTGCCGGTGTTCTCCTACAGATGCGCCTGGCGGAAGGGTAACTTCCGAAAAGAGTCTGGCATTTTTCATAGATGCACCGTCAACAAAATGAACAAGAGTAATCGTTCCTTCTCCGCCCATCATTTTATCTCTTAGTTCAATCTTCATCTCTTTGCGACTAATAATCATAATCTATACCTCTCTATTTAAAATGATCGACCTTGCACTCTACACTACTATTGCGCTTATAAAGAGCATAGAGATAAAGCAAAACATCAGCAGGCGTTAGATTCCGCCGATATAGCTTAAGATATGCCGACAAGAATCTGCCGTGCATCTAATATCTTCTCTATACTGAGTCTGTGTTAGATGCGTAAGGTTGGTTAATTATAAGTAAAGCTTCGGAAATAGCAAGGGTCATCGGATTACATTATGTAGTGACCTTCATAATGCCCTTAGTGATTTTAAAAGGCGGACATTGCGATTTTATTCATCTAAAACAGTGCAGCTTTACGGCTTAGTTATAATAAAAAGTACTTGACAACTTAAAAAATTAGATATAAATTGAATGAATCTCCATTCATTAAAGTTAACTCACCGTTACAGGAAAATATAATTCTAATAAACAAAGAAAATAATACCGAGTAGGAGGATTAGATGATATTAGATTTATTAACAACTGAGGATAAAAACCTGGTAAAGAAAGTAAGAAATTTTGTTTCTGCAATTCCAAAACAACTTCTCCTGGACATGGATGAAGACAAGATCAAGTATCCTAAGGAATTTTTGCAGGAAGCAGGCAGAAGCGGTCTGCTCGGTTTACGTTTTGACCCAAAATGGGGCGGAAAGGGAGTATCCTGGAAATCCGAGCTTCTTGCCCTTGAGGAGATTGGAATATTGGGAACGGCATTAGGATGTTTATATGCACTTGTTTCAATTGTGGGTGAAGCTATAGATAAATTCGGCACAGAAGATCAAAAGGAAAAATATCTAAAACCTATAATTGCAGGTCGCATGGGCGCTGCAGAAGGGCTTACTGAACCTCGCGGCGGATCTGATTTTTTCGGTGCTACAACTACAGCCAAAAGAGAAGGCGATGTATTCTATCTTACAGGTCAAAAACGTTTTGTTGTTGGTGCTGAGGGTGCAGATGTTATCTTGGTTTATGCTAAGGTAGATGGAATAAGTGATCCTAAGAGAGCAATGACGGCTTTTTTAGTTGAGAGAACTCCCGATGTTAAAGTAGAGCATCTGTACGGGCTTATGGGAACACGCGGAGGAGGCGCTGGAAGACTTGTTTTTAATAGAATGCCCGTTCCAGTCGAAAATGTACTTGGTGGTGAAGCAGGAATAGGAAATGGAACCCGAGTATTTTATCAAATGATGATTCCAGAACGATTGACTTCTGCCGGAGCAGCTGTCGGTATGGGCAGATCAGCGATTAAAATAGCAGCCGATTATGCAAACAAAAGAAAAGCATTTGGAAAAAAGATCAGATCGTATGAGGCGGTAAGTTTCAAAATAAGCAATAGCCTCACACTCTTAGATGCTTCAAGAGGCATAAACAGTATGGCAGCTTCGGCGGCAGATATGAATATATTGCCAGGAACAGTGAGAAGACTTGTTTCGGAAGCAAAAAAATTTTCAACTGATGCAGCCTGGAAAGTGGTTAATGATGCTATGCAGATTATGGGAGGCATAGGTTATACAAATATATACCCCATTGAGAGACTTCTGCGTGATACGCGCTTAATCACTATTTGGACGGGAACTAACGAAATTATGGATCTGGTTATACAGCACGAATTCTACAGAGAATTTCTATCTAATCCCGAACAAGGCAGAGATGTTGAGGAAGATGCCGCTGGTGCCGAATTTAGCGATGAAAAGGTTTACGATGATTAAAAAACGTCTATACAAAAATACGTTTTTGCATTGTGCGCCTTCTCATTTTGCTCAAGGCGGCATCTCTAACGAATAAAATGCCCTCAATGCGCATATTGCTGAAAAAATTAACACTTGAAAGAGCAAAAAAAAGGGGGAGCAAATGTCTTCAATAAAAGGTAAAACCGTTCTGATAACAGGCGGAGCGTCCGGTATCGGCAAATTAATGGGAGAAAAACTACTCAAGGCAGGCGCAAAACAACTTGTTATATGGGATATAAATAGAGAAAATCTTGATAAAGCAAGCTCTGAATTAAAGGCGGGAGGATTTACCGTTTTTCCGCATATTATAGATATTTCAGATACCGACAAAGTAGTCGAATTGGCAAAAACGGTTAAGAAAGAGACAGGATCTGTTGATATATTAATAAACAATGCCGGGGTCGTAACAGGGAAAAGATTTGCGAATCTGTCTCATAAAGAAATAGATTTTACGATGAATGTCAACTCACTTGCAATGATGCATATAACACTTGAATTCCTTCCGGATATGATTGAAAAAGGAAACACTCACATAGTTAATATATCATCTGCTGCCGGCTATGTCGCAAATCCAAAAATGTCTGTCTATGCTGCAAGCAAATGGGCTGCGATTGGATGGTCCGAATCGCTTCGCATAGAGCTTGAAGAACTTCATAAAAATCTTCATGTTACAACCGTTACCCCATTTTATATAAATACCGGAATGTTTGAGGGGGTTAAGTCCAATTTATTTTTGCCAATATTGGATTCCGATAAGATAACCGATGTCATTATTGAAGCAATCAAAAACAACAAACTGTTCGTCAGAGAGCCGCTGCTTGTAAAAATGGTGCCGTTAGTTAAAGGAATTCTTACGACTCGCGTCTTTGACTGGTTTGCAGGAAGAGTGTTAGGTATTTATAAAGGTATGGATAACTTTGTGGGGCATAAGGGCAAAAATCATGGAAAAGATTAACGAAATATTTGAAAATCAGAGGCAATTTTTTCTAAAAGATAAAACGAGAGAGATAAATTTTAGAAAAAAACAGCTTATCAAACTATTGAATCTGTTAAAAAAGAATGAAGATAAACTCTATGAAGCAATTTATGCCGATTTTCGGAAATCATCATTTGAGACATACGCCACAGAATTGGCATTGATCTATCATGAAATAAAGCTTGCTATAAAAAAACTGAAAAAATGGACGAAAATTAGACGCGTAAGAACAAATCTGGCAAATCTGCCTGCAAAAAGTTATATAATGGCTGAGCCTTATGGAAATTCCCTGATCATAGGAGCATGGAACTACCCTTATCTACTTTCTCTGCATCCTGTTGTATCGGCAATTGCTGCCGGCAACACGGTAATTCTAAAACCAAGCGAACTGTCTAAAAATAGCTCAAAAATCATGGCTGAACTAATCAACGACAGCTTCGATAAGGAATTTTTCTTTGTTCAGGAAGGTGATGCGGAAACAGCCGGTGCACTGCTCAATCTCCCGTTTGACAAACTGTTTTTTACCGGTGGAACTGCCGTGGGAAAGATTGTTATGAGATCGGCCGCAGAACATCTATCTTCAGTTACACTCGAACTTGGAGGAAAAAGTCCGGCAATTATTATGAGAGATGCAAATCTGAAGATGGCGGCAAAAAGAATAGCATGGGCAAAATTTTTGAATGCGGGACAAACATGCATAGCCCCCGATTATCTATTGATTCACAAAGATATCAAAGAAGCACTGCTGAACCAAATTGTCAAAAACATAATCGAAAATCAAGGTAAAAATCCAAAAGAAAGTGATGCTTATATAAGAATTATCAATCAAAAACATTTCAAAAGAATAGTTTCTTTGATTGATACGAAAAAACTGTTTTACGGCGGCATTACAGATGAAGAAGAGAATTACATCTCTCCGACAATCTTAAACAATGTTTCATTCGACGACAAGGTTATGCAGGAAGAAATTTTTGGTCCCATTTTGCCTGTAATTGAGTTTGAGGATCTCAATCGTATAATTGAGATTATTAGAAAAAAACCGAAACCGCTGGCATTATATCTTTTTACCGGCAGCGGCAAACTAAGAAATGAGGCACTAAGACGAATATCTTTCGGCGGCGGTTCAGTCAATGATGCGGTTGCATATATATCAAATTCCAATCTCCCTTTTGGAGGAATAGGCAGCAGCGGCGTTGGGGCATATCATGGAAAATACGGTTTTGATGCCTTTACCCACTACAAAGGCATACTTTTTAAGGCAAACTGGTTTGAACCGTTCATTAAATATCCGCCATACTCGAATTTTAAAAAGAGGCTGATTGGCCTATTTTTGGAATAAAAAGAGAATAAATTCAGATGTCGATTTTTGAAGAAGCAAGGTATGGCAGGGTTATTTACGCAAAGTTAGGCATATCATCCGTAATAAATGCATCGGTATATCTATTTTTTATCAATAATACAATCATTGATTCGGCACAAAATAATCAAAGGAGACGGATAGAATTTCTTGCAGAAAAACAGAAAACAAAATATTGTCTGCTGACGCACTACCATGAAGATCATTCCGGTAACGCCGGGCTGCTTCAAAAGACAAAAAATATAACAGTTTTTGCTCACAAAAATTCAGTAAGCTATTTGAAAGACGGTTATAAATTATTGCCTTATGAACGGTTTATTTGGGGAACGCCTAAACTATTTACGCCAAATTATATCTATGGTCAATTTCTAAATATTGATAAATTAAAGTTTCAGATAATTGATACGCCGGGACACTCAAGCGATTCAGTATGTATTTTAGAACTAAACAACGGATGGATTTTTACGGGTGATCTAATTATTTCAGCAAAGCCGAAATATTTAAGAAAAGGTGAAAATTTTAATCTACAGATAAAAAGTCTCAAAAAATTGCTCAAATTAGATTTCGAGACAATCTTCTGCGCTCACAAGGGCGTTATATCGGAAAATCCTTACGAGCTCATTAAAAGCAAAATAGAATATATGGAAACATTGAGATATAATATAATCAAACTATATAAAAGCGGCTATTCCGCAAAACAGATCAGAAATAGGCTGCTGGGAAAGGATAACATGATGGCGGCTGTCACATTTTATGATTTTTCCAAATTAAATATGGTGAAAGAGATAATAAGAGAAAATATCTAAAATTTCTTAATAAAGAAGCCATAAATCAGCTTGGCTTTATAAAGAGCTGTATAAGGTACAATAAATTGATCCACAAGGGCCAGAAAAGATGATTCGCCCCTGAGATAAATTTCTTCCAAAATGGAGATAATAGATTTCATCATTTTAGGAAGGAGGAACAGGAGGTTGAAAAACATGTACGATGTCAAAGAAATACAACGCTTATATGAGAAATACGGATCAATGAGACGTGTTGCACGTGAGATGAAGATATCTCGAAACACAGTTTCCAAATATCTTAAAAGAATCAAAGAATTCAGAAA
>VAPK010417734.1_pt1 | contig 10202 bp, 9 predicted proteins | sample 3395031 | NCBI WGS metagenome assembly VAPK01 (sample SAMN08290443, study PRJNA428436) | hydrothermal vent metagenome | isolation source: Deep-sea hydrothermal vent chimney 1 | place: Pacific Ocean: Juan De Fuca Ridge
ACATAGGTCGGAATGGTAAGCGGTAAAATCATCAGCCAGACCGCTAACTGCCGTCCGGCAAAGTCACGCCGACTCACCCACCAGGCCGCCGACACGCCCAGTAACATCGCGCCAAGTCCCACCAGAAAAGCCAGTGACAGGGTATTCCACAACAAACCCGGTAAGCGCGAACTCCAGAGTCGCATCCAGGTTTCAGTGCTCAGTTGCAGGCTATTATAAAAAACAAAGATCAATGGAATGGCGGCAGACAAGGCTACCAGCAGCGCCAGCGTGCTACGAAAGCTCAGGCGAACCAGAAAGTTGCGAGGATTCATAAGTTATGACAGATATTCACGGCTAGCCTGTTAACACTAAATAGTATTTGATTAGTTATCTGGATGTTAAAGGGGGAGTTATTCTCCCCTCTCCCCAGCCCTCTCCCCTATGGGGAGAGGGAGTAGAATCCTCGCCACTTGTCCCTCGTCCCTGTACTCAGGGCATGCCCACTGATTCAATCAAGTCCAACGTGGCATTACGCATATCACCCAGCTTGACCATGGGCACATCTGCAACTTTATAACTACCTGCAGGAGGAACTTCAGCCGCGGCTGGAATACCGGCGCGCGTCGGGTATTCACTATTCACCTGTGCAAAAAGTTTCTGCCCCTTGTCGGAAACTAAAAAGGCCATAAACTTCTCAGCGGCATCACTGTGTTTTGTGTATTTACTGACGGCCGCACCCGCAACATTCCAGGCGACTCCCATGCCATCCTGATCTGGGAGAACAATCTTAATGGCTGCATCCGGATGTTTTGCCAGATAACGATAAATATAATAGTGATTCACCAAGCCCACTGATTTTTTACCACCCGCAACGGCCTTAACTATTTTACTGTGTTTGTTAAAAACACTGCCTTCCACATTACGCTTCATGCCCTTCAACCAATTGCGGGTTTTCTCTTCACCGCCACTTTGCATGTAAACAGTCACTCCGGCGATGTAACTTTCATTGCCGCTATGAGTAATGCCTAACTTTCCCTGCAGACGTGGATCGGCCAGATCAAAGACTGATTTAACAAAATCTGCATCATGTTTTTTCGTGCTGACTACCAGCACTCGCGCTCTTGCCGATACTCCCAGCCAGGTGTTATCAGGGGCACGATAATTAGCCGGGACAATACTGGCAATGCTATCCGGCAGGGATTTAAATAATTTAAATTCACTGCCCTTTTGTAAATTACCGGCATCATTGCTGATGTAAACATCAGCCTGAGTACGCGCACCTTCGAGCTTGAGTTTATTCAGTAGCGAGGTTGAGCTGCCTGAGTGCAATACCGCTTTAATGCCGGTTTCAGCTGTGAAGGCTTTGACCACAGGCTTGACGAATTTGTCACTACGACCGGAAAAGATCACCAGTGATTCAGCTGCCAGCGAAGCCTGCACACACAACAGCAGGCTAAACAGACTGATTAAAAATCGGGAAAGAGAAATCATGTTCGACACCCTAATATATAGTTAGATTGAACAATCCACCGCATGCATTCCAGATCTGCAAATATGCGCAAATGGACACTGAGATTAATCTCTGCATAAATATTTGCGTCTATTTTATATAATGTAGGTCAGTGAACCGCGAGTTGAAACCTTTGCTCAGTTTGATAATAATTCTCATTATCGCATAAATACGCAGATTCAGGCCATCTCCTACAGCTTATCCACGTCGGCCACTATCATCCTCATTCACCAATGCACCAATCGTCAAGCCCTGCACCAGAATGGAAAAAACCACCACTGCATAGGTGATAGCCAGAATCACATCACGTTCCATGCCTAAAGGCAGGGACAGTGCTAATGCTACCGAGATACCACCACGCAGCCCTGCCCAGGTCATAATTTCAACCACCTGTGGGCTGAAACTGCGGTAGCGGCGTAGCAGGGTTACCGGAATACCCACGCTGATATAACGTGCAGCCAGTACCAGTGGAATGATCACCAGGGCCGCCAATAGATACTCACCTTTGAAACTCAAGACCAAAATTTCCATACCCATGAGCACAAACAACACGGCATTGAGCACTTCATCCACCAGCTCCCAGAACATATCCAGATGCTTGCGAGTTTTGGCAGTCATTGCCAGACTGCGGCCATGATTGCCAATAATAAGTCCGGCCACCACCATCGCCAGTGGCCCGGAAATATGCAGAGCATTCGCCAGTGCATAACCGCCCATGACCAGAGCTAATGTCAGCAGCACTTCCACCTGATAATTATCAATCTGTCGCAACATACTAAAAACCAGATAGCCCGCAACCGCACCAAACAACATGCCACCCCCCGCCTCCTGCAATAAGGACAGACTGATCGACTGTATATCCGCTTCATGCCGGCCTGTCGCGATCCCCAGCAAGACCAGAAAAATGACCACTCCCACTCCATCGTTAAATAAGGACTCACCCGCAATTTTAGTTTCCAGACTATGACTGACCCCGGCTGTTTTAAGTATGCCAATGACAGCCACGGGATCAGTGGGGGAAATCAAAGCTCCGAATACCAGACAGTATATAAATGAAATATTCAGTCCCAATCCATTCAACACCACCCAGGTCATGGCACCGACCAGAAAAGTTGAAACCAGAATACCCACGGTAGCCAGAAATAAAATCACCCATTTCTGTTTGAACAAATCATTCAAGCTGACATGCAGGGCCCCGGCAAATAATAAAAAACTGAGCATGCCCTGCATCAGAGCCTCATGAAAATCTATGCTGCGTAACATCTGCTCCGCATAATTACTCAGGTTTGTCAGCTTCAGAAAATCTGCGATAAGCAGACCAAGGGAAATACTCAGGGCAATAAGCATGATACCGATGGTGGTGGGAATTTTCAGATAGCGATAGTTGAGATAGCTAAACAGAGCCGCCAGTGAAATCAGAACCGCAGTAGTGTTGAGAAAATCCATAGCTAATCTTTATACAGGAAAAAATAATGCCCGACAGAGTTTTTTACCCGTCTGATTACGCATTCCGCTATTTGCAACCAGGCCGCACCTACAATAACTAATATTCCGCAGACAGCACCGGTTTTTTATATTTATTCACCTGCGTAAGTCATCAGAGACTAGCCATGCTTATTTAATGCTCTCTGCATAAAGGCATGCTTCAATGGCGTGACCCGATTGGTAACATTCAAGCCGGTATTCCGCAGCCAACGGATCACCTGTGACTGACTGCTGAACAATAATTTGAAACTGTCCATGCTGAACAACATCACACGATTATCCGCACGCCGCCAGCGTTCATAACGACGTAATACCTTATATGCGCCAATATCCCGGTGTCGAGCATATGCGTCCAGTAATACTTCAGCTAGCGCAGCTACATCCGCCATACCCAGATTCACACCCTGCCCGGCCAGCGGGTGCATCATGTGGGCCGCATCGCCCACCAGTGCAAGCCGTGATTGAATATAATGCAACGTTTCAAAATAACGCAAAGGGAAGACAGCGCGTGGCCCGACTTTTTTAATCGCTCCCAAACGCCGTTCAAAAGTATCCGCCAACTCTTCTGCAAAAGCGGTTTCATCCAGGGCCAGCAAGGCCTTTGCATGGTCATGCGAGGTAGACCAGACGATAGAACTAACACCTTCGGTTAAAGGCAGAAAGGCCAATGGCCCATCCGGCTTGAAACGCTGCCAGGCGGTTTGCTGATGATCACGTTCTGTTTTCACCCAGGTGACCAGGGCACTTTGATCATACTCCCAACCATGAATACCGATCCCGGCCTGCTTTCGAATCCAGGAACGACCACCATCAGCGGCAATGATCAATTTACTCTGTATTGATGACCCATCAGCAAAACTCACGCTGACCTGTTCTTCTCCCAGCTCCAGCTTTTTCATTTCAACTGGGCAAAGCAGGCTCACATTATCCAGCTCGGCCAGGCGTTGGTGTAAGGCTTTAACAATGACCCGGTTCTCAATGATATGACCCAAATCCGGCTCACCTAAATCAGCACTATCAAAATGCACATGGCCGTCACCGCTATCATCCCAAACTTGCATTTCGCGATAAGGACTAAGGCGTTGGGCTTCGATATAAGGCCAGACTTCGATCGCCTGTAATAATTCCTGCGAGGCTCGCGTGATTGCACTTACACGAATATCATAGCCTTCATCCGACCATTCAAGTTCAGGACAATGGGCATCCAGCAGGGCAATACGCAAACCGGATTTCGCCCCTGATTTTGCCAGGGCACAGGCCAGGGTTGCTCCGACCATTCCGGCACCGGCAATAATAATATCAACAGTTTTTTCTGTTTCTGAATTCATAGTGGCAATCCCCGGCTCAAACGCGGTTGCTTGCCGATATAGCCCATGGCATGACGGGCAAGTCGTTTTTTCAGCGGCGGCAGAATATCCAGCGCCAATAAACCGATATTGCGCGCCAGTACCAGTGGAGGGAAACGATTGGAAAATATTCTCACCAGACTATCGGTAGAAAGGGCAGTCTGCCACTGATCGCGCCGTCGCCAACGTGCATAGTCCTGTAGCTTATCCAACTTGCCAGGATCCTCCCCCTTACGTTGAGCATCCACAATCACCTGTGCTAAAACGGCAGCATCACGTAGACCCAGATTGAAACCCTGTCCGGAAACCGGATGCAACGAATGCGCAGCATTCCCGATAATAGCCAGACGCGGACGCACCAATTCACGAGCCTGCTGAAATTTTAACGGATACACACTACGCGATCCAGCTTTGACAAACTTACCTGCACGACCACCAAAGCCTTGCTGCAAATGCAGAAGAAAAGCCTGCTCATCCAACGCGGCAATTTTTTCAGCCTGCTCAGGCTTTTCAGTCCAAACTAAAGCATACGACTGGTCACTACCGTCTGGATCACAGGTAGGCAACAAGGCCATTGGTCCGCTACCGGTAAAACGTTCGTAGGCAATATGCTGGTGTGGTCGATCACAACGCACATTGGCGATCAAAGCCATTTGCCCATAAGTCATATTCAGGGTTTTGATCCCGGCTAACTCGCGTAACTGTGACTCGCCGCCATCAGCCGCCACCACCAGCTTTGCCTGCAAACTCTCAAGCTGCCCTTCCCTGCGAATGCTCACCGTGGCACATTCTGCCGTCGATTCAAACTGCTCAACTGTGGCCGGACAAATTAAATCTATATTTTTACTCTTATTTATATAGTGGGTCAGCACCTTACCTATCACCCTGGTTTCAACTACATAGCCCAGTGCCGCCACGCCCTGCTGCCCAGCATCCATATGCGTCGATCCCAAATGACCGCGATCGGAAACATGAATGCGCTTAATCGGCATCACGCCTAAGGCTAACATCTCATCCCAGAGTCCAAGGGTTTGAAAAATAACTTTTGAGCTATCGGAAAGTGCGACTGTGCGTGCGTCAAAACTGGGCTGTGCGCTAGAATCAAACGGGCTGGATTCAATCACGGCAATACGCAAAGAAGTATCGGCTACCTGACTGAGTGCTGCGGCCAGGCTGGCACCGACCATGCCACCTCCTACAATTAAAATGTCATATTCTGCTACGCTCATTTCGTGGCCTTACGTTTACGTGCGACTGTTTTAGTTTTAGGTCTAGCTTTCACTTTCGGCTTTGCTTTAACTAGCGCTTTTGGTTTTCCGCGACGACTATCTACTTTGCCTTGCACAACCTTTTTACCTGCCATCAAGGCTTCAATGTCATCCACATGCTTCACCACGCCTTCAGACAAAATCTCATGTCCATCATGGGTAACCAGCACATCATCCTCAATGCGAATACCGATATTCCACCATTTTTTTGCCACACCTTTAATACCGGCTGGAATATACAGACCGGGTTCAACGGTCAGGGTCATGCCCGCTTCGAGCACGCGCCATTCGGTATCAATTTTATAGTCACCTACATCATGCACGTCCAGCCCTAACCAGTGGCCGGTGCGATGCATATAAAACTGACGATAGGCCTGGTTCTTTAATAACGTTTTCAACGTGCCTTTTAACAATCCCAGATCTTTCAGCCCCTGGGTTAACACTTTCACAGCCGCTTCATGAGGATCATTCCAGTGGTTGCCCGGTTGCACCTGTTCAATCGCAGCCAGTTGCGTGGCCAGTACTAGTTCATAAAGTGCTTTTTGTGCGGGACTAAAGCGACCATTCACCGGAAAGGTACGGGAGATGTCAGCCGCATAACATGCTATTTCTGCACCAGCATCGATCAATACCAGATCACCGTCCTTCATTTTCGCGGTATTTTCCACGTAGTGCAAAATGCAACCGTTGGCACCGCTGCCAACAATACTGGCATAAGCCGGCGAACGTGCGCCGTGATACATAAAGGTATGCAAAAGCTCGGCTTCCAGCTGATATTCCATCATCCCGGGTTTGCAATGTTGCATGGCACGAGTATGAGCCTCGGCTGAAATTTTTGCGGCAAGGCGCATGGCTTTAATTTCAAAACTACTTTTATAGAGGCGCATATCATGCACCAGATGATCCAGAGCAACAAATTCTCCTGGAGTATGAATACCCGCACGACTCTGTTTGCGTAAATGGTTCACCCAGCCAATCAAACGCCGATCAAAATCCGGATGCGCGCCCATGGTGTAAAATACCCGCGCCTTGTTTTCCAGCAAGCCCGGCAAAATGTCATCAATATCACCGATAGGAAAACAATCATCGGCATGATAGTTAGCAATCGCACCTTCCTGACCCGCTCGTGGGCCATTCCAGGTTTCCATTTTGGGATCATTTTCTCGGCAGAATAAAATATACTCGCCATGTTCCCGTCCCGGAATCAGCACCACTACCGCTTCCGGCTCGGGAAAGCCGGTTAGATAAAAAAAATCACTGTCGGGGCGATAGGGAAACTCGGCATCACGATTGCGGATGTACACCGGGGCGGTCGGTAGGATTGCCACCGAATGCTCATCCATCATGTCCATTAACTGGTGACGACGGCGTTTAAATTCCTGAATGCTCATGGGTTATTATTATACTCACTCTGTTGATGCTTCAAGAAAATTATTGATTTGTTGTTTTTTCCATTGGATTGTACGGCTGCGTAGGTTGGGCTGTTGGGCTTCATAAAAATCATTCAGCCCAACCTACATTGTATTGCTCGATCCTAAACAATAACTCATAGCCCAGTCATACAAGGTTCAATTTCAATGAAACCCACAACAAAACCTAATGCAGCATATCCGGTTTGGCCGCTTCTTTGAGATCACAAATTTCCTCATGAAAGAGGAGCACACCCATGCGAACATATTCAACCAACTCCAGGCAGGCCTGCTCATCATAGACCTCATCCACATCAAAATCGCCGACATGGGTGAATTCCAGCAAATCATTAATAAACCCCGGTAATTCACCGGGTAATTTTGCGGTATCAACAATGCCGCCCAGCGACATGCCCATGAGAAAGCCCTGACACCAGATTGCAAAAGCTTCGAGCCGTTCAGCCAGCACCGTTTCATCATCGGGGAGCAAGAGTTGATAGACAAAATCCGGGTTTTTTATATCTTCCAGCACCTGATCATAGAGTGATTGCAACATATCGACCGCTTCCTCGGCTAATAAATCCCCCGGCTCCACGGTAGGAGCACAGTGCGCCAGCCACTGGCTATGTGCATTTTCATCGCCCACCGCCAGAAGTCCGGACAGCACACCATGGCATTCAGCACTGTCTAACTCCGCGTGTACACGCTTAAGTGCTTCATTTATTTGTTCATAATCCATTTCTATTCCCGTCAGTATTTGCAGATTTGTGTATTGTACCGTTGACCCTGCCTGTCTGCCGCTCTATATTGGATAGAAGTTATGATTTTTATATACAAAAGCGGATAATAGGCACCGATGGAAGAAATAGATCTGAAAAAATTGGAAACACGCGTTGATGATCTCATCAAAGCCGTTGATAGATTACGTTCAGAGAACAAAACACTACGTGAGAGCCAGACACACCTGTTAACTGAGCGTAATCAGTTGCTGGAAAAGACCGAAACTGCCCGTACCCGGGTTGAATCCATGATTAATCGTCTAAAGGCTATGGAAAATGAACACTAATACCGCTTCCAGGGCAGTAACCATCCATATTCTCGATAAAGAATACATGGTTTCCTGTACCGATGATGAACAGCATGATCTGATGCGATCGGCAGACTACCTTGACAAGAAAATGCGCGAGGTACGCGAAAAGGGCAAAATTATCGGCTCTGACCGCATTGCTGTAATTGCCGCACTCAATATCTCTCATGAGCTACTGACGCAGGACAGCAATAAAGAGATAATTAACAACAGCGTCAGTCAGCGTCTGAAAAATCTTCAGGAAAAAATTGAAGATACGCTATTTGAAAGCCAGCAACTGGAATTTTAGTCATCTTTTTACTAAAATTTTGCTACTTTCGAACGATTTAACGATTTGGGTGGCTACTGCTATATTCGTTTGCTGATTTGGGTATTCTTGAGCCGTAAATAAAACCCCTGGGGGCAATTTTTCGATATTGTGTGCATGTCCGCTCGACGGAAAGCCTGATGTATCGAAAGCGCTCCCACTTGAACTTTAGGTTCGAGACGAAAATCACGACGGTACCGGTGGTAGTCACCCTCCCTCATTTGCATGAACGCCTACACAGACTCCCGTAGCAAATTAAGAACGCAGATGCGAAAGCAGCGCAGCCTGCTTTCAGATGCGGAGCGGCAGAGTCGTGCAATAAAACTATCCCGCATCATCGCAGCTTCACGTATTTTCCAGAAAAGTCAGCATATTGCCTTTTATCTGGCGAGTGATGGCGAAATTGATCTTCTGCCCCTACTCAAACTGGCCTGTAAACAAAACAAATACTGTTACCTTCCCGTTTTAGGTCTTGGCCACAGTCGTAGCCTCTGGTTTTTACCCTATACACCGAACACATCACTCTATCGTAATCGTTTTGGCATCAATGAACCTGAACATCAACATAGTGCCCGCCAACGCAAGGTTAAATCACTTGATCTGATACTAATGCCCCTGGTTGCCTTTGATAATCATGGAAATCGTCTAGGTATGGGCGGTGGATTTTATGATCGCACCCTCGCCTACCTACATAACCGGCGACAATGGCGTAAACCTCAACTTATCGGTACTGCTTTCAACTTTCAACAAGTTGAGCAACTGGATACCCGTATATGGGATGTACCACTGGACGGCATAGCCACAGATAAACAGCTACAAATGTTTTAATAAGCATCTATCCCGTCATGCACATAATGTATGACATAGATAAAAACCTCTTTACAGTAAAAATTTATAGCTCCATTACTGATATTGGCAATTAACCATCCCGGTTTATAAAAAATACAAATAGATCTACCTATCGCTCTCATACGGAGTACCCATTATTGTAGGTTCGACTTCAGCCGTACTATTACGACTGAAGTCGAACCTGCTTAATTTATATTTACGCCCATAAACACCAGGAATAATGATTAACCGACTGCGATTTACAAAAAAAATTCTATGTTGGATAAATATAAGCAGTGCAAACTCTACTTTTATAAACAAAATGTTCAATTTAAGAATTTATAAGCGCAATACTGATAAATATTCCGACAAAAATCACAATTCTATAAAAATAATCATGCATAACATTAAAAAAACTAAATAATCTTCTTATATGTCCGCTAAGGCATAGTTAAATTTGCTACATACATGAAAAAAACAGCTAACCAGGAACATTTATCATTATAAAATCACTTTCTTCTCTATTTTTTTATCATTAGTTATAAATTTTATATCGATCATGTACAAAAAACTGAAGCATACACAGTTCAATCATCAAAATTCATACATAACAACAAGTAACAAGGCTATTTTAATAAACATTACTAGCATTTTAATTTAACTTAGCTATACTCCCCCTAAACTCAAGTGTATAAACCGGAGGGTTGTGTATGGCCATTAAGAAGAAAGGCAAAAAGAAAGTAGCGAAGAAAAAAGTCGCTAAGAAAAAGATCGTACGGAAAAAGGTAGCAAAAAAGAAAGTCGCTAAGAAAAAAGTAGCGAAAAAGAAGGTAGCTAAGAAAAAAGTTGCCAAGAAGAAAGCGAAAAAGAAAGTAACGAAGAAAAAGTCCAAGAAGAAAGCGAAAAAGAAAGTAGCGAAGAAGAAGTCCAAGAAAAAGGGCAAAAAGAAAGTCGCTAAAAAGAAAGTAGCGAAGAAGAAA
>VAPK010759524.1_pt1 | contig 10197 bp, 7 predicted proteins | sample 3395031 | NCBI WGS metagenome assembly VAPK01 (sample SAMN08290443, study PRJNA428436) | hydrothermal vent metagenome | isolation source: Deep-sea hydrothermal vent chimney 1 | place: Pacific Ocean: Juan De Fuca Ridge
ATTAAAAGGAATGGTGGATCGCTATAATAAATTAACTGAATATAAAGCGAGCTTATCTTACAATAAAGTTACTGGAAAACTTCATGCTGTAGTACTTCCTCCAAATGGACAAGCATCTTTCCGTATATTGGAAAGTGCCCCTCAAAGTATGGCTGGAAGCAAGACTACAAAAACTAAATTTAAATTATCAGAAATGTATTTATCTCTTAAATCCACAGAGGCACAAGCAGCTTTTGATACCACACTTCAACAATTTGGTTCCAAAGAAGCATTTCGAAAATTCTCAAGATGGTCGAAGAAAAAAGGAGGACTAGAAAAAGTATTATTAAATAAGAATAAGAATATATCTATCGAAAACCTTAGTATTGGATTTTCTTTTGGAGGATCTCTGCATACTATAACAATCAAAAAAATTGAAAACCAGTTAGTTATATTCATGTGCACCACCTGTGGACCTCTAATTGACAAAATTGATGGAATTCTATCAGGTTTGGATGCACAAGTTTCCACCAAAACACTCCATTCTGGTTTTGTCAAACTACGGAATAGACTTAAGCATTTGGAAAATCAAATTAATGAAAATACTATCACATCACAAGAAGCCAAAGCACAGATTAATAGAGGGATTTCAACTCTTGCAAGTCTTGAGAATGAATTAAAATTTTATGAAATTAAAATGTTGACAAAAACAAATCCTTTAGCTGCTAGGAAAAAATTAGCTAGCATTCTAGCAAAAATGCAAAGAATGAAAGTGAGTGATGTTTTAGAAAATTTAACAACAAATAACATTGATACATTAAGTGTGATCAGAAAAATGGAATTAATAGAGCACCTTTCTGAAAGTGGACAATTGTCCTTCGAATCTGATGGTGATCAAAATAATAGATTGCACACTACTTATTCTTTAGAGGAAATGGCAACTATAAAAACAAGATCAAGAAGAGAAAATACTCGTTTGGATAGTCTTACAAAAAATACGGATCCGAATAAATATGACGATTTTGTTCCTCGCCCCCAACATGAATTTCAAGAATGGTTTGATGCATTAACACCTTTCGAATTTGAAACATTGTGGTCGAATCCAGATGCTAAGGAGGTTATTGCAGCTAGAGTGAGAGCACCGGGAGGATTACATGAATGGTTAAAAGTTTCCCAACTTCCAAAACTTAAAGAATGGGGAATCTCGATGAGAGATATTCATGAATTTCGAACCCTTACTGGTAAAACAGTTGGTCGATCCTTTGTTCATGGAGGTGATGGTTCAGGCGATATGCACTTAGAACTAGATAGAATGTTTAATGACTCGGTCGATTACTTTGATTTTAGACAGAAGCTAAATAAATGGGCAGATACTGAATTAATAAATGGTAGATATTCATTACCAAGAGGTTTACAAATTATTCTGAATAAATGATACATATATAAATGTATGAAAATGAACTTAACTTTTATGAAAAGTAAAAACTAAACTCCATGACAACAAAAACATACACCCCCAGCAAAGCCCACCAATGGAATCGCTTAATATGTGACGTCCTGCATTATAATAATTTGCCACCAACACTCGTCTCAAGGGCCTTGGCGATGGTACATACAGCTATGTATGATGCCTGGACCAATTATAACGATGGCGGTTGTGAGGTAAGCACCACCACAGGTAGCCGCCTAAAACAACCAGATAGCGAATGTTCTACTGAGAATCGCGAGCGAGCTTATAGTCATGCCGCCTATACCGTGGCTCAAGCCTTACTTTGGTGTGAACTTCCTCCCGAGTACAAGAATATTTTTAGGGACTTTATGTGTCATTGCGGCTATGACCCCGATGATAAGAATCTGGGCACCGATAACGCGGTGGGGATAGGAAACTTATCCGGCCACTTTATACTGGAATGTTTTGCTGGCGATAGATCGAACCCCTGTGCTACCTTACACCCCGGTAAATACTCAGATTTTAGTGGGTATCATCCTTTGAATCCACCGGTGCCGCAGCCATTGAAATATACAGATCACTGGCAGGCACAATTAAGAAATCATAAGCCCCAAGAATTCTTAACAGCACATTGGGGCCTCGTAAAACCTTTTGCTTTAGCTTGGGGTGGGGAATTCAGGCCATGCGCGCCCATTAAATGTGAAGATAAGGAATTTGAAAAACAGGCTGCATTGGTGTTGGAATTCAGTGCCAATTTAACAGATGAGCAAAAATTGATCGCTGAATTTTGGGCAGGAATGCATGAAGATAAATTTGTAGATACGGCCCACGGTAAAAATGGCCCCTGGGCTTCTCCCCCGGAACAATGTTGCCGGCAAGCCCGTTATGTATCGCGTATGTATGGCTATAAAAATACCTACGATATAAAAATGTTCTTCTTAGTATCTAATGCCTTGTTGGATGCAGGAATTGCAGCTTGGGATAGTAAGGTCTATTACGATTATATAAGGCCCATTTCTGCCATACATCATTTGTATAGAGGCAAAAGTATAGAAGCCTGGGGTGGGCCATGTGAAGGCACCAAAAAAATAGAAGGAGAACAATGGCTACCTTATATTCCTACACCCCCTTTTGCAGAATATGTATCAGGGCATAGCACCTTTAGTGCCGCGGCAGAGGAAGTATTATATCAATTTTGCGAGAGTAGGGCTTATGGAGAATCTGTTATAATCCCCAAAGGAGGCTCAAAGATTGAACCTGGTTGTACGCCGGCCGAAGAGCTGGTGTTAGAATGGGAAACTTTAAAAAATGCGGCAGATCAGGCAGGCATTTCAAGATTGTATGGAGGAATTCATTTTATGGATGGTGATATTCAAGGTAGAAAATTGGGCTATCAGGTAGGATGTGTGGTATATGAGAAGGCCAGTGCTTATTTTAATGGAGAATTGGGTTAATTATGATGAACATTATATCCATAGCAAATTTTAAAGGAGGAGTTGGTAAGACCACGACGGCTATTAATTTGGTTGCCGGACTCATACTACAAGGAAAAAAGGTATTGCTAATTGACATTGATCCTCAGGCCAATCTGACCCAATCATTAGGATTAACAGACGAAGTCAAAACTTCAATTTACTCTGTGTTACGCAAAGAAGCTTTAGGAGAAAAAACAAAATTATTAGATGCTATGCTGCAAGTTCAGAATTTAGATCTCATACCTGCTGCATTAGAACTTGCAAGTGCAGAACTAGAGTTGGCTAGTGTTTATGGACGAGAACAGATCTTGGCTCAGTTACTAAAAAAAGTAAAAAATTATGACTTTGTCTTGATTGACTGCCCGCCTTCTATGGGCATGTTAACCATTAATGCCTTGGTGGCCAGCAATTATGTATTGATTCCGCTTCAAGCTGAATTTTTACCCTTAAAAGGCGCCAAAAGTTTTTTAAAACATTTTAAATCTATTCAAAGACTGAATAAGGAATTAACACTCTTAGGCTTTGTATTGACAAAGTATGATGCCAGGAAAAAAATGAACCAACATGTAAAGGCCCAATTAGAAAAGGAATTTCCCAAAGGACAAGTATTTAAAAGCTTGATCAGGACCAATATTGCTTTGGCCAAGGCCCAGGAGGCAGGTACCGATATTTTTACTTTCGATAAACGATCTCATGGCGCACTCGATTATGATGATCTCACCAGAGAGTTTTTGTCAAAGATCAAATCTAAAAACAAATAAAATGAAAAATATATTTTCAAGTAGACGGAATAAAAATCCTCATAATAAGGAAGAAACAGAGAAGAAAGAAGCCCCATTTTTTTCTAAAGAGGGGAAAGCCCCGTTTTTTAATAATGTCAAGGGGGCACCTGTCCAGGCAAAACTTACTGTTGGACAACCTGGTGATAAGTACGAAAAAGAAGCGGATAGCATGGCAGACGCTGTGGTAAATAAAACAGCAACTCCAGAAATTCAACAGAAAGAAATTAGTAGCATACAACGGGAATCTTTGTCCACCCCAATTGAAGATGAAAAATTAGGTACGGCTGAACAGCGCATGGAAAAAGACAAGCTAATACAAGAAAAACCAGAGCTCCAAAAAATGGAGGGAGAAGAAGAAGAGAGTATGGTGCAGCGAATGGAAGGTGAAGAAGAAGAAGGAATGATCAATAAGATGGAGGAGGAAGAGGAAGAGGCTGTGCAAACTAAAAGTAATGGTAAATCCAGTGCCGCAAGCTCAGGCTTGACCCATCAGATAAAATCAAAGTCCGGCAAGGGTATGAGTTTGTCAAAAAACACCCAGGCAGAAATGGAATCCTCTTTTAAAACGGATTTTTCTGAAGTAAATATTCATACCGATCAGGAGGCTATAAAGATGAATAAAGAACTAGGCGCCCAAGCTTTTACACATGGGAAGGATGTATATTTTAATTCAGGAAAATACAATCCGGAAACCACAGAAGGGAAACGTTTATTAGCACATGAATTGACCCATGTTGTACAGCAGAATAAGACAGATAAGTTAAATAAATTTAGTAGTATTCAAAGAAAAGGTATTGATAATGTTGACTCAAATCATGATTTTCTTCTGAATGAATATAGCAAGGTTTCAGGGATACCTCGTGATGAAGTAACACAACATGATCCAGGATATGAAATGTGGTTGCAAGATAGTATTGACCAGCGCCCTCGGATTAATATCAATATGCAAACACCTTCCAAAGATCCAAAACCAATGCATTGGAAGAGTATGAATCAAATTAATGCCTGGGAGTTGGCAAAGTTTGAGTTTCGCCCTCAGATAAGTTATGATGTTGAAAAAGTAATAATTAGCGGCCAAAAAGGAAGTTTTGTGAAATCAGTTGATTATAGTTTTGCCAGTTCAAATTTTGAATTTTTTATTGCAAATGAAATTTATCAGAAGGCCAATGATAAATTAATCGATCGTTCCTTACGTGGAACCTGGAGAAGAATATATTGGCGAGTAAAAAAACATGGAAAAGAGCATTTCACCAGATACAGACAAGTGGTAGGAGTAATGGAAAACGAGCTAATCGCATACCTTAGAACATTACCGAGCAAAAAAAACCCCTTAATGATAAGTAAAGCAGAATTGGAATCTTATTTATTCAAATATTTAACATATTTCACTGCAAAACTTAATCATGAACTATGGAAGACAACTTGCAATTGGGAAAAAAAGGATTATCCAAATCTTCTTAAAGGAATTAATAGTGTTTCGGGTAGCTTTAAACCGTCTTGCGGACCAGCGCCTAAAGTTCCTAAAATGCCCTTGCTACCCTTAGTTATTCATTCTAAAGTTAAAAAGAAAGCACACTCAAGAAAAAAAGGGAATAGATCAAAATGATTGATTTTATTAAAATCTTAACAAGTTTATTTAGTGGATCCGTTAATCGCAGACCAGATAAATAGCAAAAATAAAAAAATGATATGAGCGAAAGTCAAATAGATTATAAGGTTTCAAACAGGTTAATAGCTCCAGAGTTTAACTACCTTAAAAGATTGATCCAATATCGCTTGGAGCGGTATTTTGACCTTAATGGAGGTATATCTGCACCTACCTTGCCGGTAGTAGAGACCTGGTCTATGCAAGTACCGGAGGAAATACTCAATGCCACACTTTTTGAGGCAGAATTGACCTTATTACTCCTGGCAGCCTGTCCTCATATTCAGAGTAATCTAATAGACAACATTGTGCAGGGCACTTTAGAATCTACAGGAGATTTCCCACAATTAGGTGGGGTAAGAGGTAAAAATTTCAGAGGTTTTTTACCAACCGGCGAGACGGCATTATTTTTAATAGCCGGAGATAATGCTAAGAAAAGAAAGGAGGTACTTTCCTTCTTTAGTGCCGATCATTTTTTTGCCAAACATCATATCCTAAGGCTAGACGATGCTCCGGATGGAGAACCCGCCATGAGCGCAAAAATTCTTTGCTCTGAAGATTATATAGATCTATTTATTTCAGGAAAAATAAAGAAACCAGGGTTTAGTATGAAATTCCCAGCCGAAATTATTGAAACGAAGATGGATTGGGAGGATCTCATTCTAAATACAGAGACACACACGCAAATTGAAGAATTGCAAACATGGATCGCCCACGGACATACTTTGTTGAACGATTGGGGCATGGATAAAAAATTAAAACCCGGGTATCGAGTACTCTTTCACGGACCACCGGGAACAGGTAAAACGTTAACGGCAAGCTTATTGGGAAAATATACAGGTAAAGAGGTGTACAAAATCGATCTATCTATGGTGGTTTCTAAATTTATTGGAGAAACGGAGAAAAATCTGGCAAACTTATTGGCTAGGGCCGAAAAAACAGAAAATATCCTCTTTTTTGACGAATGTGATGCGCTGTTTGCAAAGCGTACCAATGTAAGAGATGCTCATGACAAATATGCCAATCAGGAAGTTTCTTATTTGCTGCAAAGAATTGAGGGGTATAAAGGTCTGGTTATTTTGGCAACTAATTTAAAGAGCAATATAGACGAGGCTTTTTTACGAAGGTTTCAATCAATTGTTCATTTCCCTCTCCCTAAAGCAGCAGAACGTTTACAATTATGGGAAAAGGCTTTTCCCGCTAAAGTCAGGTTACATCAAGATGTAGATCTACCAAAGAATGCTCAAAATTATGAATTATCAGGAGCCGAAATAATGAATGTAGTGCAATACGCTTGTCTACGAGCCTTGGCAGCAAATAAGAAAACGATCTATCAGGAATATATTCTAAATGGCATACAACGGGAGTTTCAAAAGAGTGGCAGGATTATGCGATGATTATTTTCAAAATTTTCTTCTTATCTACTGGGAGAATGATAAGAGATGTCAAATTCATAGGTTGTGAACTTAGTTTTTTCAATAAAATAATTAAAAAATAGTTTTAAAACTCATTGAAAACCATGAATTTTAAAACCCCCTAGTTTCTCTATTGTTTAATATAGCTAACTCCAATACATTTATAGAGTATGGTTTTGATAAATAAAATCTAAATATGAACGGAAAAAATTAAAATAGAAAGTGAAAATACAAACAGGTTAAGTATATAGTTTTCTTGATGATTGAAAAAAGGGGGAAAATCCCCTTGAAAAAAAGGGGAAAACCCCTGTTGAAAAAGTTGTTTAAAAAGATTAATTTTAGTGTTGAAATAAAGGCTCTAAATCTACAGATACCCTACTGAGAGTTTTCATATAATTTGTTATTTAATCATCATAATTACATGCTCACAAATGGGGACCATACAAAGATTTTTAAACTTGAGGAAAATCTTCTTTTGTCAAAAATTTCAGATATAACAAATGCATGTGATTGTTTAAATGATATGATGGTAAGTATTTATTTAATCAAAAAAAAACAGTTTATTTATTGTAATGATGCATTTAAAAAAACAGTAGGTATTAATTGTAATGAATTACTTAGAAATGGTTGGGATTATTGGTTTTCTTTAATTGATGCAAAAGAATCATTACAAATAGAAAAAAAGATATTTAAACTTTTTTCAACCCCTTATATTCGAGGGTTATTTATTCTAAGATATCATATTACAAATATGTATGGTAAAAGAATTTGTATAAGGCATGAAATTTTTCTTTATAAATTAAAAAAGTATACAATCGCGATTAGCTATTTCTCTGATGTTACCGTAAAAGAGAAAATAGAGCATTATTTTAAAGTTGCTGAAGATTTTAAAGACTATAATTCTTATGAAAGTCAAATAAAAGTTATCTCTCCAAGAGAAAAGGAGGTGTTAAAATTGGTAGCTGATGGTTTTTCTTCAAAACAAATTGCAGATAAATTATTTATTAGTAACCATACAGCTATATCACATCGAAAAAACCTAATAGAAAAATTTAAAGTTAAGAATACTGCACAACTTATAAAAAGAGCTTCAAGGAATATTGAATTGTGGTGAGTTATATATTGTATAACAAGCTAAACTATTATATAATTATTTTGATTAAGAATAGTTGTGAAAAAATTTAGATAAATTCATGCTTTTTATAAAACAAAATCAGAGCTTAAATTTAGCTTTTGTTGGTCGGAGTGAGAGGATTAACTACGTTGACCCCTTAGGATGTTGTAAATTAAAACTCTTCACAATTGCTATACAATTATGATTTTTAATTTTCAAAACTCACAAAAATAAATTTTTGACATCTTGAAAATTAAAAATCCTTTCAAACTTTGTTCGAAAGGATTTTGATTTGTCGGGGTGAGAGGATTACTCGTTTCACTCATGATCCTTGAATTGGTATGATGCTCATTAAAAACTAGAACGCTATCGCATTCTTTTATTTTTTTTATTTGGTTTCTTATGCTCACTTATCAATGGCAACGAAACCAAATAAAAAAACCTAAAAATCATTTGATTTTTAGGTTTTTAATGGTCGGGGTGAGAGGATTCGAACCTCCGATCTCCACGCCCCCAGCGTGGCACTTTAAACCGGACTAAGCTACACCCCGAATATAATATTATTGTCTTCTAAATACCTTTTAGCTCCTCTTTTTTTAATTTTATTTTCTAGTGAAACAGCTTCACTTCTTGAAGAAATTTCGATTTTTAATATTAACTCCCATGGTTTTCCATGTTTTGTTGATTTAACTAAACCTTTATTATGTCTAGTTATTCGATTGGCAAAGTTTTGAGTTTGTCCAATATAAAAACGCTTTGCTTTATTACTAAAAATTATATATACTTCAAACTTTTCCAAGTTAATTTTAACTTTTTAACAGTATTATCATTATTCGATCTCCACGCCTCAGGCGTGGCACTTTAAACCGGACTAAGTCCTGCCACGCCAAAGCGTGGTACACCCCGAAATATAAATTTTTTAATTAAAAAATAGCATTCTATATTTTAGTTGAACTTCTTTTTACTAATGTAGATTTTATAACTTTTTGTTCAAAATTAGGTCTATTGTTTTCTAATTTATCAATTAAAATTTGAGCAGCAGTTTCACCAATAGTTACTCCATGTTGATTTATGGTAGTTAATGTAGGTGTAACATTTGTAGCAATTTTTTCATTTGCATAGCCTATAATTGAAAGTTCTTTAGGGATTTTAAACTCATTTAATTTTGCAATTTTTAATACTGCTAAGGAGGCATCTTCATCAATAGCAAGAACTCCGTCAATTTTTTTATTTTGAAATAATTTGATAAGTTTATTTTCAAGAGTTGAAACGTTGGCTATAATAATCAAATTTGGGTCTATTTTGTGAAAAGATTCATTCAGTGCTTTTTTATAACCTTCAATTCTTAACTTTCCGATACTTAAATGGTCAATGATTGATATTACAGCAATGTGTTTACAATTTGAATGTATCAGATGCTTAGTTGCTTGGTAGGAATCTTCAAAATCATCAACTGTAACCTTATCACAATCTATCATCTCTGTAACTCTATCAAACATTACTATAGGCTTACCTTGTAAGATAGCTTCCTTAAAATGATTAAAATCTTGTTTGATTTGAGTTTCAGCAGCTAAGGCAACTATAAACCCATCAATACTTCCATTTGCTAATACTTGAACATTGGTGACTTCTTTTTTAAAAGACTCATTTGAAATACACGTAATAATATTATAATTCTCTTTAGTAGCTATGCTATCAATTCCGAATAAAACCCTAGCGAAGAATCTATTTTTAATACTTGGTATGATTACACCAATAGTTCTGGTTTTACCTGATTTTAGGCTAGAAGCAAGTTTATTTGGTGTATAATTATATTGTTTAGCTACCTTTTGGATTTTTTGTTTGGTTGCTTTACTAATTTCATGACTATCATTTAATGCCTTAGAAACGGTGGAAATAGATACGCCTAAAATCTTAGCTAAATCTTTTACAGTTATTTGTTTTCTTTCCATTTCTTAATCTCTAAAGTGTTTTATGAAAAATACATATAAATACCAATCACAATAACTGAAATTATAGCACCAACTGGTTTTACATACTTCCAAGGTGTAATGTCTACTTCTTGTGTATATTCTTGTTTATATGGTGTTTCTCTAGGCGAGTATTTACCAATCATTAACATAATAATGACATTCATCACAAAAAGCCCGGCCATTACATGTAAAAAATGTGGATAATTTTCAGCTCCAAAAACATAAGGTTTTAATATAAATTGACTTATAGTATATAATATAACACCAGATGCCAAGCCTATTTTTGCAGCTTTTGCCGGTACATATTTTGTTAAATAACCCACTATAATAATCGTTAAAATGGGAATGCTATAAGCCCCATTAG
>VAPK010259490.1_pt1 | contig 10194 bp, 9 predicted proteins | sample 3395031 | NCBI WGS metagenome assembly VAPK01 (sample SAMN08290443, study PRJNA428436) | hydrothermal vent metagenome | isolation source: Deep-sea hydrothermal vent chimney 1 | place: Pacific Ocean: Juan De Fuca Ridge
CGACGTGCGGCGGAGGGTATTCTTAAAAGTTTCCGGCCCATGCAGAAGATTAAAAAAACCGTAGGTTGGGCTGAGTGAAACGAAGCCCAACAATAATAGTTTTCAAGTCTTACCCATGTTGGGCTTCGTTCCACTCAGCCCAACCTACATATAATAATATTTGAGATCATAACGAGATCGTATGAAAAAATTAATCGTCATCTTATCGCTGCAATCCTTACCTGTATGGGCTCATCATACAAGGGATCACATGATGCTCTCAGAAGATGCTGAACAGGTTATTTCCGCTACCCATAAGGGAGTAGAAGGTGGAGGACTCTGGTTGTTATGGGCAGGCGTATTCCTGTTTCTACTACTGGGTTTTATTCGCTGGTGGAAGGGCCGCTCATGAAAGCAAAAAAAGTACGTTATGTCTGGATTCCAGTTGTCATCGCGCTGATTGCGGTGCCGGTCGGGTTTTATTACGTCAACTGGAGCAAGGGCGGTGCAGGTGCGGGCCTGTATTCGCGTGACTGGTTGCCTGATGCCATCTTTGCCTACTGGAACCCCGATGATTTCTATGAATCGGTGCAGAGCGTGGCAGGAACATTCAAAGGCGAGGAGTGCGTTGCCTGTCATGAAGCGGTAACGCCGGGTATTGTTAAGGACTGGCGCAAGAGTCGTCACTCACAGGCGCAGAAAACGGTTTATTGTACGGACTGCCACGGTAACGATCACCAGAAACTGCACCTGCCTACGCCAGAGATCTGCGGCGGTTGCCATACCACGCAGCATGTCGATTTTAGAGATGAAAAACGCTATGGCTTTCCTTCCCATTCCCTGGCGATGGAACGGGCGCTGGATGCAAAGCATTTTGTCGACAAGCCCAAGGCTGAGGTGACGGCCTGTCTGCAATGTCATTCGATTGCGACAAAGTGTGATTCTTGCCATACCCGACATCGTTTTAATGCGGCGGAAGCGCGTCGCCCTGAAGCCTGTATTACCTGTCACAGTGGCCCGCCCCATCCGGATGACGAAACCTATTTTGCTTCAGCACACGGACAGATCTACCTGGCGGAAGGAGATGACTGGGACTGGTCAAAGCCTCTGCGCAAGGGAAATTACAAAGCGCCGACCTGCGCTTATTGCCACATGGATGAGGGTAAACATCAGGTGGCGGAGAAATCCATCTGGAAGTTCGGCATCAGGGAAGTCAACCCGCTGACTTCCGGCAATGAAGTAAAACGGGATAAATGGGTGAAACTGTGCAGTGACTGTCACGAACCCGACTGGGCCAGACAGAAACTTTCTGAAATGGACGCGGAAAGAAAACGCGCATGGAGGAAACTCTATGCGGCTGAGAAAATATTGAAGAATTTGCGGGATGAAAAACAGTTACATCCCATGGCAAAGCAACGACCACCCTACCCAGGGGATTCGGAGCACACGTTTATGCAGTGGGAACGAATTGGATTTTTCGAAGGCCAGGCTTCGGCGTTTTATAACGTTTCCCCGATTGAGCGGGATTATTTTGAAATGTGGTACTTCGACAATCTCGGTGCTTATAAAGGTGCGGCGCATGGCGATCCGGCATTTGTTCGCAAAGGCCATGCGGCGATGGATGCCGCGCTGGAAAATATCCGCCGCAATGCCAATGCCCTGCGCACCCTGGATGAGGCGGAAAAGGCGGCCGGAATTAGACCTGAAGCTGAAGCCTTCTGGAAGCAGGGTGAATACACGGATTACAATCGGGAGCATAATTAATGCCTAAGCCAGTTACGAGGGACGAGGAACGAGGAACGAGGATCCTGTGTATCGCTTCAGTATGGGGGTTGTTTCTTACCGCTTGTAACATAACTGTTGCCGCAACAGCACCGGATGGTTCTTTTGATAATTCTAGCTGTATAAGCTGCCATGAAAAGCATGACAATGAATTGGTCAGGGCATGGCGAGCCAGTGTCCATGGTAAAGATAAACCGGTGGCGGATTGTGTTGCCTGTCATGGCGACTCACATAAGGGTGCCGCTGTAAAAGCGCGTCAGGATGAAACCTGTATTGACTGTCATGGTGACGTACGGGAACCGACGGTTCATAGTTACGCCAGCTCCAAACACGGCCTGATATTAAAACTTGAAAAAAAGGAATGGGACTGGACACAGCCGCTGGCCCAGGCCAATTATCGCACCCCGGGTTGCGCCTATTGTCATATGCATAGCGGCGAACATAATGTTTCCGCCACTGTGCGTGGTACGGATCTGCTGCGAGAAAACAGCAAGGAAATAAAATCTGTACAGGATGCCACGCGCAGGGTTTGTCAGGACTGTCATGCGCCGCGCTACCTTAGCCGTCTGTTTGAAAATGGTGAAAGAATGCTGGCGATTGCGCGGATGAAAGTCAGGGAGGCGAAGGATCTGCTGTTGCAGATGCGGGAGCAATATACATTAGAGGAACTTGACGCAGCTGCAAAGCAGTATGAAAAAATGCAGTCCGTACATCTTAAAAATGTATATCTTGGTATTGCTCATCAGTCACCGGACTACCAGTGGTGGTATGGTCAGCCAGCCCTGGATGGAGATCTTCTGCGGATAAAGGGCGCTATCAGTGAACTGATACGGATAAAATCTGCGAATGAAAAACAAAAGGCATGCAGCCCGGGCGGGGTTGGAGATAAGGAAAAAACAAAGTAGCCAGGCTGCTTCGATTTGCTTCTGGGCGTTGAGCCGTCTCTGTAAGATATTAGCAGGCAGACGTGTCTTGTATGTATTATAGATTAGATTAAATGTTGAGTATCGCTGTTGCTCAGCTCAACCTACGAATATAGTTAAAGCATGTAGGTTGGGCTGAGCGACAGCGATGCCCAACAGATAATTTATCAGGAGGAAAAATAACAAATGAATATTGAACTGATGGCTGTGATGGGGCTGGTGCTGGTATTGATCCTGGCCTGGTCAAATGGTGCTAACGATATCTCCAAAGGTATTGCAACCCTGGTGGGAAATGGGAGCGCTAATGCGCGGGCAGCGGTTCTATGGGGAACGTTTTGCACCGCACTGGGCGGACTGGTGGCGCTGTTATGGGGGGCGGCGTTAATTAAAACGTTCAGCAGCGCCTTCCTGAATTCTGATTTTATTGTTGATCTGCATTTCATTGCCAGTACTCTGGTGGGAGCAGCGGGCTGGGTGTTTGTCGCCACCCGTCTGGGTTGGCCGGTTTCCACTACCCATGCGCTGTTAGGTGGAGTAGTGGGCGCGGTCTGGGCGGTGGCGGGTTTTAGCGGTTTACAGATGGATGCAGTAACCAGGAAAGCGTTGTTGCCGCTTTTGCTCAGTCCATTGATTGCTGTCGTTTTGTGCGCCGGGCTGTTGCTGTTGGCGCGCTACCTGGCCAGGCGGGTTCCCGGCTGGACGCCGGGCTGTTGTGATGAAGATGAATGGCGACAGAATCCGTTCACCTGTGAGAATGGAACTGAAAAACAACAAGGTTTATCCTGGCGGGGCAGAATGTGGACCGTCCTGCACTGGTTTTCCAGCGGTCTGACCAGCTTTGCTCGTGGTCTGAATGATGTGCCTAAAATAGCGGCGTTTCTGATTTTGATTACTTCCCTTTCACCAGAATTGAGCGGACAACTGGGGACCGGCAGCAGCGGGCCGATTCTTCTGGTGACACTGGTGATGGCGGCGGGTTCACTTCTGGGTGGTTTCCGAGTGTTGAATATATTAGCGCATCGAGTGGTGCCAATGGATGCCAGTCAGGGTCTGACTGCTAACGTCGGCACTTCAATGCTGGTGCTACTGGCTTCGCCTTTGGGAATTCCGGTATCCACCACCCATGTAAGCACAGGTTCCCTGCTAGGAATCCGCTGGTATGATCGTGTTAAACCGCAGCAGGGGGATGCGCTGAAATCCATTTTATTTGCCTGGTTGGTAACCTTGCCAGTCGCGGCCGGGCTTGCGATATCAGCTGCCAGCATCTTGTAGCGGAGACAGTCGATGGACGTTGATGCCTATGAGGCCTGGTATCACAGCCCCAGAGGGCACTGGATCGGAACGACAGAATTCGCCCTGTTAAAACGATTGCTGCCGGCTCATACAAATACAGGAACAAATGACAGCCTGCTTGATGTGGGTTGTGGCACTGGCTATTTTACCCGGCTTTTTGCTGCCTCGGGCTTAAAGACAACGGGGCTTGATCCGGATGAGGCGGCGATCCGTTATGCTATGAAACAGGATACAGGATCGGTTTATCTGCAAGGCATGGCCGAGTCGTTACCTTTTGCTGATCACAGTTTTGCATATTGCTCGGCTATTACCAGCCTGTGTTTTGTTGCGGAACCGGAAGTGGCGTTGCTGGAAATGTGGCGGGTAGCGCACCGGGGTGTGCTACTTGGTTTGCTGAATCGTCGAAGCATCCTCTACCTGCAGAAACAGGGACGGGGCGCCTATCGCGGTGCGCGTTGGGATACGCTGGATGATGTCAGAAAATGGATTAAAATTCTTTCACCAGGGCCGAGTATGGTGAAGCCAGCGACAGCAGTATTTATGCCGAGCGCCAGCGTCAGCGCACGAATGCTGGAACGGCTATTGCCTTCATCATTACCCTGGGGCAGTTTTCTTGCTGTCTATATCGAAAAAAAACCTGCTTGCCAGGTTCCTGGATAAAAGTTCCTGATGCCAGGTCACGGGTTCTGTGCCCACGCGTTACTTTGTTTTGCGCGTTAAAAATGTGGAGCCGAGTTAATCCTCCGCGTGGGCACAAAACCCGTGCCCACCCTGCTGGGTAATTTAACGGAACAGGGGTTAATTGAAATTCAATTTGCTACCGGCTTTGTCAGTTTGAGAATAAGTTGATGTAGTTGGAGTGGAAAGGATTTCCCAGCCATTGTCTTTAAGCCAGGCTTCAAGCTTTTCTACGGGTAGGGGAGGGGTGAAAAAATAACCCTGGGCGCAGTCACAGGACAGTTGCTTCAATAAATTTAACGCCTCGATGGTTTCGACGCCTTCGGCGACTACCTGATAACCAAGGTTATGCGCAAGATCAATGGTTGAACGCACAATCAGCTGGTTGTTTTCATTATCCGTCATGTTCATGACAAAGGAACGGTCGATTTTTAGTTTGCTGACTGGCAGACGGCTGAGGTAAGCAAGTGATGACATACCCGTGCCAAAATCATCAATCGACAGGGGCATGCCCAGCCCGGAGAGCTGGTTAAGGATGTGTGTTGCACAACTGATATCAACCATGATGGCATTTTCGGTTAGTTCCAGCTCCAGCATTTCGGCTGCCAGGCTGTATTGTTTGAGCCTGTCTTCTATCCATCCGGGCAAGCTGGTGTTATGTAGATTCCGGGCGGAAAGATTGATGGCTACTTTTATATTCATGCCTGATTCGTGCCAGGCACTGCATTGTTTGATAGCTGCTTCGATAACCCAGTATGTCAGCGAATCTATCAGGCCATTCTGTTCGGCGATGCCGATGAATTCATCTGGTGGAATAATACCGTGCTCAGGATGTTGCCAGCGAACCAGGGCTTCCGCACCGTTGACTTTGCCTGTTGGGATATCAATTTTAGGCTGGTAATGGAGTATTAACTGGTTTTCTTCTATTGCCGCACGCAGCTCGCGCGCCAGGCTTAAGCGCCGTAGCGTGTATGAGTCATGCTCGGCATCATATACGCTGTAGCCGGCGCCATTCTGTTTGGCCTGATACATAGCGATATCGGCATATTTCAACAGGTTTTCCAGATCCTTGCCATGTTGCGGAAACATCGCGATGCCTATGCTGAAGCTGGCGGTGATTTCCTGATCGCTGATATGAAAGGGCCTCTCCAACGCCAGGGATATTCTTTCGACACAGGCAATGGCGTTTTCAACGCTAGTATTAGGCAGGAGCAGGGAAAATTCATCACCACCTAAACGTGCAACAGTGTCGCTGCCACGTAAGACTGCTGAAATTCTGCGGCTCACCTGTATGAGCAGTTTGTCACCAACGTGATGCCCGAGGGTGTCATTGATTTCCTTGAAACGGTCCAGATCCATTACCAGTAGAGCCAGTGTCTGATCCTGGAGTGAAACGGCGGCAAGTGCTTTTTCTGTGCGCTGGTGTAGCAGTGAACGATTGGGTAACTGTGTCAGATCATCATGTGAAGCACGATGTTGAAGTTCGGCATTATGCGCATGGATACGCCTGGAAATGACAGAGGCCAGAATTAAGGCTGCCCAGACTGCAATCCAGATAATAATAATCCCTGCGATAATCAGGCGTGCTGCGACGGTTTCTAAAATTGGTGTAACGGCTATTTCAGGCCGATGTATCATCAGTAGCTCAAGACTACTGTTTGCCAGTGGCGCGGATGCCCAGGGATAGCGTTGCTCATTGATGTCGATGACGCCACTGCGGGGCGATGTGGCAGGCGGGCCAATCTTGGCAAGTAAGCGGGATATATCAATGCGGGAAGGAAGAATGGTTAGTCTTGAGGGAATAATCTCACCATTCAGATGTCGCAGGACAAATAGATAGGCATGGTGTGTGTGTAACTGATGCAGGAGGGTGAGGAGGTTTTCGTTGTTCTGTTGTTGGGATAGAACCTGTGCCAGCTGTTCGATATCTATCTGCAGGATAGCGACTTCTTTTTGTTCGGATATGTCATCGGCAATGTGATAGGCAATACTACCAAACAACAGCAGGACAATCAGGGCAATGCTGATAATAGAGAGGAGGAAACGGTTTCGAATATTCATTACTGGTTTGATGCCTGTCCTGGCGGTTCTTTTACTTTTATCGAAACTGACTACAAGATCGAATCCAATTAATCTCTATGGGTTTAATTCCTCACAGCTTGCTGTGATTAATATTGAACCGCCAAGACGCAAAGGACGCCAAGTTTTAGCCAAATAATTCCTGGCGTCCTTTGCGTCCTGGCGGTTTAGATTGTTCCTTAGACTAATACCCCGTCCGCTTGCGGCGGGGTTGTTTATCCTGATTACGGTTATCAGAATTATTATCGACAGCAGAGATTGCCGGCTTTAGCACCTTCGGAAACAATTTCTGCGCATTTTGCAGAAAAGCGTATTCGCCGCAGAGAATGCAGAATAAATGATGGGTTTTGCTTCGTTCTACCCATCATCCTACAGAGGGGTGTAAAGAGTAGAGCGGGATGGATAAAGGGAAGCGAAACCCATCAACCATTATTTTGTTGTGAGCTATGATTTGTAACGGTTAATCGTGGATTTATCGCCGAGGCACAAATAATGGGTACTCATTACTTATGTCCACGTAGTAATAAGGTTTAATGAGATGCAGGTGGAATTACCTGTGATATTGGAGACGCCTGAATTTGATCTGATCGTTCGTTAGATAGCGTGCTTGAGCTGATGTTTGGAGCGCATGGTATAAGGTTTAAGTTCCCTGGGCAGGTCTACGAATTCACTCAGGAATATGATGACCTTGGCCTCGGGGCTGGTAGCAATATCCTTGAGCTGGGCGATGATTTTTTTATCATCCAGTGCGTAGTTGAAGTCGCGCAGGATATAGATGCCAAAGTGGCGGGTATTCTCAATGTGATCGAGTTGATCCTTGGCGGTCTGGGTGCGGGGAATGATGATATGTGCGGCACCCAGCCGGTGCATGCCCGCATTGGGCTGGCTCATATAGAAAGCCTTATTGCTGAAACGGCTCAATTGGGTAAACAGCTCAACCACCCGATCCGTGTCATAGGTCTCCATTGTGAGTAGACGGTATTTAGATTCGAGAATTTTTTCCAGTTGTCCGAGATAATCCATACGGGTTTAGCCTGAGATTCAAAGGTATACCCAATATTATAGCGGCTTTCAGCCGTGGTTCTCAGGATTCACTGTGACCCAGTTCAAAAAAGCGCTGGTTAAGGTTCTGCTTCAGGCAGTTTTGATCATTGACTGGAAACTGACGACCTGATTACGCCCGGCTTCCTTGGCGTGATAAAGCGCCTTGTCAGCCTTTTCGAACAGGGACTCGACTGTGTCTTTGGCGGTCAGACTGGCGGAGCCAAGACTGGCGGTCAGGGGCACTTCATTGCAATTATCATTGCTGGTATTGCAATGGAAGGCAAAGCTTTCAATAGCCTTACGAATACGATTTGCCACAGCACGAGCGCTACGGCCATCGGTGCCGGTCAGCAGCACCACAAATTCTTCGCCGCCATAGCGAAAAACGATGTCACTGGCGCGCAGGTTCTCATCAATGCAGTTAGCGAAGGCCTTGAGGATTTCATCTCCGGCGCTATGACCGAATTTGTCATTGATTTTCTTGAAGTGATCAATGTCAGCGACGATCAGAGACAGAGGGGTTCTATTGCGGTGAGCTAGATCGACCTCACGCGCCAGGGTTTGATCCAGTGAGGCGCGATTCTTGATGCCGGTCAGGGGATCAAACTGGGCGGCTGTCACGGCCTGCTGATACCAGATGGCGTTGCGCAGGGGATAAATCAACTGACAGAGCAGATTCTCAAGCTGTTCCATTTCCTGCTGAGCAAAGCGGTGACGGCGGCTGAATTCCAGTTCACCCAGAAACTCGCCGGCAAGTTTCAGCCGGTAGGAACAGGTGTGCCGTTTTTTCATGCCAAATTTATGTTCAATCAACAGAGGAGAATATTCGAAATGTACGCCATCGAATTCTACTTTCTCCTGCAGGGCGTCAATGAAGAAACCCAGAATTGTCCCGATTTCAAGCGAAGTCTGCAGCAAGCCCGCCAGTTTCAGCGTATGTTGTAGCTCGGTTGGGGCGATACCCAGTTGTTCCGCACCGGTGACAGGAGCAGCCACCTGTTGTTCCTGCTTGTTAGGATATGTATAAACGGCCATAGCCATGAACCTTTGTGTTGACGACAATCTGAAAATATGCGAATTGTGTGCCAAGTCGCAAAAAATAAATTATCGATATAAAACAACAAGATAAAATGGTTGTTGTTTGCGATTTATCGAAATGTCAAAAATATGGCGTGCCGGTCACCCTTCTCTGCAGTTATTTTGCCGGGAACTATTTGCCGAGCATGGCAGACTTACGCTATATATTACGACCATGAATCCTTACTGGAGTTTCCCCATGTTAGTGAAATCCGCCACTCTGTTGCTGGCATTTTGTCTCAGTTTTACTCCCCTTGCGGTCAGTGCGGCGGAAAATGTGATGGAAGCCGGGTTAGTGAACCCGGGTTATGTAGAAAAACCGGCCTGGTTTAAGAATTCCTTTCTCAATATTCGTGATGATATCAACGAGGCGGCCGCAAACGGGCGGCGGGTGATGCTGTATTTCTATCAGGATGGCTGTCCTTACTGTGCAAAGCTGATACGGAACGATTTTACCCGGCCCAGCATTGTCGAGAAAACACGCAAATATTTTGATGTGATCGCTATCAACATATGGGGAGATCGGGAAGTGACAGATCTTGCCGGCAACAGGGTGACAGAAAAGCAGTTCGCTAAAGCTGCGCGGGTGATGTTTACCCCGACACTGCTGCTGTTGACGGAAAAAGGCCAGGTGGCGTTGCGCATCAATGGCTATTTTGCGCCAAAAAAACTGCAAGCGGCGCTGGATTACGCTGGCCAGCATATGGAAAGCAAACTCGCTTTTCGCGACTACCTGCAAAAACTTGCCGCTTCACCGGCAAGCGGAAAATTATATGAGGAAGATTTTTTCCTCAAGCCCCCCTATAACCTGCAAAGTCTGAACCGCAGCGGCAAGCCCCTGCTGCTGCTGTTTGAACAGAAGCAGTGCCGAGACTGCGATGAATTACACCGGGATATTTTCAAGCGCAAAGAAACCCGAGCGCAGTTGAAGCGCTTTAATATAGTCCGTCTGGATATGTGGGCAGATACGCCGGTGGTCGACCTGCAGGGCAAAAAGACCACGGCAAAGGAACTTGCGCAGGCGCTGGATATTAAATATGTACCGGGCATGGTGTTCTATGACGGCGGCAAGGAAGTCATTCGCACAGAAGCGTGGCTGAAATCTTTCCATATCCAGTCAGTGATGGACTATGTCGCCTCAGGTGCCTATAAAACCTGGCCGGAATTCCAGCGTTATATTGCCGATCGCGCCGAGCGTCTAGAAGCGCAGGGCGTGCATGTGGATCTCTGGAAATAAAGGGCCGTTGAACGTAGCGTTGCGAATACCGTCATTCCGGTGAATGCCGGAATCCAGCAATGTTGGGTTGTTGGGCTTCGTTTTACTCAGCGCCAACCTACG
>VAPK010028655.1_pt1 | contig 10187 bp, 6 predicted proteins | sample 3395031 | NCBI WGS metagenome assembly VAPK01 (sample SAMN08290443, study PRJNA428436) | hydrothermal vent metagenome | isolation source: Deep-sea hydrothermal vent chimney 1 | place: Pacific Ocean: Juan De Fuca Ridge
GGTCTAACACCTGATGTGCCTAAGCCTCCAGATGCCAATGTACTTCCTGTTTCTAAAGGATTATCTGAGGCATAATATGCATACCTTACTTTTACATTTTCTGATATATTCCCTCTAATTTTTGATGCAGACTGAATGGCTTTTTGATAATGTACACCTTCCATTTCTAAGCCAATTGCTTTCCAAGTAGAATTGTAAAAAAATTCTAATAAAGCTTTATTTTGTAAAGAAGTACCGAGTACTGTGACCATTGTACCTTCATAAACATCCATACCAAAGCCTTCTAAATCTTCTTTTTTCAATTCGTTTGTAAACGGATAATTATCTGCGGTACCTTCAAAAATATGTGCTGAAGGAATCATAATATCACCTTTGCCTCCTTCTAAAATACCAGCTTTACCCATAATTGAAACAGATTCAACATTTAAATGATGTGTGTTGTTATCCTCACAAACATAGGGTTTTAACAATTCATCCAATGTTTCAAAAGCTTGTTCGCCAAAGGCATAATCCATTACAATAATGACAGGTTTATTTGCTGCTGTTTTTTCTTTTAACGTATAATTTGACTTGTTAAAATCTATCTTAGCTGTATCAATAATTTGCACATTAATATTCGTTCTAGAGGCATCTTTAACATAGGTAAGACCCATTTTAGAAGCATGTTGCTTTACTTTTTTACGTAAAGGAGTATTATCTTCTTTGCTTAATAATTCAAATAAATCTATCCCTTTATATTGATTTGCTTCTTTTGTTAAAAAGATAGGAGCATAAATAGAATTCATCACACTATGCATATTCGCACTGATAATATGAATAGGTCTTTTTAATAATTTTTTATTATCTAACACCTTTTTTATCGTGGTTGCCCATTTATCACCATAAATATGATGACCTACACGCTCACGTAATGATGAACTAAACACGATAGTCCTTTTTTTATTTAAAAGTGTTTCATTTAGAGCCAATTTAGCCATCCAATAAATACAATGAAAAAATTTATTCGGATTCTTTTTTTGAGAGAAACTCTCTGCCGTCTTTTTTACTTCTTTAAAAGTTCTCCCTAAAATATTTGCTAAATGTGTTAAAACAACATCTCTTTCATTACTAGAAAGTTTTTTATTATGGAGTACGATATTCTCTAAATGATCCCATTCTCGAATGGTTGTTCCGTCTTCATCAACAAGAATATTATTTTTAATTTTATGAGATTCAATAAATAAGAAAGTCAAATGTGTCAGTACATCATAAATATCAGAACGACCTCTGGTAATTTCAATATTCATTTGATCTTTATCAATTCTATAGCAATTTCTACGTCTTTTGTCTGGGATAATAGGTTTAAAATGTGATTCACTATAACCTTCATCTGATGTAAGATTGATAAACTGACATTCTTCAATTCCTTTAGGAAGTCTTTCAATAATATAGAGTAGACCGTCTAGTTCTATACTCTCTTCGGCAATTGAGCCGTAGATTTCAGGTCTTAAAAGGAGTAAAGATTCTCTTAGTGTTTCTCCAGAAATACCCATAGGTTTATAAAAACCTCTATTGAATAAATGCCGCATGGCAGTATACATGCGTTCAATAGCATTTGAAGATTCTTGAGATTTGGTTGGTTTTAAATTGCTCATTAAAAAAATTTGAACAAAGATACCAAAATACTCAGTAACATACTTAACTAAAAAGCTATTTGAGTTAAGTATAGCTTACTTTAAAATATTTTGATATTTGGTTTCGTCCTTTAAGATAGTCAAAGCTTCAATAATTGATTTATCTTGATTTACTTTATGGATGTATTCTCCTTTTTTATAGTAATAGCGTCTAACAATTTCATTGGTTAAAGCTTCTTTAATTTCAGATTCGTTTTGAGATAATTCTTTAATTTTTTCAGCATTAATTTTAGATGTCAAATTTTGATATTCAACGTTAATTTTAGAATCATAACCTTCTTTAAGAGCTGTTTTTAAGACACTTTCTAATTCAAAATCAGTTTCAGTTTTAAAAGCATTTTTATTTACATTTAAATACGTTGTGAATTTTTGATAATCAGTATCTGTAAGTTTAAAATTTTCAGGAGAAGCTATCGTTTCATTTTGTGTAACAAATCCGGTAACATAATTGAAAATTGCATCAGATTTCAATAAAGCATCGGTTGCAATAGTTCTTTCAGATTGCGTCAGTTTTATATCTGGTTCAATACCACCACCATCGTAAACTTTCCTTCCGTTTTTGGTTTTAAAAATATTTCTTTTATGATCAGAAAACTTAGGCACTTCTCCATTATCATCTGTATGTGTGTAATCTAATTCTTGAATACATCTTCCGCTAGGTGTATAATATTTGGCAATGGTTAATTTTAGTTGTGTACCGTAAGTTAATTTTCTATATCGTTGTACCAATCCTTTACCAAAAGATCGTTCTCCAACAATTACAGCTCTATCTAAATCTTGTAATGAACCTGCAACGATTTCAGAAGCTGAGGCTGAATTTTGGTTAATCAAAACAACTATCGGAATATCTAAATCTATCGGTTCTCTCTTTGTTTTATAGGTATCACTCCATTTTTTAACTTTTGCTTTTGTAGTTACTACAATTTCTTCTTTTGGGATAAAAAAGTTAGTAATTTCAACAGCTTCATTAAGTAAACCTCCGGGATTCCCCCTAACATCTAAAACTAATTTTTTCATACCTTGAGCTTTCAAATCATCGAAAGCCTCTTTTACTTTTGCTGAAGATTGCGTCGTAAATTTTATAAAAGAAATATAACCTACTTCTTCATCTAGCATTCTATAATAGGGTACAGGATTTACTTCAACAGATGTTCTTAATAGTTCAGCAGTAATTATTTCATCTTGTCTTTTTAATGTTAACGTTATTTTAGAATCAGGAGTGCCTTTTAGCATAGAAACAACACCTTTTAAAGACGATTTATCAACTTTTAAGTCATTAATCTTCACAATCTCATCACCAGCAATAACTCCTGCTTTATCAGCGGATAGATTTTCGTAAGGTTCAATAATGATTAATTTACCATCAATTATTTTAGTACTAGCACCAATACCACCGTGACCACTAGCGGCATTAATTCTCGCATTTTCGACACCTTGCTCGTCATAATACCTAGTATAAGGATCTAACTGCTCTAACATATTGTCAATAGCAGTTTCGGTCAATTCTGCTGGATTGGTCTCATCGATATAATACATATTCAACTCTTTGAATAATGTAGTATAGATTTCAATCTGTTTGGCAACTTCAAAAAAGTCAGATTTATAACCTACAGATACGGTTAAAACAGTTATCAATAAGGCGAAAACAGTTAGTTGTTTTATCTTCTTCATTTGGCTAATTCTTTGTTCTGTCTATCAACATTTTTAATAGAAAAATCATTTTTTCTTCTATTTCAACGTATTTATGTTCGTTTTCGTCTATGAAAGTGAACATAATAATGTGTTTTTCTTTAATAGTATCAATTAATAAGTGCTTATTTTTACGATAAGCCTCTCTCATTAACCGTTTTACCCTATTTCTGTCAACAGCTTTTTTAAATTTACGTTTGGGAGCTGAGAAGCCTGTTTGTATAGTGTTTTCTGAGGAATGGTCAATCTTTAAGAACTTTATTCGTAAAGGAAACTTGGTAAAATAGTCTCCTTTTTCAAACAATTCTTCTATTAATTTCTTGCTTTTCAGCTTTTCTTCTTTTTTAAATGTAAATCGCATCAAAACAAAAATAGTCAATTTTAATCGTAACATTTTTTATACTTTTGATTTTCTCAAAAATTAACTTTTTTAAATTTAAATAATGCAACTCCTCCGCTATATAAAAAAACATACAAACCTCCCTGAAAAGGGAATTCAAAACACCGTTGAATTACTCAATGAAGATTGTACCATTCCGTTTATTTCTCGGTATCGTAAAGAGCGTACTGGTAATTTAGATGAGGTTCAGGTTGGTGATATTGTAAAATTTAAGGAGCAGTTTGAAACCTTAGAAAAACGAAAGAAAACTATCCTTAAAGCCTTAGAAGAGCAAGGTGTTTTAACTGATGAACTCAAGCTCAAGGTTCAGAAAGCCTCAAATTTAATTTCATTAGAAGATCTTTATCTTCCTTATAAGAAAAAACGAAAAACAAAAGCTGAAACTGCTCGTAATAACGGATTAGAATCTTTGGCGAAAATAATCATGTCACAAAATGCTAACGACGTTGATTCGATTGCAACTAAATATATAAATGATAAGGTAACTACAAGTGAAGATGCTTTAGAAGGAGCAAGGCATATTATTGCAGAGTGGATCAATGAACGTTCTGATATCAGAAATAATATTCGTTATCAGTTAGAACGTTCAGCGACCATCAATACGAAAGTTATAAAGACTAAAATTAAGGATGAAAAAGCTCAAAAATTTAGAGATTATTTTGAATGGTCTGAAGCTCTAAGTAGATGTCCTTCTCATCGATTATTAGCTATTTTAAGAGCTGAAAAAGAAGGGTTTATCAGGGTTAAAATTGAAATTGACAATGAAAGAGCCTTGACTAAAATTGAGGATAGAATTATTCGTTCTGAAAATGATTGTGCCACACAAATTCAGTTGGCAATTGAAGATTCGTACAAGCGGTTGTTGTTTCCTGCCTTGTCTAATGAAATTTTAAATACGGTTAAAGAAAAAGCTGATGATAATGCCATTCAGGTTTTTGCTAAGAATTTAATGCAATTATTATTGGGTGCTCCTTTGGGAGAAAAAAATATTTTAGCAATTGATCCTGGTTATAAAAGTGGGTGTAAAGTGGTGTGTTTGAATTCTCAAGGAGGTTTGGTACATAATGAAACTATCTATCCTCATGCTCCACAAAACAATACTATCGAGGCCATAAAAAAAATCAGTTCATTGGTTGATGCTTATAAAATTGAAGCAATTGCCATTGGAAACGGAACGGCATCCCGTGAAACGGAGCAATTAATACGTAAAATTAGATTCAATAAAGACCTTCAAGTTTTTGTGGTAAGCGAAGCAGGAGCGTCTATTTATTCAGCGTCAAAAATTGCTCGTGACGAATTTCCTAATTATGATGTTACGGTCAGAGGTGCTGTTTCTATCGGAAGAAGATTGGCAGATCCTTTAGCAGAGTTGGTGAAAATTGATGCAAAGTCAATTGGAGTAGGGCAATATCAGCACGATGTTGACCAAACAAAATTAAAACAAAGTTTAGATATTGTTGTAGAAAGGTGTGTGAACAAAATAGGTGTAAATATCAATACTGCTAGTGAATCTTTGTTGAGTTATGTTTCGGGTATTGGGCCGAAATTGGCGGAAAATATTGTTGCTTATCGCGATAAAAACGGTGCTTTTACGACCAGAAAACAGATTAAAAAAGTAGCAAGATTAGGTGATAAAGCTTTTGAACAAGGAGCTGGTTTTTTACGGATTAAAAACGCAAAGAATCCTTTAGATGATTCTGCTGTTCATCCTGAAAGTTATGCTATAATTGACAGAATGGCTAAAGATGAACAAAAAAATATTGAAGATTTAATTGGGAATACTGCAACGCTTAAAAAAATTAATTTAGAAAAATACATTTCTCCAAAAGTAGGGTTGCCAACCTTAACCGATATTATTTCTGAGTTAGAAAAACCAGGATTAGACCCAAGAGAGACAGCCAAAGTATTTACTTTTAATCAAAATATTAGAACCATTAATGATGTAAAAGAAGGGCTGTTATTACCAGGCATCATCAATAATATTACCAATTTCGGTTGTTTTGTTGATATTGGTATCAAAGAAAGTGGCTTGATTCATATTTCTAACTTATCAGATACTTTTGTAAAAGATGTGAGTGAACATGTGAATTTACATCAACAAATTATTGTAAAAGTTTTAGAAGTTGATATTGCTCGAAAACGGATTCAATTGAAGTTATATAAATAACATTTGGTGTATGATTTCGTTGCGTGTTTCAGCAACTAAGTTAGTGAAATTGCTCGGAACTGGCTGAAAACCCGCAGGATTTCCTATACACAGACCAAACTAGCAATGAATTATGCACTTCTTTGTTGCCCATAGTTTTTATTTAACCATCCAACTTACTAAATCTTTTTCGTTTACAATTGACCAAGAATGTGGATGTCTTTGTCCGTTTGCTCTATAACCTCGATTTTCGGTAATTATTAGTTCCACGTTTTCATTTCCAAATTCCTTTTTCATTTTTTTAGATAATTTTTCAATATAGAACGCATTTAAATCTTCATATTCTCTTTTTGATTTTTTTCTCCACCATTTTAAATCGGGTTCTGAGTAAAATCGTATTTTCATTTTTTTTAATCCTTTAAGATTATCAATATTTTGAGTTATAAATGTATATGGAGAATTAAGTTCATAATTTGCTATCCCGTCTGAAGGTTTTCCAAATTTTGTGTTAAGTAAATTTAGAACCCAAGTTGCTTCTTGTACTGCTGGTTTTGAAAAATTCAGCATAATATTCTTTTCTGCGTTTTTGTAAAGGCCTAAAATGTCAATTGGTGAATCAACTACAAAAACACCTTTTGGTTGAATTTGACTTTTGGTTTTATTGAGATAATCACAGATTAATAAACTTATATTTCCACCGCTCGAAAATCCACCAACGAATATGTTTTTTTTAGGTAGATCTTGTTCGTGAATTACGTTTATTAATTGTTTGGCTAGTTCTTTTTTTTCTTTTGGTTTGAGATAGAAGAGCTTGTTTAAGTTCATTGCTAAAACTGAGAAACCATTTTTTATGCTAATTTCTGCAATTTTAAATTCAGATAATGTGTTTTCGGCATCACAAGGGAAACAAGGAAATAAAATCAATAATCCTTTTTGATTTTCGGCTTTAATTAACTCATACTCCGAAGTTTTTATTATTTCATATACAGGTTTCTCAATCAAATTTTTTTTATCGATTTGTCCTTTACAAGAAATTGCAATTAAAACTATGATTATGATGTGTTTCTTCATTTCTTAAATTATGGGCAACAAAATAGTATAATTACTTAAAAGCATTCAGGCCTGTAACATCCATACCAGTAATTAATAAGTGAATATCGTGAGTGCCTTCATAAGTAATTACAGATTCTAAATTCATCATGTGTCGCATGATAGAATATTCACCTGTAATACCCATACCACCTAACATTTGTCTGGCTTCTCTGGCTATTTTTATTGCCATATCTACATTGTTTCGTTTTGCCATAGATATTTGTGCGGTAGTGGCTTTGCCTTCATTTTTTAATACCCCTAAACGCCAAGCTAATAATTGAGCTTTGGTGATTTCAGTAATCATTTCAGCCAATTTTTTTTGTTGTAGTTGAAATCCGCCAATTGGTTTTCCGAATTGTATTCTTTCTTTTGAGTAACGCAAAGCAGTATCGTAGCAGTCCATTGCAGCACCAATTGCACCCCAAGCAATACCATAACGAGCAGAATCTAAACACCCTAACGGAGCACCTAAACCAGATTTATTAGGTAATATATTTTCTTTAGGCACTTTTACATTGTCAAAAATCAATTCACCAGTTGATGATGCTCTCAATGACCATTTGTTATGTGTTTCAGGAGTTGTAAAACCTTCAAGTCCTCGTTCTACAATCAAACCATGAATTCTTCCTTCTTCATTTTTTGCCCAAACGACAGCAATATCAGCAAAGGGAGCATTAGAAATCCACATTTTAGCACCATTTAACAAATAATGGTCGCCTTTATCTTTAAAATTGGTAGTCATACCACTCGGATTTGATCCATGGTCAGGTTCTGTCAATCCGAAACAGCCCATAAATTCACCAGAAGCTAATTTTGGTAAATATTTTTTTCGTTGTTCTTCGTTTCCATATTTCCAAATAGGATACATCACTAAAGACGATTGCACTGAAGCTGTAGAACGCACGCCAGAATCACCTCTTTCAATTTCTTGCATTATTAATCCGTAAGAAATTTGATCCAACCCTGCACCACCATATTCCTCTGGAATATAAGGCCCAAAAGCACCTATTTCAGCCAAGCCTTTAATAATTTGTGTTGGGAATTCTGCTTTTTGAGCATATTCTTCAATAATTGGAGAAACTTCACGTTTCACCCATGCTCTGGCTGCATCTCTAACGAGTTTATGCTCATCTTCTAATAATTCATCTAATAGGTAATAATCTGGGGCTTGAAATAAATCTTGTGACATATTTTATGGATTTAAGAATCTATCAAAAATAAGAAAAAAACAGACAAATAGTATTCTCTATTTGTATAATTATTCTTTAAACTTTCTTAAAATATACTTTTTAGAGTTGTAATAATAATTACCAAAAATGTAAAAATCTTTATATTTAAAAACTTTTTTTCCTTTGGCAGAATAATCACGTTCATTTTTAAAATTTATTATTTTGTCAAATACATTCTTGAAAACATCTCCTTCAACATGATTAAAATTAGCATCAAATAACCCTTGTATATAAACTAATTTTGAATTTGTATAAGAACTAAATGCTTCTATTTTGTTTAAACCCATTAATGTTTGAATAGCGTTGAGTTTTAACGGTTCATTACACCCTAAAGAAATCTGATAAAGATTGTTAATTTTATAAACCGAAACGCCAATATCTTTAGCAACTAAATCTTTTAAATATTTTTTAGTTTTATTTGATTCCACATAAAGTATGCCGTAAATATTGCTTGAAACAGCTAAGATAGGTGTGTTTTTAAAAAGAATCAAATCATTTAATCTAGTAGAGTATTCTTTAACTAAAGTTTTTGTTTTAAAATCTTTAATAAGAAAAGTAAGTTTATTTTTGGTAGCTCCAATGATATAAATATAATCATCTTTGATAAAAGAATTTGTGTTTTTAAGAGATGGTTTAGTGTCATTAAAAGGTTTAGTGAATTTTTTATATTTATTTTCAAATGTATTTAAATCAATAGTTATGATTTGGGTGTAATCTCTATTTTGATCAAATGATAAAATTACTTTATTACCAATTAAATAAACTTTAGACAGTACAGTTGTAATACCTAATGAATTAGGATTGTTTTCTGTGATTTTCACGCTATTGTTAGAACCTGCTTTAGAAAGTAATTTATATAATGAAATTTCTTTGTTTTTTCTATTAGTAAATTTTTCTTTTGATAAATCAATTATATTTTTTACATATTCTGCATCATCATTAAATGAGTAAACATTTATTATTGAACTATCTTTAACAATGGTCATTAAATAAAATTTATTATTATAAGTGATAGTTTGAACAAACATTTCATCTTCTAATTTTAAATCTAATTTAGTGATTCTTGAATTATTATTTTCATATGAAAAGTTTATAGAAACAAATTCATTCAATTTTTTATTAGAAAGATAAACCCTGTAATCATTATTAGTTGAAAGGCTGTTACCAATAGGAATTTTGTATTTTCTATCTCTATCATCAGAACCTAATTTTTTTTTCAATTCAAAATCACTTCCTAATAAATATCCATACACTTTTTTAGTATCAGCTATAAAAATGGAAATTTCATCATTGTTTTGATTTACAATTGGGATAACACCTTCTAAAACAGATTCAGTTTTTTTTAATGAATTATAAAATTCAATAATTTTTTCTTGAGAAGAAACAGATAAACTTAGTCCGATAAATAAAAGACTGATCAATTTTTTAAACATAATAGCAATTTGGGTTTATACTAATTAACTAATTTGCACTCCATTTTCAACACTATCATTTTCTGGCTCAACAAAAGCTAATTTTCCTTCGGGAGTTTCAGTCATTAAAATCATACCTTGACTTTCTACACCACGTAATTTTCTTGGAGCTAAATTTACCAAAACGGTAACTTTTTGATTGATGATATCATCAGGTGAAAAACTTTCTGCAATACCAGAAACAATAGTTCTTGTATCAATACCAACATCAACTTTTAATTGCAATAATTTTTTGGTTTTAGGCACTTTAACGGCTTCTAAAATTGTACCAACTCTCATGTCTAATTTGGTAAAATCATCAAATTCTATAGTCTCTTTTTGAGGTTCTGTTACTTTATTAGCTAATTCATTTGCTTTTTTAGAAGCTTGCAGTTTATCTAATTGCTTTTGAATTTCATCGTCTTCAATTTTAGCAAATAACAATTCTGCTTTGCCTATTTGATGACCAGTTGGTAATAGTGCGTTTTTAGTGGATACATCATTCCA
>VAPK010091850.1_pt1 | contig 10187 bp, 6 predicted proteins | sample 3395031 | NCBI WGS metagenome assembly VAPK01 (sample SAMN08290443, study PRJNA428436) | hydrothermal vent metagenome | isolation source: Deep-sea hydrothermal vent chimney 1 | place: Pacific Ocean: Juan De Fuca Ridge
CAATCAATCAATCAATCAATCAATCAATCAAATAAGGGATATCAGAGTCTTGATGCGCATCAAGTATTCTGACCCCTCATTTACTAGCCTGCATTTCTCATCAGATGATAAGATGATCGCGTAACCATTTGGATTCACAAGAATTTCAAGAGGGAGTAGAATAATAGTGTGTATTGCTGACTGAATACAATTGCTTGTGGATTTAAAGAGTCAGCAAGGGCTCATCAGGCTGCCGAGAAATGCGAGCCAGGCATATGCCATCAAATAGAAATAATATTATGACTACTCAGCTTACCCGCTATTTTGCCCAATCGCTGTCTGGAAAGTGCTCATTTACACTTGTAAACTCCGCGCTTTCGCCTTGCTCTTGAACAAATATAGCGGGCAATCTGAGCAGTTACTAATTACGCTGAGTAGTTACATTATATTTTGCTTTTAATATCGCCCGTTAAATAAATCAGCCCTTTTTTTCTTTTCCCAATCAAAAAAAATTGGTGGAACTTCAGTTAACTCTATAGACTATCAGGTGTTCTGAAAGCTTTTATACATCACTGCAAAGCTAATAAATTGACAAGCCATCGTTGCTCTTTTAATCTTAAATCATATCATTACAACAAATGTAAATGACTCTAGAACCATGTCTCGACAACAGATTATTACCAAAATAGGACTTATCTTTTTTGCCCTCTTGCTCACTGCTTGTCAATCAACTCCCACCTATGATGAATGGGTTGATTTACTAAAGAATGAAATACAAGACATCGACAATAAATTTGATTCCCTGACTAATTCTGACCCACCAAAATATTCAAAATCAAGGTCTGCAACGGTTAGTACAGCGACATGCAGTGATGATCCTTCGACCTATTTATCTGGACGAGTGACGATCCGTAAGCACAGAGTTAACCTTCGAAGCGGTTCGAGTACTACATGCAAAATTCTAGATGTTGCCAAGAAAACAGAATCATTTGATTTGCTGGGTCAGAAAAACAATTGGTATTATATTGCTCTGGATAATGGGCAAAATGCCTGGATTTATGCACCTTTGGTGCAACGCTCTACTGACCAACAAGCATCAACTCAATCAACCAGCACTGTAACTGAAGTTAAATCTAAACCTCCTGCCGTACCCACGAAAAAAATTCGTATTGCCGTTATTCACTTTAAAACCTTAAACAAAGAGGCTCAAGATATTTCTCTGGGTGAACTGGTCTCTGAAGTGTTTACTTCTGTACTGGTTAATTCCAATCACTTTAAAATCATTGAACGAGAACAACTGGAAAAAGTGGTCAGCGAAATTGAAATGAATCAAACTGGATTTATTGAAACCACCGATGTTGTTGAAATCGGCAAGATGTTACAAGCCGATGCGATTGTTACCGGCAGTGTTGCCTTACTAGCCGATCAAATACAACTCAATGCCAGAATTATTGAAATCAACAGTGCTTTTGTTATTAGTGCAGATTCCAAGACGACAAAATATACGTTAAAAAACATCAATCATATTACTAGTGAAATCGTACACCGATTTTCACAAAAATTAATTAATGTTAGTGCATCTTAAATTGATGAACTCTGAGAAAACGAAAAAAAGGAGGCATGTTTAATTTATACCCCCTATTTTCTTCCATGTAAGATGGAAAAGCTCTGAATTGGGAAAGACCAAAACTAAAACTCGCCGTGATTAATGTTACTTCAGCAATAATTAATACGGGCTGATTGGTTTAATCAGCCCGTATGCTAAGATTTAATAATAAACCCTCTTCCTTTATTGAGCTCAGATCAAACATATGCAGAGTTAAAACCACATTGCGCCAACGACCATTTGTCAGTTCGCTGTTGGGGTTCACGCAGACCGTTTGAGTTGGATCAATCTGCCAGTAATAATTGCCTGATCATCAAAACTGATGCAGACAGCTGCTGTTCCACCAACTGCGCTGTTGACTTGATTAAGGATAAAATCAAGCACAACACCATCGTTATCAAGCAAAGCCGAAACACCATCCCATGCCTCTAGCTATTGTTGTATCATTTTCTGATATTCAACAACATTCCGTTGGAGTCGAGTCATCATGCTTTAACGATGGAAACATGATATCTTTAGTTGTCCAATATGGAACCGTTTAACAACAAACTCAATACCATCCGTTTTTTTGTAATGGAGAGCAACTCCATTAATTTAACCATTTTTTGATTACTATCAGTAAATAATGAAAAATAATATCAACACTGAACAGCCATTGTGGTTAAGCCAAGTTATCAATCTATCTAAACAATTGCCGCATTGCGGTGATTTTAATATTCAAGGATTGAAAATAAAGATACATTGCCATGACCCTGAAGTTCACAACTGGATTGAAAAATATCTTTACCCTTTAGATCGATCAAACTCGCTCGATACCCAGGAAGAATACTCTGTGAATATGTTTCACTCAGATGAATTGGTACTATCAGCGTTAAGATCAATTGAAGATTCTGAAGTGGATACACACAGAGTTTCAAATGCAAGAAGATATTTAGAGCGAATTATTGTCAATGAAAATATTACTGTTGATTGTGATCCAGCCTATGGAATGTTGTGGATAACTGACAACTCAAGTAAAGCGATTACATTGGTTTTATCTGTCAAAGTTCGTTGGCCATTATTGGAAATATCACGTGTTGTTCGTGACCTCATTACCCGCTTTCTTGAAGCGCAAGGCTGGGTCATTTTTCATGCTGGGGCGATACAAACCGATAACAAAAACTATATGATTATTGGTGATGCGGGTGCTGGTAAAACGTCTTTAATTATTGCATTGCTTGTTTCAGGTGCTACTTTTATTTCAAATGAACGGGTATTTGTCAAAGTTGAAGAAGAAAAACTGCGCCTGTTATCGTTTCCTATGCCAATCGCAGTTGGACTAGGAACGATGGTGCAGTATCCTGAACTGATTAAATTTATCCGTCAACCACAATTTTGTCAGTATCCGCCACGGCGAATGGATATCTGGAAAATTCATAATACACCAGAGCGCAAATGGCCTGACCTGGAAGATAAAGCTCAATTTTTACCTCAAGAACTCACTACGCTATTTTCTGATGCCAACGCAGTGCCAGGAGGAATTATTCATGGCGTAATTGTACCCTCGCTGCAAAAAAATTCAGCGGTGGAACTAGAGCCGTTACAACAGGAGCGTATCAAGCGAATCATCGACAATAACTGGATCGATCGCAGCCGTGATGATGTCTACCCACCGTGGATGCCTTTGCCATTTCAGCGGCCTGCCAATGCAGAAGTTAATAGTATAATTTCGCAGTTGGCAGATATACCAAGCTTTAAATTCAAGTTTTGTGCAAGTAACAACAGGCGCAATGAAATTACTACTTATTCTAAGCGACTGCAAGAAAGTTTTGACAACTTGGGTACTAAAAATATCAACAGTGTTTAATACTAATTGTAAAAACGTATTTTAATTTCTATGGGTTTTAGCTTTTTCGTTTGCTTTCAAGCAGATGAATGTTTCAAATACTGATTAAGTTGAAAAATATCCCCTTGCTTTAGCAATCCTGCTGTAAACCTTAAACTTAACCAGCCAATCAGGTATTGATGTTTCTTTTCAGAAAGGTCTCGCTTGGCCTGATATAAATCTGTTTGAGCATCGAGCACTTCAACGACTGTATGGGTTCCAGCAGTAACACCTTGCCTGGTTGCTTCCAATACACCTTTAAAGCTTTTCACTGATTGCTGTAAGGCTTCAACCTGACGAATCGAAGTCAATACTTCATAATAACTATTGCGTGTATCGCGTTCCACTGAACGCTTTAGCACTTCAAGTCTGTGTTTACTTGCTTGATGATTGTAGTGCGCCTGACGTACTTTAGAGTTAACGCCACCACCACTGAAAATAGGCAGATTCACTTTTACACCAATCACCCCAGTTTCACCCCTCAGACCAAATGTACTGCTGTTGTCTTGAAACGAGTAAGAAGTATAACCCTCTACTGTGGGGTAATGCCCTGTTTTTTCTCTATCGATAACCGCCTGCGAAATCATTACTTCACTCATTTCTGCAATCAGTTCGCGATTACCAGCCAAAGCATAGGCTTGCCATCCTGCATAATCAGCAGGCAATGGTTTCTCCAAAGGAAATTTTTCAATTAAAGGGGATAGGTGTTTAATTGTATTGTTACCAATAATTTCAGATAATGATGATTCAGCATCAATAACATTACTTTCAGAAGCTGCAATTGTTGCGCTATTTTGTAGGTATTTTGCTTTTGCTTCCAATACCGCCGTTATAGGCGCAAGCTCCAGCTCAAAGCGTAATTGAGCTTGCTCTAATGTCCTTTTTTGGGCTTCCAGTTCTGCGTTGGTTAACGCTAGAGTTTCACGTTGCAACAATACTTCCAAATATGCTGTGGTAGTCCGTACAATCAATTGCTGGTACGACATGGTCAGCAAGGCTTCAGCTTTAGCGATTTGATATTCAGATTCGTCAAGCTCCACCCACCTGCTATAGTCCAGGATGGGTTGAGTAATGTTTATTTCTCCAGCATGACTCCAAAATCGCTGAATACCCTGGCTTTGAAAGTTCACTTTTTTATTACGCAAGTAATTCCAGCTACTGTCTCCTTTTGCTGAAATTTCTGGTAATAATGAGGCGATTGCTTGAGTTCTGAATTCTTGGGCTGAATCTCTTAGCGATTTTTGTTCCTGGTATTGTGGATCATTGTTTTGCGCCATTTCAAACACATCTAATATGTCCAACTGTTGCGTGTGCACGATACTTGAATAAGCGAAACAGTAAAAAATGATTGTCATCAGTTGGAATGAATATAGAGATTTACTTGCTCTATTTAATTGTGTTGTTATCACAATCGTGAAACGTATGAAGAAAAATGTGCAGGTAGTCATTATAGTTCTTCTAGTTTATCTGCAATGTTCATATACCAGGGTGCAAGATTTTTTGTCATTTCTGAATGCTGAGCCCAACGACTGGCTCTTATGCATAAACGCTGAGCAAGCTCCAATGTCACTCCGACTTTGTCACCATCAAGACAATATTGAAAATCCCACCACGATTTATTCTCTTTATAGCTGAGTATCAGCCCTAGTCGAACAGTCGAATGAAATACGCCAAACGCGTAGAAATATTGCCTGGCCATAAGATCATCAAACTGATCTGCAAATTCAGTAATATACTCATCAACCAACTGGGTTTCTATATCTGGCAAATTCGGTACAAATTCGTCGCCAAGCAACCAAACCATATCATCCAGGCGATGGCGCGTACCCGCATGTTCCCAATCAAACCAAGCGACTTGATGGTCGCCTCGAACCATGGCGTTGCCTGGTCGAGCATCCCATTTGATAAAACGTGGTGTATTGACAGAAAATAATGTCAGTATTTCACCCAACTGCGGTTGAGGTGCAGGTATACCCAGATGCTGCCCAATAATTGCAGGCCGGTTAAGCAAATCAATAATCCATTGTTTTTTCAGGCCAATTCCTGGTAACAATTGATCGAGATTATTATCTGAGCCAATATGATGAATAGCAGCCAGACTTGAAAGTGCGTTGGATAGTAATTGCTGAATAAGATTTGAGTCGGTGGTTTGCAATGCTTGAGACAAGCGTACTCCATCAATATGTTGCTGCACGAGTAAATGTTCGTTGTCTGTTGCGATTAGTTTGGGGACGTTGCCTCCTCGTTCTCCGACTGTTTTCAACACAGAAGTTTCAATCCCCAGACGTAGATGATCAGGGCGCTCTGTGGCAATCACAGTGCTTCCATTTAACAAGTGCAAACAATAAGTTTTGCGATGTTTTCCACCTGGGAATTCAACTTTGCTGATTTTAGTGTGTAACAGTTGTTCCCAGGCGCCCAATCTCAGACGTTTGTTTTTAAGGCGTTTATTTTTCTTTGCCGCTTGTTTTGTCTTTCTGTTATTAGAGTTCTTTAATTTGTTACCCATAGAATGTCACAGCTCCTCGAAGCTTAGTCTTCAACAAAAGCTCTGGAAAAACTTCTTTGTAATGGAGTAATCAGATAACTCAGAGCCGTTCTTTCCCCAGTTACTATCATCACTTCTGCTTGCATTCCAGGATGAATGGGGATTTCGTTAAATAGCGTTTTGAGGTCTTCAACAATTTCCACTTTGGCGAGAAAATACGGAATATTTGTTTTTACATCAATTAAGCGATCTGCTGAAATCACTTTAACCAGACCTTCAACAGGTCTGGAGCTTCTTTGACTGTAGGCTGTAAAGCGTATTTTTGCCGGCTGACCTGATTGAACAATATCGCGGTCTTTGGGTTCAATTCTGGCATCGATAACCAGTTTTTGACCTTCAGGAACAATTTCCAGAATTTTCTGGCCAGGTGCTAGCACACCACCAATTGTATGTTGCTGCAAATTAACCACTGTGCCGTTAACTGGCGCTCGAATCACTGTTCGTTTTAATTTGTCGTGTTCCTTGGTAATCGCATGTTTTAGTTCAATAATCAATTTACGATCTGTTTGCATTAACTCATTGACCGCTGTTTTTCTGGAACTCAGAATATTTTCTTGTTCAAATTCCAGTTGACTGAGTTCCTGTTTGATTGCGTTCAATTGCGCACGTTTATCTTTAATTTCAGAAGCAATCACAGCTTCACGATTTTGCAAGGTAAACAAATCATTACGCGTTAATAGGCCTTGCTTGACATATTTCGCAGTCAGTTTCATTTCATTGCTGACAATTGACAGCTGTCGTTTTCGAGCTGCAAGACTGCCGTTAATATCATTAATTTGTTGTTGGTATCGCATTCTGCGTTCAACAATATTACTCATTTTTTCCGCAATAATTTGACGTTGTTGGCTAAATAATTCTAACTGTCCAGCAATTGCCTGTTGTAGTAACATGTCTGGCACATTTTGAAGTATTGTGGGGAACGAGATCTGTCTGGCATCTGTATATTCAGCTTCCAGGCGTATTTTACGAGCCGTTGCAAGAATAAATTGTGCTTGTAGCTTGCTATGTTCTGCTTTTATCTGTGTATCATCCAGTTTGATCAGCGCTTGTCCTGTACTAACTTGATCACCATCTGCAACAGCAATCTCGATAATGATTCCTCCCTCCAAATGCTGAATTTGTTTGCTGTAACCATCAACACTAACAACACCTGATGAAATCGCTGCACTCGAAAGAGGAACAAATGCAGACCATCCAAATAACAGACCTAAAAAAGTACTTAGTACCACGTAGCCAATTCGAATTTGTTTTGTTATTCGTATTGATAAATTCTGTTCAAGCTCGTCTATCAGGTGTTGATCAAGAGTGTGTTTGTGATGTGAAAAATCAATGCTGGATTGATGAATATGCGATTGCGGGTTACTCATTTTCCAGCAGTCTCACATTTGGTTTGAATGATTTGTTTGGATTACTCGTTTTTGATCGTCTTTCAGTGCTTGATTTTTCTCTTATGGGAGAAATTATAGATTTAGCTTGAACAGGAGACTTGATCTGCTTATCAGAAGATTGAGCAATGTTTTTTTCTGAATGACTTTTAGATTCTGATTGCTCACGTAATCGATTCGTAGAGCGTAGTCTCGAGCTGGAGCCGTATTTTGTAGGATATAACTCCACAATACTGTCTGTCATTGCCAGCATTCCGGGGTCATGTGAAATGATAATCAGCATTGTGCCTTTGGCTTTCAGCCGTTTGATGACTTTAGTGAGAATATAACGTCCTTTGAAATCAAGGTTGGCGTCAGGCTCGTCGAGAATAATAAGGCTTGGGTTTCCATAAACAGCTCTGGCAAGTGCGATTCGTTGACGTTGCCCACCTGACAGTTGAGTGCCGTCCTCACCAATTTGTGTTTCATATTTGTCAGGTAAATCCATGATCATTTCGTGTACACCCGCAGTGAATGCAGCTTCAATTACTGACTGCAAATCACCATCTGACATGCGTGCAATATTTTCGTGAATAGTGCCTGAGAACAATTCAACATCTTGAGGCAAAAAACCAATAAAAGCTCCCAATTCATCAGTATCCATTTTTTGCACATTAATACCGCCAAGTCGTACACGGCCAGAAGAGGGCTTTACAATACCAACCAGCAAGCGTGCCAGTGTTGATTTGCCAACAGCTGTCTCTCCGCCGATACCGAGTGTGCGCCCTGGTTTTAAACTAAAAGAGATATTATCCAGGATTGATTTGGAGTTTCTGTTGTAGTGATAACTGATATGATCAACTTTCAACCGGTCACCAGGCTGCGGCAATATTTTCTGTTTGGGCGACTGTAGGGTGGGTGAATTATCAAGCCTGTAGCCGACATCACTAATAGCGTTGCGTACTTGCAAAACAGATTTCCAGGAATTAATTGCTTGCTCCATTGGTGCGACTGCGCGACGCATCAGTAAGAGGCTGGCCATCATTGCCCCACCTGTTAATTGATTGCTCATAATTAACCAGGCAGCACTACAAACAATAGCGATTTGTAGCAAGAAGCGGAAAAATTTAGCTGCTGATGTTATCCAGGCAGTACGAGAAATTGTCTTTGAATACAACGCCAGACTTTCATCATTCTTTTTATTCCATCGGTGCATGAGTTGCCTACGCATCCCCATTGCTTCAATCACCTCTGCATTACGCATAACTGCCGCTGCGTAGTCCATTAAATTATTCGATGCCCGATGAGATTGTTTTGAATTTCCCCGACTTGAATATTCATTGAGAAGAGCCAGTCCCACAAGAATCAATACGCCAGCCAGCGTGATTCCACCAATCATTGGATGTAGCGAAAACAATACAGCAATAAAAAAAGGTGACCAGGGCACATCTAGCAATGACAACAAGGTGTTGCCTGAAAGGAAATTACGAATCACCGCGAGATCCTCAAAAATTCTAGCTGAAGAAGTTTTGTTTTTGCGCACAGAACGGGCAATACTGGCACTCAAAATATGACTACTCAACTGAGCATCCAGCCAGTTTCCCAGTTGTTTGAGAATAGAGCTTCTTACATATTCAAGTGTGGCCAAAGTGACAAGCGCCAGAATGGCGAGTAGAGTCAGAAAAATCAGTGTGTCGGAATTATGATTGGGGATAACTCTATCATAAAGTTGAAGCAAATAAAGTGGAACTGTCAGCATCAACAGATTCACAAAAAAACTGAATATCACCACTGAATACAGTGCTTTTTTACACGCATACAAGTTGATGCGTAAAAATTTATTGAGTTTTTTATTAAACAATTAAAACCCCATAGTACAGAATGTCAAAGACGTTTATTTCGTCAAATACTGTAAGAAAGATCTGACAGGTGATTGGTAACTAGTGGACAATTCAGAGCTACAAAATTGTCGAAGTCTAATATTTAATCACGTGCAAAATGTCCAATTTGTACGAAAATCCATCAGTCTGCCAAAGTATAACCTGTGAATCCTCCGTATATATAATCGGTGTCTTGTTTGGTGGAGGAGTGCTTTAAGATGATGACAGCAGAATGCCCGAAAACTCAGAGGTTGTCTGATTAAAAATAATCCTGGCGAAACAGCATTAAAATCAGGCCAGATTTTTGAAAATTTGAGGCGCATAGTGAACTCTTTAACAAAAATCTTCAGAAATATGGACGACTTTAGCAGTTTTGTAGCCGATTTATTTTTAACCAGACAGCCTCTCAGACTAAATTAACTATAACAATAGTACGATAGCTCTCTCTAAATTCATACATCAGAAAGAGCTATCGAACCTGGTTAGACTAACGAATGTAACTGCTCAGACTGCCCTCTGGTTTGTCCAAGAGCAAAGCGAAAGCGCGCAGTTTATAAATAATAATGAGCACTTTCAACTCAGCTATTGGGAAAAACTGAGAGTAAGCTGAGTGTTACAACGAACTTAGCAAAAATCAAGCATAGTCGTAGTCATAGCCATCGTAGCTGCTATCGTAGCCTGAACCACCGTAGTGCTTACTATTGCCACCACCTGATCCTGAACCGCCGCCTCTACGACCGCCAGATCCTGATCCGCCGCCTTTACGACCACCTGATCCTGACCCGCCGCCTTTACGACCACCTGATCCTGACCCGCCGCCTTTACGACCGCCTGATCCTGACCCGCCGCCTTTACGACCGCCTGACCCTGAGCCACCGCCTTTACGACCGCCTGACCCTGAGCCACCGCCTTTACGACCGCCTGACCCTGAGCCACCGCCTTTACG
>VAPK010154262.1_pt1 | contig 10187 bp, 10 predicted proteins | sample 3395031 | NCBI WGS metagenome assembly VAPK01 (sample SAMN08290443, study PRJNA428436) | hydrothermal vent metagenome | isolation source: Deep-sea hydrothermal vent chimney 1 | place: Pacific Ocean: Juan De Fuca Ridge
AATCATAGCATGGTGAAACATGGCTGAGAATTTAACTGAACTTGTTAGCAGTGTTGAAGAAATCGTTTCCTTTCCAGAAGTATATTTACGGGTGAATCAATTACTCGATAATCCTGACAGCACCGCTGCACAAGTTGCCGAAGTGATTGCTCATGATCCGGGTCTCACCGCTCAGTTATTACGTATGGCAAATAGTCCAATCTATGGTCTGAGTAAAGAAGTGGATACAGTCATGCGTGCGGTTAATATTATAGGTACTAAACGTATTCGTTATATTGTACTGGCGACTACTTCTCTGAAAGTTTTTGAAGGCATTCCCAATGATTTGATTAGCATGGATGATTTCTGGCTGCATAGCCTGTATTGCGGTCTAGCAGCAAAAACCATGGCGGATGATATAAAAGGTTTACAACCTGATGCATTGTTTGTAGCCGGTCAACTACATGATATTGGTCAGCTATTAATGTACAGCCGTTTACCGGAGCTGGCGCGTGAAGCGGTACTGCGCTCAATTGAAGAGCCGGACGAACCTGATCTTTATATAAGTGAGCGTGAGGTTATTGGATTTGATCATGCCCAGTTGGGCGCACAGTTAGCAAAAGACTGGCACTGGCCTGCAATGCTGGTAGCAACGATTGGCTGGCATCATGAGCCGGAAAAAGCAGAGGAATTTCAGTTGGAAACGGCGGTTGTGCATATTGCCAACAGTCTGGCAGTACTTGCTGAGCTCAATACAAGTGACAGTGAAGAAACTGATGCGCCGCGCATCCATCCTCTAGCCTGGAGTATTACCGGTCTGACGGATGACATTATTCCTGGACTGCTGGCGTCAATTCGTGGGCAATTTGAAGAAACCCGCGCCATGCTGGTGGGGTAAAATATTCCATTAACTGTCAGTATCCCCTAACCGTTGCAGACCTTCTTTTGCACTTTCCCGTATTTCTTCTGACTCATCTTCCAGTAGTTTTTTTAATACCGGAATGGCGTCTGGGCTGCCAGTCAGTGCCAGGTAATAACTCACATCGGTGCGTATGCGCGGGTTGGTGTGCAAGGCAAGCTGTGCAAAGTTGGGAATTAGCCGAGCAAGTTGGGTTTTATCTTCAACGCTATCCAGAATAGCATCAACGCCAAGGCGCACCTGCATTTCTGTTTCTTCGTTTTCCAGTAGCGGAATTAGCGCTGCCAGCTGCTGTGGAGATTGAGCCAGCAGTTCGATCAGTTTATTCAGGTTTCCCAGTGTTAACTCTTCGGCGATATAGGCGCTCATGCCTTCGAGACTATTGGCGCGTTGCGCCCACTTTCGTAGTTCGGCAGGAGAATGTTGGCCTTCCAGAATAAAGGGGCCAAGGCGGGTCCAGGGGACAGAGCGGACGTTTAATTGTTCAGCCCGCTGTGGCCGGGTGGCAATATTGGTGATTTGCAGCTGTCCGAGCAGACCTTCTTTGAGTAATTGTGACAGCCCCTCTAAAACAATGCCGCAGTGGGCGCAACCGGTGGCCAGCAAAAGTTCGGCATCGGGACTATCAGGCAGTGTATCGGTCATGTTGTGTTCCAGCTGGGCAGGTAAATTCAGGCTTCAATATCCGGGATAAGTTTGCTGCGTAACCGGGTAATCATATCTTTTAAATAAAGTTTGCGTTTTTTCAGGCGTACTACCTGCAGCTGATCCACGTCCGGATCCGCAACCAGGCGGTGAATGACATCATCGAGATCACGATGCTCAATGATGAGCTGCTCCATTTTCTGGCGCAGCTCTCGATTTTCTTTTTCGTCAGCCATGGTGAATTTTTACGGGCAGTAGATATATGAGACCTTATTTTAACTGAAACCGTAGGGGGGGCAAGGAAAGTCGGTATAATGGTGGATTATTTCGCAAACTTACTATAAATACAGCCTTATGCCACCACTCGTCAGTTTTAAAAATGTCTCACTCGCCTTCGGCAGTGCTCCCCTGCTGGAACAGGTTAATTTCAATATCGACCGAGGTGAGCGGATCTGCCTGCTCGGCCGCAATGGCACGGGCAAATCCACGCTGCTGCGAGTCATGGCCGGAGAAATTACCGCCGATGATGGCGAAATTTGGCGAGCCGGAGGTCTGCGGGTCGCAAGCCTGGACCAGGAAGTACCGGTCGGTGACAAGCGCAGCGTGTTTGATGTGGTGGCCAGCGGCCTGGAAACCCTGGGCACACTGTTGAGTGATTACCACCATCTGGCACTGCGGCTGGAACAGGGTGAGCATGATTCGGCCATACTGGAAAAATTTGCCCACCTGCAACAGCAGATCGAAGCCGCCGAGGGCTGGCGTTTTGAGCAGCGGGTCTCGGCAGCCATTTCGCGTCTGGAATTGCCGGTGGATAAAAGTATGGATGAGCTATCCGGTGGTCTGAAACGACGTGTTTTGCTGGCGCGGGCGCTGGTGCAGGAGCCGGATTTATTATTACTGGATGAGCCTACCAACCATCTGGATATTGAAGGCATCACCTGGCTGGAAGAGTTCATGCTGGGCTTCAACGGAGCCCTGCTGTTTATCACTCATGATCGAACCTTCCTGCAGCAACTGGCCACCCGCATTATTGAACTGGATCGCGGCCAGCTGACCTCCTGGCCCGGAGATTATGCTAATTACTTGCGCAAGAAAGAAGAACGGCTGGCGGTGGAAGTCGAGCAGAATGCGCTATTCGATAAAAAGCTGGCCCAGGAGGAAGTCTGGATCCGGCAGGGAATCAAGGCGCGGCGCACCCGCAATGAAGGTCGGGTGCGAGCCCTCAAAGCCCTGCGTGAACAGCGACAGGCGCGGCGGGAGCAGGGCGGCAAGGCAAAGATTAATCTGGAGTCGGCCAATCGCTCGGGCAAACTGGTGGCTGAAGTCGAAGAGTCTGCACTAAGTCTGGGCGGGCGTTGTTTATTTCGCGATTTTTCCACCCGGATTATGCGCGGGGATCGGATTGGTATTATTGGCCCCAATGGTGCGGGCAAAACCAGTTTGATTAAAATGTTACTGGGGGAACTGGCTCCGGACAGCGGCAAAGTGACGCTGGGAACCAAATTGGAAGTGGCTTACTTTGATCAACAGCGGGCACAGCTGAACCCGCAAAAAAGCGTGCTCGAAAACCTTAATCTGGGCACCGATCAGGTCACCATCAATGGTAGTTCCCGACACGTCATCAGTTATTTACAGGATTTTCTGTTTACCCCGCAGCGGATAAATTCACCGGTTAGTTCCCTCTCCGGAGGCGAGCGCAACCGCTTATTGCTGGCGCAACTCTTTACCCGCCCGGCCAATTTATTAGTGATGGATGAACCCACCAATGATCTCGATGTGGAAACCCTGGAGTTGCTGGAAGAGCTGTTAACCGACTTCAAAGGCACCCTGTTGCTGGTCAGTCATGATCGTAGTTTTCTGGATAATGTGGTGACCAGCACCCTGGTTTTCGAAGGTGATGCTCAGTTGCGCGAATATGTCGGCGGTTATCAGGACTGGTTGCAACAGCGTGTGCAAACTGCGGCGAATAAACCCGCCGCGCGTGTATCGGGCAAAATGGCAAAAGCGGAAAGTCCCCCGACAGAAACAACGTCACGCAAGCTAAGCTACAAAGAACAGCGTGAACTCGACAGCCTGCCGGAAAAAATTGAAGTACTTGAAGCCGAGCAGGAAAGCCTGCAAACACAGATTGCCGACAGTGGCTTTTACCAGCAGGACAAAGCGCATATAGTCGAAACCCTGGAACGCATGGAATCCCTGCAACAGGAGCTGGAGCAGATCTACCAGCGCTGGGAAGCGTTGGAGTAAAAACATCCCCTCTCCCTTTGGGAAGAGGGCCGGGGAGAGGGAGGGCGGGACAGCCATCAGAGTTAAACATTAAAATGAGGGATTATTATGCGCAGCACCTTAAGCTGTATTTTATTATTCATGCTCGCGGCCTGTAACTCAGACACTTCTCGTCTTGCATTAGGGACGCTGGAGCGGGAACGCGTCGCCCATGTGGCCACTACCAATGAAGTGATTGTGGATCTCCCCGTTGCGGCGGGAACGCAAGTCAGCAAAGGCATGGTATTAGTCCGGCTTGATGACACACTGCAACTTGCCTATGTTGCTAAAGCCCAGGCTGAAGTGGCCCAGGCCGAAGCCAGTCTGGAAAAATTGCGCAATGGCGCACGCAAGGAAGAGGTGGCTGCTGCAAGTGCGAAAGTCGCCGGAGCGAAGGCCAACCTGGTTGAAGCAGAGGCCACTTATCTACGCGCAAAAAAATTGGTAAAACAAAAGTTAATCAGCCAGTCAGATGTTGATCAGGCACTTGCTGCACGCGATGCCAGACTGGCTAATTTGCAGAGTGAACAGGAGCAGTTACGGGAATTAACCAATGGCACCCGGGTTGAAGATCTCCGTTACGGCGAAGCCTATTTAAAGGCCGTTGAGGCGGTGCTGGCCAGTGAACAGAAAAAACTGGCCGATTTGACCATCACCGCAACCCGGGATGGGATACTGGATAACCTGCCCTGGAACCTGGGTGAGCGAGTCACCGCCGGCAGCCCGTTAGCTGTAGTGCTGGCGGGCAAGGCCCCCTTTGCACGAGTGTATATCCCTGAACCTTATCGCATAAAGCTGGCACTCAACGATAGCCTGGTGGTGCGCGTTGACGGGCTGAAAAAAAACATTACTGGTCGACTGCGCTGGATCTCATCCGAACCCGCCTTTTCACCTTACTACGCACTGAATCAGGAAGAGCGGGCACGGTTAATGTATTTGGCCGAAGTACAGTTGCCCGACAGTCAGTCAGCCCTGCCCAGCGGGGTGCCTGCCCAGGTTGAGTTGCCATGAGTGGGCCGGTTATTCAGGTAAAAAATTTAACCCGAAAATTTGGTGAGTTAATCGCTATTAATAATTTAGATCTGGAAATAGATAAAGGCCGGATCTATGGATTTTTAGGTCCGAATGGCTGTGGTAAAACCACCGCCATTCGGATGTTAACCGGCTTATTAAAACCCAGCTCAGGCACGGTGCAGGTGCTGGGCTTTAATTTACCGGCAGATGCTGAAAAGCTGCGTATGCACATCGGTTATATGACGCAAAAATTTTCCCTGTATGATGATTTAAGCATTCTTGAAAATTTAAAATTTATTGCAAAAATATACGGTCTGCCCGGTGCGCAGCAAAAAAAACGCATTAGCCAGTTGCTCGATACCTATGAATTAAATCAGCAAAAAAACCAGCTGGCTGGCAGCATGAGTGGTGGACAAAAACAGCGCCTGGCGCTGGCCGCTGCCGTGTTGCATGAGCCTGAATTATTGTTTCTTGATGAACCTACCTCAGCCGTCGATCCGGAAAACCGGCGTGAGTTCTGGGAGCAGTTATTTGATCTATCCGATCAGGGAACCAGCATTCTAGTCTCTACCCATTATATGGATGAGGCCGAGCGTTGCCACAAACTGGCGATACTTGAAAACGGCATAAAAAGAGCAGATGGATCGCCGAATGATTTAATGCAGCAAATGGGCGCGCATGTGGTTGAAATCGCAAGCGGTGATTTGCGCCAGTTAAAACAGTCACTGATGAAACTACCCGAAGTCATCAGTGCCGCGCAATTAGGTGCGCGCTTAAGAGTGTTAATAAAAAACAGCATTACTGAACCGTTGAATTATTTAGCTCGTCAAGCGGCGGTGAGTTCATCGGCCACCCTGTCACTGGTACGCCCTAGTCTGGAAGATGTTTTTGTCACCTGTACAGGTAAGAGTCGACAATGAAATCCTTCTATCGAATTCAGGCCATAGTTATAAAAGAAATAACGCAATTAAAGCGGGATCGAATGACCTTCGGCATGATCGTCATGATTCCACTGATTCAATTGTTGATGTTTGGCTATGCTATCAATACCAATATACGGCACATTCCGGTTGGCATTGTGGATTATAGTCAGAGCGGATTAAGTCGTGTATTAAAGCAAACAGTAAGCGCAACCCAGGTGGTGAGGTTTACGCAAACATATATAAATGTAAAACAGGGCGAAGCGGCACTGGCCAGCGGCAAGGTGCGTGCGGTATTTATTATTCCGGAAGATGTTAGCCAGCGACTGGCCCGGCATCAGACTATTGGACTGGGAAGCCCACCTGCAACCGAGGAGGAAACCTCTCGACCGGTTGCACAATGGCTGGTAGATGGCTCAGACAATGTGATTGCTGCCGCCTTAAAAAGTTTGCGCAACATGCCGCTGGCAGAATTATTAAGCAAGCCGGTAAATAGAACCACCCCCACCTTTGAAGTCACCTTACTTTATAACCCCGAGCAACGTACCGCAGTAAACATTGTTCCCGGTTTGGTGGGGATTATCCTAACCATGACCATGATTATGTTTACCTCGGCGGCCATAGTCAGAGAACGTGAACGAGGCAACCTTGAATTACTGATTACCACGCCGGTGAAATCGATTGAATTAATGATTGGAAAAATTATACCGTATATGTTTATTGGCGGAGTGCAGGTTGGTATTATTTTAGGGCTGGGCTATCTGCTGTTTAATGTTCCGGTTAACGGTGGTTTACTGCAGCTGGCTTTAGCCACTACTTTATTTATCACCGCGAGTTTAACCCTGGGCCTGCTTATTTCCACCATTGCAAAAAACCAGTTACAGTCCATGCAGATGACGCTGTTTGTATTGCTCCCATCCATACTCCTGTCCGGCTTTATGTTTCCCTATGAAGGCATGCCGGAGATCGCACAATATATTGCCGAGGTATTACCGGCTACCCATTTTATGCGCTTAATTCGTGGCGTAGTTTTACGTGAGGTTGAAGTCGTGGATATGCGCTTTGATATGTACTGGCTCGCTATATTTACCATCGGTGGTTTGGTCGTTGCTTCGCTTCGATTTAAAAAGAACCTGGATTAAGCCAGTTTTTATAGAACATTATTTATGTCGATAGAGGATATAATCAGAAATCTATTTCATAGCAAGCTAATATTAATTTTATGGATGTCTAATATTTATAATATTTAGTTAAAGCCTATGCAAATGACATTTTTAGCCTCGTTCCCATGCAGAGCATGGGAACCAGAAAAGCTATTTAAGAATTATAAAGTCGTGTAAAAAACAGGTGGAATGGTTAAAGTTTAACCCGATTATACCGATAAAATCAGTGTAATTAATTATTATGCTTGATATTTATCGGAGATAGATCATGTTTCGAAACTTTAAAATAGGCACACGCCTTATCGTCGGTTCAGGTCTGAGTCTATTGTTGCTCGTTGTAGTTATTATTCCGCTGGTCATTACCCAGGTTTCAAGTATTGTTTACGAGGCTGAGCAGGCTGAACTGGAAAAATTGTTTACCAGTGCCGAAGATGAAATCGCGGCAAAGGGGCAGCTGGCCCAGGCCTTAAGTCAGGTCATTTCACAAACGCCTTCAATTCAGCGGGCTTTTGCCGAAGGAGATCGGGACAGTTTAGCCACACTAACAGTGCCATTATTTAAAACCTTAAAAGAAAAATATGGGGCGCGTCAGTTTCAGTTTCATACACCGCCTGCCACTTCTTTTTTCAGGGCGCATAAGCCGCAAAAATTTGGTGACGACCTGTCATCATTTAGAAAAACAGTTGTGAAAACGAATGCCACCAAACAGCCTATCTCAGGGCTGGAAAAAGGCGTGGCCGGATTAGGTGTTCGTGGCCTGGTACCTGTTTTTTATCAGCAGCAGCATATTGGTTCGGTTGAGTTTGGTATGTCCTTTGGGCAATTTTTTTTCGATAATTTCAAACAGGAATTCAATGTCGATATTACCTTGTATGTAAAGCGTGATAATGAATTTAAGGCTTTTGGGACAACTTTGGATGAAAACAATTTACTTTCCGCTGAAGAACAAGATCAGGCCTTAGCCAATAAGCCGGTTAATTTAATCGCCACCTATAAGGAAGCACCTGTTGCGATTTATGCCCGAAGCATTAAGGATTTTTCAGGACAGCCGATCGGAGTGCTTGAAATTGTGAAGGATCGAAGTCATTACGTGACAGCCATCAATCGGATCCGAAATATTACTGTGCTTGTCTGCCTGCTTGTTTTTGTGGCAGGGCTGGTATTGGTTTATTTTATCAGTCAGGGAATCACTCGACCCATTAAGTCTACGGTCAAAGCAATGACGGATATTTCCGAGGGTGATGGTGATTTAACGATGCGGCTTGATGAAGATGGTAAAGATGAAGTGGCTATGTTGGCGGTTGCTTTTAATCGTTTTTCTGAAAAAGTCAGGCAGACGGTATCACAGGTCGCCGGCTCTACCGCTCAACTGGCTGCCGCAGCTGAGGAGCTGGATGTCATCACCCGGGAAACCACCGAGGGAGTGATGCAGCAGCAGAACGAAACTGAGCAAGTAGCCACCGCAATGAATGAAATGACGGCCACGGTGCAGGAAGTGGCTCGCCATGCGGGGGAGGCATCATCTCTGGCGCAGAGTGCCAATGATGAATCGGTAACGGGCAAAGACATTGTTAATCAAACTACCGCCGTGATCAATAAATTGGCTGGAGAAATAGAGCAGTCTTCAACGGTCATTAATGAACTTGAATCAGACAGTGAAAATATTGGCAGTGTGCTTGATGTGATCAAGGGAATAGCTGAGCAGACGAATTTACTGGCACTTAATGCCGCGATTGAAGCTGCACGGGCAGGTGAACAGGGACGGGGCTTTGCTGTTGTTGCCGATGAGGTTCGAACCCTGGCTAGTCGCACCCAACAGTCAACCGAAGAAATTCAGAACATGATTGAACGCCTGCAGCAGAATTCGCGGCTGGCAGTGGAAGTCATGCAAACCAGTAAAGAAGGTGCCAGTGCCAGCGTGGACAAGGCAAACGAGGCGACGGCATCATTAATTGCGATTACAGAGGCGGTGACCAATATTTCGGATATGAATATACAGATTGCCACGGCAGCTGAGGAACAAAGCAGTGTTTCCGAAGAGATCAACCGCAATATCAGTAATATTAATGAAGTTGTCATACGAACCGCCGAAGGTACCGGACAGATATCAGAAGCCAGCAGTGAACTGGCCAAACTTTCCAGTGAGTTGCAGCAGCTGGTGTCGCAGTTTAAAACTTAAAGAAGCACGGGTTCTCTGTATAAATCTAGATATCAGTTGATATTGGAGAATGGTAGTTTAAATGTAACCGGATAGCTTTTAGTTACACGGGTCAGCAGTCACCACTTAGCGGTCAATTAGAATAATCTTATGCATAGCTGGAGAAACCGATAAGCAGCCGTTGAGTCATTAATACAAGCACGCTGAAATTTCTTCTTTCCGACCGTTCACCTGACTCATAACCGAGGTAGCGGCTAGTCTGACAATCAATCAATAGTTACTCGCAAGGATGCGACCATGACGTTACCCGCTGGCAGGGAAGCCAGTCTGGGTGCTGGCGCGACGGTATACCAGCGCCATCGCCCGGAGCAAACGCTTCTTTATCAACTTGTCGAAGTCTACTAACTGTTCACCGGTTACGACACCGCCAAGGCGGCGCTGACCTATCGTTATGGTCATGTGGTTTTTAGGCTCCAACGACAAACCCATCTTCGCCGAGATAGACCCCGACGGTCGGGTGATTATCGAGATAGGCGAGGCTACCGGTGATTTAGATGATGCGGTAGTAATGAACGCCGACACCTACCGCATGATTGTACAGGGCTTTAATGATTACAAAACCCGGCATCAAAACGACATCGCGACCGGTGCCACCGTATGGCGGCGTGCTGCTGTTCCTCGATGGCGGCAAATTCCGTTGGGTCAAGGCACCGACCAGTGCCGAACTCACGCAACTGGCACATACCATCGCCCAGCGTGTCGGTCGCTTTCTGGAACGGCAAAGCTTGCTTACGCGGGATGCCGAGAACAGCTATCTGGCTTCGGAAGCGGTACGACTGCATGGATGCAGAAGGTAGAGCAATGCATGGAGCAATTGCCGAGGGCATCTGTTGGCCTGTCGGGCAAAAATTGGCAGGAAATGGACGCAAAGCAGGGAAATATTCAAGCAAGGGCGGCAGAATTCAGCAGGATTTTCTGCGATCAAGGCGAAAAACGGCGTGCTTAGATGTTCAATATAACCGTTGTTTTTTTTGGGGGGGGGGAAGGGCTTTTATTCTTCTTATACTCCGACAAAACAATCACCTTGAATTCATGTAAGATAGGGATGCCTGACGAGTAGCAGC
>VAPK010570183.1_pt1 | contig 10186 bp, 14 predicted proteins | sample 3395031 | NCBI WGS metagenome assembly VAPK01 (sample SAMN08290443, study PRJNA428436) | hydrothermal vent metagenome | isolation source: Deep-sea hydrothermal vent chimney 1 | place: Pacific Ocean: Juan De Fuca Ridge
AAGAGAAAGAGAAAGGTTAAAGACTTTGTATTTTTATACCGTCTTTATCAGCATGATGGTTAAGTAAAATTTGTTGGGTTTTTTTGACCATTTTTTCTGTACCACAGATGTAAATTTTCTTATCTGAGAAATCTTTATATTCCTTTATTAAATTATCTAATTTTTCCTCTAAGTTCTTTTCATCTGGAATATCACATTGTTGTTGTTCATACTTAAAGTTATCTAAAGCATCGACCCATGCTCGACACTGATTATGCATATAAGGCTTTTCTTCCGTATGTAACCAGTACAGATGTATAAATTCTGCATGTTCAAGTGTGACCGCATGCTCTATTAAACTTTTTATCGGCGCAAAGCCCGTATCAAAGGTAATAAAAATAATGGCATTGTTTGCATCTTCATCAAGCACAAATGATCCTGTTGGGCCTTCTATATGGATGGAATCAGAGTTTTTTAATTCTGTTGAAACATAATTGATAAAGTGATTGGTGTCATCGTAAGGTATGTGGAATTGAATATTCATGTCATCACAAGGGCAGCTTGCAATAGGAATTTCTAATGGTGGTAAGTCAGCACGGCTTAAAATAACATTTTGTCCGGCAAGAAAACGCAGGCGATTAGTGCGTGGTGTTTTTAAATTTAAAATAAGCACCTCATCAGAGAGGTTGTCGATTTTTTTAACTTTAGCTGCGATTTTTTGTTGCGGGATATCTTTTTCACTACCTGCCTCATCAGCCTCTATTTCAATTTCCGTAATAGCTGTATTTGAGCAACATAAAAAATAGTTTTGTAATTTCTCTCTTTCAGAAAAAACATAGTCATGTGGTTTGATCTTTTTAATTTCACCCGATAGTAGTTTTGCTTTGCAATTTCCGCAGTTACCATTACTGCAACCATAATTTAAAGCTAAACCAGCACTTAAACCAGCCTCAAGGATACTATTAGTACCTTCAACAAAAAATTCATGTCCGGTATTTTTAATGTGAACTTGTGCAGCCATTACACGGAGCACGGTATCTTTTTCTAATAATGGTGTGAGTTTTACTTCAGGCGTTTGAATTTTGTCAATAGCATCGACAATCCAGTTGTTTAAGTCTTCAAAGAGATGAGGCTTGTTTGATGTGGTAGATAATTGACTAATTTGAGATTGTAATTTTGAAAAAAAATCAATGAAATCTTTCACCTGTGATTTTGAACGAGCATGTTCTTTTGTGATTGTTTGCAGTCTTGCTGCTAAAGTATAAGGATCAGGAGTTAAAAGTTTAGCCAGTTTTGCGCCATGTGCTTTTTTCAGAGCTTGCTCAACAATTCTTTCTAAATCTTCAATAATATGATTATCTTCAAGTTCCGCATCTGGAAACAACAGTTCAATATCATTAAGGTTGACTTGTCCTTCAAAGCTTTCCAGTTCAAGATCATGCACTTTTTTTTGTAATGCACCACGAGATAATCCAACAAGTTTTGCCGCACGAGAGAGAGAAATGAGTCTGGGCATAGTAGTGAGTCCTTATTTAATGTGCGATAAAATTATCCATATTCATGTCGACCAAGGGATAGTTCTTTATATTGTTTGATCATTATCATCATCTTTTGAATGCTTGGATTATTCACTTCGTTAATTTTTAGTACAACGGTTAACTTCATAACACCAGTTCGAACAGGTGTTATATCGATAAATTGTTTCAAATTTGTGTCTTTACTATTTTTTTTTGTGAGAAAGCCCTCCAGGGTGAAAAAATTCGTATCCCATGTCACTGTTTTGCTATTAAAATTTCCTGTAAATTCAAAATGGGCATGTTGCGTATTAAACTGATGAATAAGTGTATATGACATATTTTTATAATATGGCTTACTTGTGCCATCTGTGAGATAGTTAATTGTGCTTAAATGTAAGTGTAATACGTAAATAGGCAAATGCACTATTAAAGTAAAAAATAATTTGTTATGGGGTGACAATCCCCTTTCAGTTGTAGGTGTTAATACGGATCGTAATATGAGCTTTGATTTAAAACGAAGAAATATCTTAAAAGCAGGTGCGGCTACGTTATTGACGGGGACGGCGGGTATTTTATTAATTGACCGGGATCAACCTGAAAAGTTAAAAAAAGTAAGTTCTGAATTAATTCAGTTAGAGCATGAGTTAGCGGTACGAGATAACCTGCAAAAAGTAAAAAATTTCGATCAGACATCTTCTAAAGATATTTTTTTAACAAAAGAAAAACAGGCTACTTTTCGAACAACATTTAAAAAAATCTTACGGGTTAAAAAATTCATTGGTTATGCAAATTTTAATTTGATTAGTTTTGACGATATGCTTCTTTATGCACGTCGTTATCCTGAAATTGGACGTTTTACAAAAGAAGAACTTGCCTTTATTGATGAGATGTTTTTCTTCGATGCACATAAATATGGCTTTTATGGAAGCAAAGTAATTAAAGAACTGACTTCGAAAATAGATAAAGAAGAAACGATTAAAATTTCAGGTAGTGGCCATTATTTATTTCAAGGTGATGCAGTAACTAAATTTTCCCAGCTTAAAAAAGATGTTGGCCCTGACCTTATATTAACCTCGGGGGTTCGCAGTGTTGTTAAACAGTTTCAACTTTTTTTATCCAAGCTTGAATCAAGCAACGGCAATCTTTCTTTAGCTTCTCGTTCACTTGCTCCACCCGGACATTCATACCACGGCATAGGTGATTTTGATGTAGGTAAAAAAGGTTTCGGCAAGTTTAATTTCACCTCTAAATTTTCTGAAACAAAAGAATATAAACGCTTGATTGAACTTAAATATGTTGATCTGCGTTATACAAAAAATAACCAGGTTGGAGTGCGTTATGAACCCTGGCATATTAAGGTGGTGTGAGATGGGGATGAAAATCTATCTTACATTTATTGTTTTTTCTCTTAGTCAGTTTGTTTCTGCAGAGCCCTTACGTTTCTCCTTACACAAAATAGAATCAGGAGTTCCCGGGCCTACTTTGCTGGTGATTGGCGGCATTCAAGGTGATGAGCCGGGTGGGTTCACTGCAGCATCAATGTTGGTGACAAACTATAAAGTAAAAACAGGCAGCTTATGGGTTGTACCTAATCTTAATTTTGAAAGTATTATCAGGCGTAGCCGGGGGGTTCATGGCGATATGAATCGTAAGTTTAATATCCTTTCTAAAAAAGATCCTGAGTTTGCGGAAGTGCAAAAAATAAAAAAAATAATATTGAGTAAGGATGTTGATGTTGTTGTGAATTTACATGATGGTAGTGGTTTTTATAAAAAGAAATATATTAACAGAATGCATAATCCCAGTCGCTGGGGTCAAAGTATTATTATCGATCAGGAAAATATAGATATTGCAAGGTTTGGTGAGTTGTCAAAAATTGCTACTAATGTTCAAAAACATATTAACAAGCAACTACGTAGAAAAAGTAAATTCTTTTATGTGAAAAACACTGAAACAAAAAAAGGTGATGTTGAAATGGAGAAATCATTAACCTATTTTTCCATTAAAAATAATCGGCCTGCCTTTGCTGTTGAAGCAAGTAAAAGTTTTTTAACTTATGAGCGAACTTACTACCATCTTTTAGCTGTTGAAGGTTTTATGAATGAGTTGGGTATAGAGTATAAGCGTGATTTCCAAATGACACGAACAAATGTTGCCAAACAAATAGGAAATAATCTTAAAATATCTTTATATGATAACCGAATAAATCTTGACGTGGAAAAAGCGCGGCGTTATTTAAATTATGTGCCCTTAAAAAAACACTCATCTTTAAAATATAAAAAGAATAACCCTTTAATTGCGGTCATAAAAACCAACAAAACAATACGAGTCCGTTATGGTAACCGTTATGTCACCTCACTCAAGCCACAATACTTTGATTATGACTACAGTTTAAATTCACTGAATATAGAGATTGATGGGGAAAATAAAAAAATAAATATAGGTGATAAAGTTAATGTAGAACAACACTTTCGTATTTTAGCCGAGAATGATTATCGTGTTAATATTATTGGCTATTCTAAACGAGGCAGGGTGAATGAAAATGGTCTGCTTATTAAGCGTAAACAAATCAGGTCTCGATTTTCAATTGATAAAAATGAACGGATATTCCGCGTTGAGTTTTATAAAGGGAGTAAATTTAGCGGTATGATACTGGTTAATTTTATTGATTCTCAAAACAAACAACCCCTTAGTATGAATTATCTGGGTTCAAAGCATATCTCTTCTTCAAGATTATAATGTCAATATCATATAAGACACCATCATATTTTTCAGGTTTTTCCTGCTTAGGCGGTGAATGTGAAGATACCTGTTGTCGTAACTGGGAAGTTAAACTCGATCATGAACATTTTGATTTATTAAAATCAGTAATATCTAAAGATGATGCTGAAAAGAGTATGTTTGAACAATATGTTCATCTAAATGAAAATTCAATAACCAGTGATTATGACTATGCTTTTATTCGTATGGGGGTAAATGGCTACTGTGGCATGTTAGATGACAAGGGTTTATGTTCTATTCATGCAAAACATGGAGTTACTGTTTTAGGTAATGTTTGCACGATGTTTCCTCGTGTGATTTCTCGCTGTGGAGATACTGTTGAATTAAGTGGAGCTTTATCCTGCCCAGAAGTGGTCCGAAATTGCATTGATGACAAAACACCGTTAAAACTTAAACGTTTTAAAACTTCAGATCTTCCTCGAAGTAAAAATTATCCTATTCGGCGTGAGTTATTAGATTTAGATGATGATGCCTACTCTGAAAACTTTAATCTTGTCCGCGAAAACTTAATGCATATTATGGCGAATGAAAAAGAAGAGCTTGAAACACGTTTATATGTAATGGCAAATTTAGCACATAAAATATCAGATTTTTATCACAGAGACTGTTCTAAACCTGATGAAGGTTGGATTGAGGCGGCATTAAAAGATCTATCGGAAGATAAAATTGTATCAAAGCTGGATGTTTTTATAAAAGAATATGATGCAAGTTCACCACTTAGCATGGTTGTCGTACATTCAATATTATCGATTAAGTTACAACAAGCGAATGATGAAAATATTAGCCAGCTTTATGAGAAAACAATTAATAAATATACTAAACAAAATGATAATGTTGCTGAGGTACTTTCAGAGAAATTAGTTGAAATTAGTTCCGCAATAGACAATAAAAATAAGCAATATATTGATAAGGCGATCACACGTTATATACTCAACTGTCTCTATCGTGAATGGTTTGTAACCATGCCGGATCCTTTTACTTATATTCAAATGCTACTGGTTCGAACTTCGATTTTACGAACATTAATATATTTGGACATTGCTGAAGAAAAAATAGAATTGCATCAGGTTAAACAAAGAATTGTTTATATCATGTATAACTTTGCCCGAAACATTGATCAAAATCTTGAGTTTTTGAAAGTGGTTTATAATGCTTTATCGGAACAAACGATGATGAACTTTGATTTCTCACCTGCATTTATTCGACTTTATTAATTATAAAAAAATAAATATCTCGTCATTTTTTATTTCTACTTTATATTTTTTGACTGCAACGGTTGCAGGGTCACCATCTGGTTTTCCAGTACGAAAATCAAAATGACTGCCATGCAGTGGACACTCAACACAAAAACCTTTTAGCGCGCCTTTATAAAGTGAAGCATCTTCATGTGTACACATGTCATCAATGGCAAATATTTCATTTTCAATATTTGCCAGTAAAATAACACTGTCATTAATTTTCGCTCGGAACATTTTTCCTTGTTTTACATCATTTAAATCAGCAATTTTTACTGTTTCTGACACGCTGTAGCCTCAAGTAATAAAAGTAAATTGTTAGCCGTTATTGTACAATAAATGAGGAATGATTTAACGCTGGATATAATTATCAGGTAGTTTGTAGGTTTATTACGTTTATAGAATAGATTTGAGGTAGAGAATGATTAATATGACTCAGGATGAACAAATTGCTTTAACCGTCCGTATTATGGAAATACTGGATGGTTGGGGAATGTCATCTACTGAAATAATTTCGTTGATCGCTTTACCGGACAAAACACCAACACGGGCTTTACGTCGTTATCGTGAAAATACAGCTTTTCCTGTTTCTCCTGAATTAGAAGAAAGACTAGGACATATTCTTGGTATCACTGATGCGTTAAGAACGTCTTATCCGCATAACCCGAATATGGGAAAAATGTGGATTCGTCAACGTAGTAAAAAATTGAATAATCAAATTCCATTACAAATTATTATTGAAAATGGTTTGGAGGGGATTATCGAAATTAGAAGTCATCTTGACTGTTCCTACGATTGGCACAAAAATCCATAATACCCTTTCACGAATAACGAGAAGCTAAATTACTGCGCTTAAAACTAATTCAAAATGCTCATTCACTACGTGTGAACTCCGCTTTCTCATTAATTTTAATCTTGTTCTTTAACTTCTCGTTATCCGTGAAAACGTATTATATATTATTTCATTGCTGTCCGATTAATATATGGGCGAGTTTTAATATGAGGACATGGAATAGGTAGAGTCAAATTAAGGCCGTCTGCCACACGGATGTGGCAGTCGAGCGGCCAAGGATGGCATTTAGCGCGCCTTGATTTGACTCTACCTGTTTCAGGTTCGGAGCAAACTATATTTACTCAAACGTATACTCTGCTTTGTTTTTAGCTCGATATATTTAAGTTAAAACTACTTCTTTTTATCTTTTCTTGTCTCTCTGGCTTTGAAGTGCACAATAGATTGCATTAGCTGATCAAGTGGTAATTTGTCGAATGTTTGATATTTAGAGAGTGCTTGCTCTAATAATTTATAAATATCAGGTTTATCTTCATTGTCAGGATTAAATAATTTATCTAAGCCAATGATGCTGCCGTTTTGAATTTTTATTTCTTTGCCATGAGGTAGCGGGCCTTCAACCTCTGTCACCTTTAATGCGAACATTGCACTTTTTCTGAGTAACGCTAAAAAATCACAGCAGTTTTTCCATGCTTCTTTTTCTAAACAGCCAACACATTCTCGATCAGCTAAATGAATTTTTTTCATTTTCTTACACTGGCAACGGCGAGAATTTAATGTTTTTTCAAACGGACATTGCAGCGGATTAACTGTGCGGTAGGTTTCTCTGTATTTATCTTCATCCATTACTAAACAATTCAATAAAAATTAATTTATTTTTCCCACTCTCTGACAATGCTTTCTTCGCGTTGTTCTTGCAGCTTTTCTTCTGCATCAATACTGTTTTCGGCAAAAATCACTTTATAAATATTGCCTGTATTAGCATCTTCTTGCTGACGTTTTTCTTTAGCGAAATTTTTAGCATCTTTGAATTTTTCAAAGTTATCAAGGGGGTTCAGATTTTTTACAATTTTACTGACACCGGGTGCAATTTTGTAAACGAAATAAGGCATAAAATAACTCCTGGAATGGAATGAGTGAAATGGAAAGGTGTAAGTGTTGAAATTCACCTGTTTATTCCACTTTCATGGAACCGCCAAGGATATAGAATCTAATGGCGTGTTACAATATTTTACAGCATTTTTGTAAAATAATTGGCGATATATGAGTATCGTTAACTTTATAAGGTTGATTTGTAGAGTGGATAGTAAATCTTTATTAGCACTGAACTTGGTGGATATCCTGATTTTAGTGAGCTGTATAAAAAGGCAGGTTTTCAGACTGAAACTGTAGATAGCATGCGTAAAGCTTTACGGTGCTTTAAGAAAAATAACTACGATGTTATTGTTGCTGAATTTAATTTCCAGTCTGATTTTCGTGATCGCACCAGCAGTTTAGAAACGTTAATGGCTGTGGTTCAGCAAATGAATGGTGTGAATGTTATTATTTTTTATGAAAAAGAATATGAACATCAGTTTGACAAACTGCGCGCACGTTTTTCATTCCATGCAGAACTGCCATACCCGATTGACAAACAGAAATTAAAAGCAGCTCTTGTTTTTGAGAATTAATTAATTAAATCATCCAGGGTTTCAAGTGCTTCAATTGCAGCGTCTTTAATTTGCATGTCAGCGTCTTTCGTTTTTCCCTGTAAAAAGTCTTTGTTTTTTATATCACCGGTAAGAGCAATATAATGCAAAGCATCTATTTTTAACCGTAAATTATCAGATGATGCTATTACTTTTAGTTCAGGAGTATATTTTTGTAATGTTTCACTTGCAGAAAAATTTTCGATTAAGACATCTAGGCCAATACGAATATCCATACTGGTCTCTTCATCCTCGATCATTGTCAACACATGAGAAAATATTTCCGGATTGATTTGGATAGCTTGTACGATCGTCATTATCTCGCCACTAGCAAGATGTTGTTCAATATATTTTTGCATGCCATTTTCAGTTTGTGATGTGATTAACCATTGCTGTATTTCTTTAACTGTATGAGCTCCTGAAAACACCATAAAAGAATTTTTGTTTGATAGAGAAAACCAGGGCACACTGCGAACATTTAATTCTTCGGCTCTTTTATTATCAACTGCAATGTTTGTGATTTTTAGTGATGAAAGCTCACCTTTTTTTAATTGTTCACTTAGTTTATTTAATACAATAGGACAGTGACGGCAGCCTGTTGCAATAAATAACTCTGCGGAAGAGGGTGTAGAAGTTTTCATATTGTGTAATATTCTTTAATTGAGATGTTGATTATAAGATGAATTGAAGTCCCACTCCTTCATCAGTAATGCGTGTAACTTCGGCATTAACGGGAGGAGGTGCTTCATCACCAAGTAGTGAACAAACCTGGAGAATAACACGTGTACCGACAGGCAAGTTAAGAGGTTCATCATCATAGTCAAGAAAAACACCGTTGTTACTAATGTTTCGGGATTTTAGTATGCGTTCAGTTTTGTCTTCATAAGTAAGTTTGATATCTATTACCAAACCTACCCGGTTGGAGTCTCGTTTGTTGTTCATCATGTTTTGGTCACTTATTTAAGCTTCTATGTCCGGGATAAGTTTGCTTTCTAATAACTGTATTTCATCTTTTAGTTTTAATTTTCGAATTTTAAATCGTCTCATTTGCAATTCGTCAATAAAGGGTTTTTCTTTCATGAGATGCAGTGCGTCATCAAGATCTTTATGTTCAAGACTTAATTCGCTAATTCTATACTTAATCTCTTTATTATCCATTTTTGTTATCTATACGTTTATTTTGTTTAACGATCCATTTTTCAAAATCATTTTCAGATATTGGGCGACTAATAAAATATCCCTGACCTAATTTGCTGCCAAGAATAGAGAGTAACTCTAAAATTTCTTTTTCTTCGATTCCTTCTGCAATAACTTGCATACCAAGATTATGTGCAAGATCAATAGTTGAGCGAACAATCATGGCATCATTATCATCTTTAATCATATCCATAATGAAATATTTATCAATCTTTAGTTTTAATAAAGGCAATAATTTCAGGTAAACTAGTGAAGAATAGCCTGTTCAAAAGTCATCAACCGCAATCTCAATGCCTGATTTATGCAGGCGATTTAACACTTATATCGATTGTTGAGGGTTTGTCATGACAATGCTTTCGGTCACTTCCATAATGAACTCGGATGCTGAAATTTGATTTTTGTTAAATATATCGATGGTTTTTTCTGCTAATGCTTGAGTTACTATTGCGATTGGGGTAAGTATAAGCCTTACTAAAAAAACAAAACCTAAAAAAAGAATAATTAAGCCTGCTATTACAGCAGTCCATATTGAATTAACCTGAAGCTGAGAAATACTGGAAAGGGTGGTTAAATCTTTTTGACTGAATTTCTGAATACCTAAATCAAGAGCATGTAGCAAGGTGTTTACTTTTTCAAGCTTGGGTTCCAGTTCTCTTTGATATAAGACAGTGTCAGCTCTCCATTCCTCCGATTCATTTACTATTTGTACTTCGTTAAAGCCATTAATCCACTTTAATGCCGCGGGATGAAATTCTTCCAGAGCAATTATAGTTGAAAAGCTCAAATCTTCTTTACGATTTAATGTTTCAATTTCTAATAATTTATGTTTAATGCTTAGATGAAGTTGAAATGCATTTAATTGATTCAATAAATACATTCTGAAATTAGAAATCATTGATACCCAATAAAAACGCAATTCAATTAGTAATCGATATTCTTCGTAGTTTTCGTGTGAATAATTATCTTCAAGCCCTCTTATCGCCAAGCCAACGTGTTCAC
>VAPK011033510.1_pt1 | contig 10186 bp, 7 predicted proteins | sample 3395031 | NCBI WGS metagenome assembly VAPK01 (sample SAMN08290443, study PRJNA428436) | hydrothermal vent metagenome | isolation source: Deep-sea hydrothermal vent chimney 1 | place: Pacific Ocean: Juan De Fuca Ridge
AGGTATATGCCCCATAAAACCAAATTGATATTGGTAGTCTTGTGGTACTTTTTGAGGAAAAAAAGTATCGGTACATGTCCCGGGTGGCATCCATGCTTTATACCCCCCTGTTTGATAATTTTCTTCCCAACCTGGGTCAAAAAAATAAGTAATATCACTCCCTTTTATTTGAGTTTCATCGCGCCCTTGAAAGTCGACAATCCATGAAATATGAAATATATTTTTTTCATGTAGAATCAGTATTTCATCCTTAACTCTGTTCATTTCAAATATAAAGTCTGGCTTATGCAAGTTCAGCCATGTGTTCATTTCGTCATTTGTTAAAAGCCCACATTGTCCAGTAACTTGGTAACCTTGTTTGATAAAACTTGTTCTTAAAAAACAATAAATACGGTAATAAAAAATTGATTTAAAAGGTAAAAATATAGAAATATGTTTCATTTTATTTAAACCGTAGTCTTATATCAGACTGTATTTTTTCGGCAATAGATAAATATGAAAAATTGTCTATTGTTTGCTGCCTTAATCTTTGAGCCATTTTATTTCGCTCGCCTACATGTTCCAAATAGTAATCGACCTGTTTAACTAAGTCTTTTTCATTCTCAAAAAAAGCTAAGTTCTTTTCTGGAAAGAAATCAACAATAGGTGAACTATCAGTAGTGAGTCGGCGTGTTAGCATAAAAGCCCCTGATGCTAAAATTTCTATTGCTCGCATATGCATGGTGGTCCCTGGGCTGGCGTTCAAACATATTGCAGCGGTATTCATCAATTTATTTAAATGATTTCCATTCTGAGCTTTTCCTTGCCAGATATTTTTAAATTGTGAATAACGCCCCCAGTTGCTCCCATAAACATGAATCACTACCTCAGGGCTATCTTTTAATAATATGTTAATGGGCCACATTTTTAATCGTGATAAAGCTTCAAAATGAAATCGATTACCAACAATAGAGATTAATAAATCAAAAACGTCATCAGTGCACTTAGCCTGAAAATATTCAGATAAGCCTTCAACTATTTTTGTCATAGACTCAATAGGGTTTGCAAAACAGAAATGAGTATATTCTTGCATATTCATATTAGTTGTGTATTGCTCAATATATCCATATAACAGTGTTAAGTCTTGCTTAGATATTCTCCCTTGTCCAATCAGATCTAATTCTGTTTGTATCCACTGCATATTAAATAGGTTAGGTTCACGAATCGGTGCAAAGGTCAACTCAGGGTCGACTAAATGAGCGACTAATAAAATGTCACAATTAATAACTTTATCTTGCATCGATTTATATAAACTTTCATTCACACCTAGCGGCAAAAATTGAATTGGGTAATGTTGATATTCAGATAGCATATTCATGTTAAGCCAGCTTTTAGCAAATACATAGGTAAAATCCGCTAACTTCATCACTTCTTTATTTTCAGTCACACAAGGAATTCTATCTTGTATCCAAGTAACCCAAGGAATATTAATCGGTATTTGAGGCCTTTCATGTCTAAAATGATCAATACAAAGAATCAAATCAGGTTTAAATTTATTAACCTCAGCAACAATACGCGGTAAATATGATCGATGATAATTCTCTCCTTCTATACAATAAAATACCTGTACGCCTGAGCGGGAAAAACCATCTAATAAATCGCGCATACAATATTGTGTATACGTAGAAAACCGCGTTGTTTGACTAAATACTCGCAAGTTATGCGTGTTTTCTGGCTTAAATTTTTCAGCCCATTGCACTTGAGTTATGCTTTTGTAATATAAATCAACTTCTACTAGATTCTTTTCAAATGCTGCCTTTCTCTCTTTTGTAATAGACACCACTGCATCTGAAGCTTTGACACTATTATCCACATCAGCAAAAGATGTGTTTATAACTTTATCAATCAGAGGCATATAGGGGTTAATTACGTCATCATGCAAATCTAATAATGCATCTTCTCCATAAAACAAACGTACTCTTTTACTCGTAAATATTTCACTAATATCATTTAACAAACATACCAATAAGAGCTGTTCAATATGTTTAATGACTAAATAAATAGGTATTTCTATATCCAAGTCAGTTTGAAAAAGATTGTCATTGTTGCGATAAAGCCACATAAGTTCATATCCAGCACCAATCTCTGACAACAAATAAATAGCCAATCGGTCATTCGACAAAATAGTCTTTTTATTCCTTAACAATAACTCATAATCCAAAAAGAAAACTTTTTTATTCTCAACATTTATCTCTATTTTATATATTAGGCCTTCAATTTCAGCATCCAAATTAATATGAATTTTATGCTCAGCTAACCATTTAAGGGTTTGATGATATAAACTAGGTCTTTCCTGCTCTAATATTACTAGATTTTTTAAAAGAAGCTGCTTATGCTTATTACTATTTTCAGCCGTTATAGTTATATTTTGATATATTTCAATCTTCTTCCTTTCAACATTAACTGAGTTAAACAAGGCAAGAAAAGGCGTGTTATCAATTGTAAAAAAGTTTTTTGCTCCACAACGATAAAGATGTTTCTGTATAAGTTGAGAGGCAACACCATTAAAATCATTAATTCTAAACCCTAATTGATCAGAGGTGGGAATATGTGCAGGAAGCTCTTGCCAAACAGTAATATTAATAACATCAGGGTGACAGAAATCACTTACTAATTGGTTAAAATTTACGATTATCTGGGGCTGATGCTCTATATATTGATGTAATAAATCCACTTCATTCCATGCTTCCATTTCTGATGCTTCTTTATACAGTAAGACGTTATAGCCCAACGCTTCTAAATCTAGAATAATCTTATCTGATAGCGTCTCTATCAAATCATCAGTTTCTCGATAGGCAAACCGCCCTGCTATAACCAATACATTGATAGGTATATTCTGGAAGTCTGGAATAACTTGTAAAGCTTGTTGTTTTAAAATTTCCAGCTGTTCATTTCTATTTTGTTGGGCGCATTCTAAAATATCTTTATAATTCTGAGTTTGTGGGCGTTCAATATAAAACTTTTGTGGCCATCTTAAGCAACTAAAAATAAAAAAATGTAACAAATCATCTAGTGCTACATAAATTAAATTATCTAAAGAGGTTTTAATAAAATTGCCGTGGTAATAACATATTTGCAATCCATCTAGTGATTTACCACAAGCTACTCTATTCTTTTGTTTAGCTGTGTTGAGCGCTTCCAATGTAGTAAAAAAAGCACTGTCCTTATGCTTATAATTTTCAATCGTTAAACTTTTTCTAAATTGTTCAATTTCAAAAACCATATCAGCCATTTGCTGATTAATATCAATACTATTTCCCTGCTGATCAATAATAATGGCTGGTAGAGGCAACTGATTATTAGCAAAAAAATCAACAAAATTATCTTGCTTTACTTGAATAAGGTTTTCTAACACACTCTCTGTTAATACCCCATCGTAATAACAGTATTGAAGTCGAGTTACCCCTTGCTCAATAATTTTATTCTGTTTTTCCGTCTCTTTAAGAGCACGTTCAATATCAAGAAAGAAGATATCTTTGTGATCCATAATATTCACCTAATCTATTAAATAAAGTTCACATGTTCAGGAACATTTTTCAAATCCCAAAGAAACTTATTCACGTAGTCTTGTCGACAACCTATAGCACAATCTTTATGTACATCTACCGATTTAACTACATCATCATGAACACTCCAATAATGATCCCCTTTGACAAGGTCGTAAAATGAATCCTGATGTAAATCTCCAATATAAAACCGTTCTTTATTAAAAAAAGGACCACATGGATAGATTTTCCCATTCCCAGATATTTGTAACAAAAAGGGTGTACCATGGCATTGGTCATATTTACGAAACCCATTTTTATACAACGGTGTTTCTCCTGCCGCGTTAATCTTATTCCATTTCACTTGTACAACATATTCTTCGTTACTGAAAGACTCTGCTTCTTTTAACATATCGTTAAGGCTTAAATAAGCATCATAATCAATCCCTATTTCTTTATATTCTGAATCTGAGCACTGTTTAATCACAAAATAATCAACACCTAATTCAGCGCCTAATTTAGCCTCTTCGATAACCTCATCAAAACATTCGGGAATAAGCACCATTTGCAAGCCTAAGGTACAGGGATAATTATTTTCTTTTTTTATACGGACTAGTTCACGTATTTTTTCAATTAATCGATAAAAGTTTTTTTCTGATGACTGATGCACACGCTTAAAACCTGAGGCCGTTCCAGCCGACAAATTAAACCGAATATAGGTCATGTTTTTTAATAAATCATGTGCTCGATCCATATCAATTAATAGACCATTCGTCGCCATTGATGTATCAATATTCAGTTCTTCTGCTTTTACCGTTGCATCGTATAAAGTGGGATTTAGTGTCGGTTCACCATCGCCTATAAAACCTATTGAACGAACCCTTAAGCGACCACAGTCATCAATAAAATCAAGTAATGCTTCACGACCGATCATACTTCCTTTAGTCATATTTTGTATTACGGCATAACAATATAAACATGCAGTATTACAAAACTTGGTCAGTCCCATATCAATATGAATTGGTGCAAACTTTTCATTTTTTTGCCATTCCTGAACCCTATCGAGGTGATGCATCATTTTATGCCCATCAAATCGAAATCTCTCTATAGGATTTCTAAAACTTGGCCCTGTAAACTGATTAGGAACCTCAACTTCATCAACATCCTCTAAACGAACAACACCTTTCTGTCCTTCATATTCAACAACACTGAGTTTTTGTCCTTCTAAATGCCTTATTTCATCTTCTGCAATACGACCTTCACCATCTAACAGCAATGATCTATCGACTATATCATTAGATGTTCGTAATTTATGTCCCGGATTTTTAGCTCTTGGTGCATCATTGGGTAATGCTGTCTTGGCATTTTCTCCAAACCTATTTTTACCTTGTTCTAAATTTGCCATAACTTTATCTTATTTTTTTAAAAGGAGCCAGTAAAACTCGTATTGGGAATATCAGTTGGTATTTCGTTTTCCAATTCATTTCTTAACACTTCTTTATCATAAGGTTTATTCAATTGCTGAAAAACAGCTTCACTTATTTCTACACAGCTTGGATAATAATGTTCTGCTAAATAAGGTGAAGTTGGAACAGGATGATTAGGCCATGCTATCAATTTTGGAGGGCTCTGAAACATTGTTGGATCTTGACGGCAGAGTGCTGAAATAAGTTCATGTCCTATAGATGCTTGCTCACATGCATTATCAGCAACAATCAAACACCCTGTTTTAAGCAATGATCTCTGCACTCCCTGAATATCCATTGTCGTTAAATTACTTATACTCAAGACTTCTATTTGAATCTTGTGTTCTTGTAAATATTCCGCAGCTTTAAGAGTCTCAACAACCATATAGGAAAAAGCAACAAGGGTAATATCAGTACCTTGCCGTATAACTTCCAATTTATCCACTGCTTTTGGCTCTACCGTTTTATCTAAGCACCCTCTAATTGAATGTAACCAGCGATGCTCTATAAAGACAACAGGCCCCTCATCTTTAATAGCTGCCATCATCATATGATAAGCATCACTTGCTGTAACAGGCATAAAAACCTTCAAGCCTGGAATCTGTGTAAATAATTTATGCAACCCTTGAGAATGCTGAGGCCCCTGCCCCCAACCTCGTCCCACAATTAAGCGCACAACTATGGGTACAGTTTGCTGACCATTAAACATATAATGCCATTTTGCCGCATTATTAATCAGCTGATCCATGGCTAGCAAAATAAAATCAATCCGTTGGTGGACTATTATGGGTCTAACCCCTGCTAATGCAGCACCTATACAAACTCCTGTCATACCATTTTCGGCAATCGGCATATCCAATACCCGCTCACCCCCAAATTTCTCCTGTAAACCCCGAGTCGTACCAAAAATCTCTTTAGGGTCAGGAACACCTTCACCTATTAAAATAACATCCGGCCATCTCTGTAACGCATCATGTAACGCCTTTTGAATAGCATCTCCATAACTAACTAATTGAGAGTCAGGCATAAATGTATCGCCCTACTTGAGTTGCATCCGGCTTTAAACTTCGATGAGATAATTCAAAAGCTAGTTCAATTTCAGCATCAATTTCCTGCTTCATTTGCAAGAAATCCTGCTCATTAATCTCACCTTTGAGCAAACAAAGTTGTTTTTGTTTTTCTATCGGACATTTCTTTTTCCAAGAATCCAATTCGCCTTGTTTTCTATATCCTAAGTCATCGTCTTCATTTGGTCCACAGTGCTCAGGCCATCGGTGTGTTAAAAATTCTATAAACTGGGCTCCACCCCCCCCCTTTGCTATAGTTATCGCTTGTCCTGAAAGCTTAGCCACTACCTCAACATCATTTCCATCACCACACAAACTATTCAATCCATGTGCTCTAGCAACCTTATGAATTGCTCTATTCGGTTGCCGATCATCAAGCCCTGTCATTACTGCATACTCATTATTTTCACAAACGAATATTATCGGCAAATGCTTTAATGCTGCAAAATTAAGAGTCTCATGCATAACACCTTCTTCAAAACAACCATCACCAAAATAAACAACGGTTACTTGAGGTTGTTTTCGTAACTGCATTGCCCAAGCCATTCCTGCTGCCACCGGAACAGTTCCACCAACAATAGGCGTAGATGCAATAAAACCAGCATCAAGATCTGTTAAATGCATAGAACCGCCACGTCCACCACAACATCCATCCTCTTTACCATATAATTCAGCAATGAGCTTAGGTAAATCACCTCCTTTCGCCAAATAGTGTCCATGAGCACGATGATTGCTAAATACTTTATCACTAACTTGCAATTGACTGCTTACACCCACAGCAATGGCTTCCTCACCAATACATAAATGTGTTGGACAACGCATTTCCTGTTCTGTGTATCGATTTGCAATAGCCTCCTCTATACGACGAATCCGTAACATTTGAAACAATTTTTCTGTATGAGTATGACTATTTGATACATTCATCATTTTAGTAAACTAATAAGGTATTTATATAGGACAGAAGCTCTTATCGGCTCTCTATTACAAACAATCTGTACATCAAGTGCAGCTGCTGCACTTCCAATTAACAATGCCACTTCAGCAGACATTTTATTCGCCAAGCAAAGACCTGTTAATGCCAAAAATGCGTCTCCTGCACCAATTCTATCGACTACTTTTGAAGATAATGCAGGAATACAGTATTGCTCTCTATTAGATTCCAGCAAAAGTGCTCCATGTGTCCCTCGGGTAACAGCAATATTTTCCGCATTTAATTGATTGGCTATTTGTTGAGCTAATTGAGATAAATCCGATGTACGATCATGAGTTGCCATCCTCAATTCTGGTTCATTTAATGAAATAAAATCTGCCCGTGGATAACGCGTAATTAAGTGATACCCTCTATTGCCACTATTAATTTGCGCATTAACGGCTAAATAGTTTGCCTTTTTTGATAAAACATTCACCATCCGGTCAGAGATAAAACCATTACCAAAGTCTGCTACGATAACCACATCAAACTGCTCTAAAGACTGATCCAACCAATCAACAACATCCTGCCCCAAATCCTCAGGCAAATCCTCATCGCTATAAAAATACACTTCGAATAATTTAGATATATCCCTATCCACATAACGTCGCTTTACAATTGTTTGCCTATCATGAGCAATAAAAAACTCTGGATTTACTTGTTTAGCTAAGTTATCACGTATAAATTCTTCTCGACTATCCTTAGCGCCTAAAACAGATAATAATGTAACCTGGCTAACAAATTCAGCGATATGATTTGCAACTGCTATAGCCCCTCCTGCAAAACATTCATTGTCTTCATATTTTACAGATAAAACATTACCCTTCCCTGTCTGCCCTAATGGAGACGTATAGTGATACTCATCAATAATCGCTTCTCCAACTACTAATACGTTTGAACCTTGTACACCTTGTAGCTGTTCAATAACCTGTTCTGAGGTATAACGCTGCTTAACTTGAGCCAAATAATCTATAACTTTTGGAGAAAACACTTCGAAATAATCATTAAGCAACCGAGTAGAACTCGAAGTTAATTCATCCGTAAAGAAAATACGCCCCCCACAGTTATCAACAGCATCACGTTCCCTCTGAATATTTCCTGTTATATCCTCTTGGTCACAATAATCACTCCCTTTGACATAAACATCTGGCTTAATCAACTCCAATACATTAACTGATGTTTCTGCATCATTTATTGCCACATTAGCGACACACGCTAGTGCTGCAATATTTTCTGCACGCAATAGTTGACTAAACACAGGTCGGTCAGGCCCTTTATTTACAAATCCATCACTTGTTATAGTAACCAGCAAACAATCTGCTTCCTGAGCGGCACGTTGTAAATGTTTAATATGTCCTATATGTAATAAATCAAATGTTCCATGACACAGAGCAACAGTTTTCCCTAACTTTTTCTGCTGTAAAGAAAAATCAGCTATTTCCGCAAGTGTTAATATTTTTTTCTCTTCCATATTCATTCAATACATTTGATCACAAAGATGGTGCAACAAAAATAAATGACCAATTTCTATTTGCCCATACTGGCTGCTATCAAGCCAATAATTCCAATCGCCCATCTTACGAAGAGGATTATTACTGCCAAACCCAGTTAAGGTGACTATTTTCATATTCTTCGTTTGAGCAACTGTAACCGCATTAATAATATTGTCAGATTTTCCAGAACTACTAATGGCAATTAATATATCTTCCTGTTTAGCCATAATTTCTAGTTGGCTTGAATACCCTTCAACATAACCAAAGTCATTACTAAAACAAGTTAACTGAGACGCGTCATGTAACACTTGAGCCGTTACTTTACAAGCATTTATCAAGTCGGTACATATATGTCCAGCAACAGCTGCGCTGCCACCATTACCAATTAGGAACACTCTATTTCCAGAATGCTGAGCTTGTTTTAGTAGCTGGGTAATGTCATTTACAGCCAGTTCAATAGAACATTCTCGGTCTTGTTGCGTAAAGACTCCAGTGGAAAGTACATCAGTAAAATTTTGTAATGCAGAACTAAAAATTAGCTGACCCATGTTTATTTATCCAAAAATTCAAACCAACTACTTGTAGCCTCAGAGATCCCTTGCTCAGTCCAAACAGGCGCATTCCGCCAACACTCAATATGCTGAAGCATATTTTCCACTCCTTTTGGAAAACTAACTTCTGCCTGCCACCCTAATTTATCCTTAATTTTTCGAGTATCAGCAAACGTGCAATCTGGTTCACTAGGACGCTTAGGAATATAACTAACCTCACCCCCAAGTAAAGTAACTAATTCATTAATACTATATGTTCCGCCACTGCCTACATTAAAAATTTCGCCAGTTACTTCAGACTCAGCAGCCTTAATAAAAGCATTAACAACATCACTCACATAGGTAAAATCACGAGTTTGTTTGCCATCACCCACAACAGTAAATGTTTTTTTATTAATTTTCTGAGCCAAAAAGACACCAAAAACAGCACCGTAAGCCCCTGTAGTTCTAGAGTTTGGTCCAAATACATTAAATAAGCGCAATGATACAGCAGGAAGTTTATAAACTTGTTGCCAATGCATAACAAGCTGCTCACCCAAATACTTGGTTAACGCATAAGGGTATTGAGGCTTTGTTTCAGAGTTTTCGGCCGTTGGGTAATTATCAGGAATTCCATAACAAGAAGAAGAGGCGGCATAAATAAAACGTGAAACACCCACCTCTCGTGCCGCTTGAAGTACATTGAATGTACCATTAACGTTAGTTTCATAATATTCTTTAGGCTGCTCTATAGAAGGAACAATGTCTGCCAGCCCAGCTAAGTGAAATACCCAATCAACGCCGTTAAAGGGTTCGCTTATTTGTTCTGAAACCCGAATATCTACCTGATGAAAAACAAAATTTGGCAACAGAAGTAGGTCTGTGATATTTTCCTTACGCCCACCAATCAAGCTATCAAGAACATGAACATCATACCCCAATTCCATTAATTTTCTACTCAGATGACTACCAATAAATCCAGCTCCACCTGTAACTAATACTTTCATAATGCCCTAAATAAAATTAACATGTGCAGGAGTATTCTCAGCTAACTTATCTAAATACTGATTAATAGATTCCATGCGACAATTCTTCCTACAATCAGCTATATCTAATTTGTTTCTAACAAATTCCCA
>VAPK010244973.1_pt1 | contig 10183 bp, 7 predicted proteins | sample 3395031 | NCBI WGS metagenome assembly VAPK01 (sample SAMN08290443, study PRJNA428436) | hydrothermal vent metagenome | isolation source: Deep-sea hydrothermal vent chimney 1 | place: Pacific Ocean: Juan De Fuca Ridge
AAATCAGTCGAAAGCCGGATTCGGTCTTTGCCGAAATATTTTTTTATATACTCTTAACGTGTTGTTTTTTGTAATCTTAATTTTGACCCCGAATCGCTGTAACATTCGACAAATTCAGAAGGGAGAAAACCGGATTAACAACCGGAAAAATTTTTCATAATGATGATTCCAAACTCGGCATTTTCTTTGCTATATCTTTATCACGCAGTAAGATATTAGGAATACCTTTGAAGATAGAAATTCTTTATAAGTCAAAATCTCTAATTAATGAGAATTACGCAACCGATACGGAGAATCCTTTTGCAAATGTGCATGAGATAAAAGTTCTTCAACTTAATTTTTCTTACATCTTCTAAAAATACAAACAGAATCCTTTTTCAAAACCAATTGTCAATTCCCAATTATCAATTATCAATTATATTTTTCTTAACTTTATAGTTTTAATCATAATATTTTAGCTTATGTCAGTTACACCTTTAATGACGCAATACAACAAAGTAAAAAACGATTATCCCGACACAATTGTGCTTTTTCGGGTCGGTGATTTTTTTGAAACTTTTCTTGACGATGCCAAAACTGCGTCCAAGGTACTCGGTATAACTTTAACTAAACGTTCAAATGGAAAAGCCGGAGCTGTTCCCCTTGCCGGTTTTCCGCATCATGCAATTGACACTTATTTACCGAAACTTGTAAAAGCCGGCTACAGAGTTGCAATTTGCGAACAGGTTGAAAACCCTAAATTTGCTAAAGGTATTGTAAAACGTGAAGTTGTAGAGGTTGTTACTCCCGGTGTGGCATTTTCGGATAAACTGCTCGATTATAAAAAAAACAACTACCTCGCTTCTATTTTTCTGCGTGATGAACACGTGGGAATTTCATTTGCAGATATTTCAACCGGCGAATTTTATACTTATGAAGTCCTCCAATCACAACTTCAAAATCAATTTAGCTTAATCAATGCTACGGAAATAATTATTTCTAAAAATCAGAAGGACATTCTTGAACCGATTATTACTAAGTTTAGTCCTAACAGTAGAATTACAAGAATTGACGAGTGGATATTTCAGCGTGATTATGCTATTGATCTTTTACTTAATCAATTTAAGACTAAAACATTAAAAGGTTTTGGAATTGAGAAATTACAGTTTGGGATTATTGCGGCTGGTGCCATTCTCAGTTACTTAAAAGAGACTCAAAAACAAAATCTTTCGCATTTAAATAAAATTTCTATTTATAATCCTTCTGATTATATGCTTCTTGATTATGCTACAAAAAGAAATCTTGAAATTTCAAATACAATGCAGGACGGCAACAGAGAAGGCTCATTAATTTCAATATTGGATAAAACAAATACTGCTATGGGTGGAAGACTGTTAAAACAATGGGTTTCCGCACCGCTGATTAAAATTGAACCTATATTACAGCGGCAAAGTGCAATTGCAGAATTTACAATCAATCAAACCCTTAGGGAGAATCTTGCTTCGGAATTGAAAGAAATTGGCGACTTGGAAAGATTGATTTCCAAAGTGTGCACCGGAAGAGCTAATCCGCGCGAAGTTGTTTTAATAAAAACTTCACTTAAAAAAATTCCATTGCTAAAACAATTGCTTGATTTATCGAATAATGAAGTTATTGCTAAATTAAATAACCGACTCGAAGAATTAGAAAACCTCGTTGAAAAAATTGAATTGGCAATAATTGATTCTCCACCAATTAACTTAAATGACGGCGGAATTATTCGTTCAGGGTTTAATAAAAATTTGGATGAAATTCGTGATATTTCAGGAAATGCAAAAAATTGGATTGCCAATTTACAGCGATCCGAAAGAGAGAAAGCAAAAATTCCTTCATTAAAAGTAAGCTACAACAAAGTATTTGGCTATTACATCGAAATTAGCAATACTCACAAAAATAAAGTACCCGAATATTACGAACGCAAGCAAACACTTGTAAACAGCGAACGATATATTACTCCGGCGTTGAAAGAATATGAAGACAAAATATTAAATGCCGAAGAGAAAATTGCAGAACTTGAATATAAAATATTTGATGATATTAGAAAGAGTATTGCCGCCGAAACTCTTACAATACAAGCCAACGCTCGACTAATTGCAATGCTTGATTGTTATATTTCTTTTGCAGCCTGTGCGGAGGAATATCATTACATCAAGCCGGAAATTAATGAAACAGACGTAATTGATATCACGGACGGAAGGCATCCTGTTGTTGAACGGATACTTCCATCCGGAGAAAAGTTTGCCGGCAATAATTGTTTGCTGTCTAACTCCGAAAATCAAATTATTATTTTAACCGGACCTAACATGGCTGGCAAATCCGTATATTTAAGACAAATTGGTTTGATTGTTATGCTGGCACAAATCGGTTCATTTGTTCCTGCAAAAGAAGCTAAAATTGGAATTGTTGACAAGATTTATACTCGCGTTGGTGCAAGCGATAATATCTCTGCGGGAGAATCAACTTTCCTTGTAGAAATGCAGGAAGCAGCAAATATTTTAAATAATGCTACGAATAAAAGTTTAGTACTTCTTGATGAAATTGGCAGGGGAACAAGTACGTTTGATGGAATTTCAATCGCATGGGCAATTACGGAATATCTTCACGAAAGCAGAACCGTTGCCGCCAAAACCTTGTTTGCAACACACTATCACGAATTAAATGAAATGTCTAACTTATTTCAAAGAATTAAAAATTTTAAAGTTGAGGTACGGGAAATTAACGACAAGGTGATTTTTCTTCATAAAGTTTCTTCAGGCGGAGCTGATCACAGTTACGGGATTCAAGTCGCTCAAATGGCGGGATTACCAAAGTATGTTACAAATAGAGCAAAAGAAATTCTTTTTAATCTCGAAGACAAAGAGCTTACTCCTGTTGAAGTTAAAAAAGCAAGAACCTCTAAGATTAAACGTGATGATTATCAAATTGAATTGTTCGATATTAAAACCGATGATTTGCGAAATGAAATAAATGATATTTCAATTGATTCAATTACGCCGATTGAAGCATTAAATAAATTAAACGAACTAAAAAAGAAAGTTAAAGATAATAAGTAGTCTTAATTTTTTTTAACTTTCTTTTATTATTATCTAAAATTAATAAAATGACAATCTCTTACAAACTTAAATTATCAATAATATTATTACTGATAATATTATTTTCTATTTCATGTGGTAAATCATATTCCCCGAAAATAGAAAAATATATTGAATCTATCCAAAGTGAAAGAGCACATCAAGATTCGTTAATGGAATTTGCTGATAATTCCCCTTTTAACTACAAAAAGAAAGTTGAATTTCATCCGTTAAAATATTTTGATGTTGACACGACTTTTATTTTTCATAGCAAATTTCATGCTTATATCTCGACAGATACTTTGACTATATACGGCACAAAAGGAGAAGCAAGACAAACCGTAAGATTTGGTTACTTAAATTTTAACTATCAAAATAAAATGCGAAAACTAAATGTTTATAAAAGCGAAACCGGTAACGGCAATAATTATTACGGTATTTGGTTCACTGATGAAACCACAAACAAAGAAACTTACGGTGTCGGCAGATATCTGAACTTTGAATTGAATAATGATTCTAATTTTGTTTACACAATTGATTTTAACAAAGCATACAATCCTTACTGCTCTTATAGTTCTGCATATTCATGTGCAATTCCTACAAAGGAAGACCATTTGAATTTTGCCGTTAAAGCAGGAGAAAAGAAATTTCACGATTAAATTTGAACGGAGAATAAATTGGTAATTGTAATTAGCAAACATGCTACTGAACATGAAATAAAAAACATCGTTTTACGACTTGAAGACGAGGGATTTAAGATACACAGGTCTGACGGCGAACAACGAACAATAATCGGAGCTATTGGAGTTAAACCTAACTTTGATACGCGTAAAATAAAAATTTTAGATGGCGTTGCTGACGTTTACAGAATTACCGCCCCTTTCAAATTGGCAAGCCGGAGTTTTAAGGAAGACAATTCAACAATTGTGTTAAAAGATACTGTTATTGGCGGAAATAAAATTTCGATGATTGCCGGTCCATGTGCCATCGAAAGCGAAAAACAAATATTTCATCTCGCTAAAATAGTTGCTGAAGCAGGTGTGAAAATTCTACGAGGCGGTGCGTTCAAACCCCGGTCTTCTCCATATTCGTTCCAAGGACTTGGAATTGACGGATTGAAATTGATTAGAAAAGCCGCTGATGCATATGGTCTCCACGTAATAACCGAAGTTTTGCAAATTAATCAAATTGATGAAGTTTGCAAATACGCTGATATTATTCAACTCGGCGCAAGGAATATGCAGAATTTTGCTTTATTAAAAGAAGTTGGCAAAGTGAATAAACCGGTAATGCTCAAAAGAGGGTTATCGGCAACCATAGAAGAGTGGTTAATGTCCGCCGAATATATTTTGTCCAATGGAAATAAAAATGTTTTTCTTTGTGAACGCGGAATACGAACTTTTGAAACATACACAAGAAATACATTTGACCTTTCGGCAATTCCGGTGGTTCACGAGAAAAGTCACCTTCCGGTTTTTGCGGACCCCTCACACGCAGTTGGTTTACGCGACAAAGTTCCGCCAATGGCAAGAGCCGCAGTTGCTGCCGGAGCTGACGGACTGATGATTGAAATTCATAATGAACCTGAGAAAGCATTGTCCGATGGACCACAAGCTTTGCTGCCTGAGCAATTTTCAACATTGATGGAAGAATTAAAACTAATTGCCTCTGCTATTGGGCGGAGTTTTTAACACACATGATTGAACGCATTGTAATTATCGGACTTGGATTGATTGGCGGATCAATTGCAAAAGCGTTACGCCAAACCGAGATTTCGAGTAACTCGAATAAGAAATTTGAGATTTCTGCTTTTGACAAAAAAGAAGTGCTCGACTCTGCAATAGCAGATGGAGTCATTGATGTAGCTCTAAGCGGGATAGACGAAGTGTTTAGTGCAGACTTGATATTTATCTGTCTGCCTGTTGACCTAACACTTTACACTCTCGAAAACATTGCACCGCATTTGCACGATGAAATGATTGTTACTGATGTTTGCGGCGTTAAATCCGTTGTGCAAAAAAAATGGGACTCTCTAAATTGCGAAGGGACTTATATTGGCGGGCATCCAATGACAGGGAAAGAATACGGCGGCTACCAGAATTCCGATTCTTTGCTTTTTGAAAATTCTGTTTACATTATTTCAGATACAATTCGCAAACATCCTGAAGCGCATTTGCTTTTGCAAGTTATTCATTCGCTTGGCTCCCATATTAGAATATTGGACCCGATTGTTCACGATGAAATTGTTGCAGCAGTTAGCCACCTTCCACAGTTACTCTCAATTTCACTTCTAAACTTTGCTTCAAAAAAGGAAGGAAAAATAAATTTTCTTGATTATGCTGCTGGCGGATTTAGAGATATGACAAGAATAGCATCAAGCGATTTTAGTATTTGGCAATCCGTTATTAATTCCAACAAGGGAAAAATCATTTCAGCAATTGACAATTACATTGATGAATTGCACTCAATTAAAATAATGGTTGGCAAATCAAATCTTGAAAAAGTTGCCAAAAAATTTGAACAAGCACGATTACGCCGTGATGAAATACCTAAGAATAATAAAGGTTTCTTAAATCCGTTATTCGATTTATTTGTATTTGTGAAAGATGAGCCCGGCGTTGTTAGCAAAATTTCAACTACTCTGTTTCAAAACGGAATAAACATAAAGGATATTGAGTTACTGAAAATTCGCGAAGGAACCGGCGGGACATTTAGGTTATCTTTTGAATCTGAAAAAGACGTATCGCGTGCAAAATTATTTGTACAGAAATTGGGTTACAAAACTAAGTAACACCTCCACAGAAGTTTTAATAATTTAATTCAAAAACTTAAACAATCTAATTTTTTCCATTCAATTAATTTTGTAATCCGTTAATCATCATATTGGCTTAAACAGAAAATTATAATAAATATCATGAGGGAACTGTGAGAACACATAAAGAAATGAAACAAGAATATAAGTTGCATAAAACGAAAAAAGGTGTTTTTCAAATAGAGAACAAAATGAACGGGAAGATACTAATTGGCAGCAGTATGGATTTGAAAGCTATATGGAATCGCCAAAAAGCCCAATTAAAATTTGGGAATCATCCTAATGAAAAATTACAAAACGATTGGAACAACCTTGGAGAGGAAGCGTTTGAGTATAAAATCATAGCAGAAGCAAAAGAAAAAAAAGATGAGGAAATAGATTTTAAAAAGGAGATAAAAGAATTAGAAGAACTATATACTGAAGAGTTGCAGCCATATGAAAAAAAAGGATATAATAAGAAATTGAATAAAAAGTAATTCAATGAATAACTCAATATTTAATATGAAAACAATTTAAATTTTGCATATATTTTAATTTTTAATTATAATATAGTTACTATTTTATTTAATAGATTTTTGATAGAAAAACAAAATTCATCCAATCAAATTTATTGATGTTCGCCGTATTAAGGAAGGAGTAATGATTAAGAACAAATCATTAACAGCTAAATTTATAAACATAATGTAATCTTAAACAATTATCCCGATTAAATTAAGTGGAGGAAAGATGAAAAATTTATTTATCTATTTGTTACTATTGCTGTTATGCAATACTTATGCTCAAGAAAATCATCATTCAAAAGCATCAAAATTATTTTTCTTCAACAATGATTTCGGTGCTCTTGTTAAGGGAAATAACAGCATTGGAATTACAAATAAGGGCGGTCAATATTGGCAGCATATTAATCTTAACACGAGCGAAAATTTACATAAAATTTTATTTACATCAGAAACTAGCGGCTGGATAATTGGCGATAAAAGTATATTCAAATCTACTGATGGCGGAAGCACTTGGACAAATAATTATACTTTTAATATGTCCGGTCTTTATTCCCTTTACTTTATAAATGGACAAAACGGATTTATTGGAAGTCAAGAAGAAGGCTCATCTTCGGACGAATCAATTATTTATTACACAAACAACAGCGGTGAAAGTTGGAACGAAGCATCAATAGATTCAAATTTGAACAATGCCGTATTGGATTTCTCATTCGCAAATGATTCGGTTGGTGTTGCAGTAAGTGCTTTTACAATTTACAAAACCAATAATTATGGTAGGAATTGGAATAAACTGCCAATCAATTTTTTTGTCGGCAGCGGCAACCCCGAAAAAGCAGCAATGATTGACGATAACAATATAATCCTAACTGCTTCGTACCCAAATGTTGTTGCGGAAGGCTTTCTGCTTAAATCTTCCGATGGCGGATTATCATGGAATCGTTTAGGAAATGAACAAGATTTTAAATGGGGAATTTCGGATGCTTTTATATTTTCTAAAGATAGTATTTGGCTAACAACCGGTTCTACTTTGTACATCACACAAAATGGAGGGAATTACTGGGACACGCTTTCCGTCAACTTGGATTATTTTAGTTTTACTTCAGCTAACGAAGCTTATGGATTATTTGATAAATATATTCTTTATACACAGGATGGATGGAGAACCTACACCATAATTGATTCTACTGTTACTGCTGTTGAAGAAAATATTAATATTCCTCAAGAATTCAAACTTTATCAAAACTATCCCAATCCATTCAATCCATCAACAAGAATTCAGTATAGTATTTCTGCACAGACTCAAGATATCAATCAATCGAGTCTGTCTCAAGAAGTAACATTAAAAGTTTTCGACATACTCGGGAGAGAAGTGGCTGTACTTGTAAATGAAAAACAATCGCCGGGGAAATATGAAGTACAATTTGATACTGCAAATTTGCCAAGCGGAATATATTTGTATCAATTAAAAACAACTCGTTTTTCTAAGGTAAAAAAGTGTATTTTATTGAAATAGAGACGAATAAAATTTGTTATATCAAATACAAATTGGTTTTTCACAGAATCTGAGATATCGGATTTTGATTGAATTAAAAACTCACCTCTGTCATCTCTTAAAAGCCTGTCCGGCTTTGACGGGAGAGGATGTAGGCGGTAAAATCCGCAAACTAATTTAAATTATGTATCTATCGGTAAAATTGAAAAGTAAGGCAAACATTTCAGAATTTTACGACAAGACATCAATATTTTCATTCACAGCTTCTGCACAGCGTTGTCCGTCAATTGCAGCAGAAACTATTCCGCCTGCATAACCGGCGCCTTCACCTGCCGGAAAAAGTCCTTTTACATTAACACTCATCAAGGTCTCTTTGTCCCGCAAAACCCTAATTGGTGAGCTTGTTCTTGTTTCTGCGGCGAGTATTTGTGCTTCCTCAGTGTAATAACCTTTCATTCTTTTGCCAAATTGTAGCAATCCCTTTTGTAGTCTTTCAGAAATATTTTTCGGAATAATTTCGTGAAGCGGAGAACTGACTGTGCCCGGAATATACGAACTCTCCGGTAAAGAGGTTGAAATCCTGCCCTTTGTAAAATCAGTAATTCGCTGTGCAGGTGCAGTCTGTGTTTTTCCGCCTGCCGCAAATGCCAAATGTTCAATTTCTTTTTGATATTCCAAACCCGCAAAAACTCCATGGTTCTTATGTTTGTCCCAATCCCTTTCATTAATTTCAACCACAAGACCGGAATTTGCAAATCTTGAATTTCTGCTCGATAGCGACATTCCGTTTAAAACTAATTCGTCCGAAGAAGTTGATGCAGGAATAATTAGTCCGCCCGGACACATGCAAAAAGAGTAAACTCCCCTGTTTTCAACCTGGCAAGCCAAATTATAAAAAGAAGCCGGCAAATTTTCATTTCGTGTTTTAGTGTGATACTGAATTTGGTCAATCAATAATTGGGGATGTTCAATTCGCACACCCATTGCAAAAGATTTTGCCTCTATGGCAGCATTGTTTTTTTTCAGCAAATAATAAATATCACGGGCTGAATGTCCGGTGGATAGAATTACCGCGTTCCCGAAATACTCTTTACTTTCATTAACAACCACACCTTTCATTTTTAAATCTTGTACAAGAAAATCAGTAACTTTCGATTCAAAATGAATTTCACCACCATTATCCAGAATTGTATTTCTTATATTTTCAATTACTTTGGGTAAAATATTCGAGCCAATGTGCGGGTGGGAATCAATAGCAATTTCTTTTTGTGCACCGTGAAGAATTAAAATATCAAGAATACGCTTTACGTTTCCTCTTTTTACTGAACGCGTATAAAGTTTGCCGTCACTATAAGTTCCTGCTCCTCCTTCACCGAAACAATAATTTGAATTGGGGTTGACTAAACTGTTTTGCTGAATGTTTTTCAAATCGAAACGACGTGATTGAACATCTTTGCCCCTTTCCAAAATAACCGGTTTTATTCCCAATTCCAGAAGTTGTATCGCTGCAAATAATCCGGCAGGACCACTCCCGACAATAATTACCGTTTTGTTTTTATCAATTTTAGTAAAGTTTAATTTGAAATTATCTTCTGCAATATTTTCATTGATAAAACAAATTAATTTTAATCTGTAAACAGGCTTTTTTCTGGCATCAATTGAGCTGCGAATAATCTTAACAGCAGTAATTTCATTAATATTAATTCGTAATTTTTTAGAAGCTTTAAGTTTTAGAATCGAATAATTCTTAATTTGCTGCGGCTGAATTGTTAAATCAATTTCTTTTATCATTGTTTATTTGGATAGTTTTTATTTAATTGCAGTATAATCAGTTATAATCAAACATTTTCAAAAAAAAGTTGTATCAAAACAACGATTTAATCGCTCCGCCGTCAATCGGAATTGTTGCTCCCGTAATATATCCGGCTTGCTCCGATGCAATAAAAGTTATTAACGCAGCAGTTTCATCGGGTGAAGCCAATCGCTTCATAGGAACACCTGCTCCCATTTCATTTAATATTGTTTCAGAGGTTTTTCCGGCTTTTTCAGCCCTAATATTTGCCAACTCTTCTAATCTTTCTGTTTGCGTATAACCCGGAGCAATGTTATTAACTGTGATATTGTACTGCCCGATTTCGTTACTCAATGTTTTTGCCCAGCCGATTAAACCGCTGCGTAAAGAATTTGAAAGCATTAAATTATCAACAGGTTGTTTAACCGAAAGAGACGTCATATTTATTATTCTTCCCCATTTGTTCGTTTTCATTCCGGGAAGTAACAATTTTGAAAA
>VAPK010691175.1_pt1 | contig 10183 bp, 7 predicted proteins | sample 3395031 | NCBI WGS metagenome assembly VAPK01 (sample SAMN08290443, study PRJNA428436) | hydrothermal vent metagenome | isolation source: Deep-sea hydrothermal vent chimney 1 | place: Pacific Ocean: Juan De Fuca Ridge
ACTAATAATAGATGCATTACCCAATGATTCTATTCATGTAAAAGCGCCTTATAAAGCCTCATTAAAAAACATCAAACTCGCTATACACAAACGAGCACGCTGAATTTATAAGCAGTTAACTAAAATTAAACACCAGTTTGCCCACGTTCTTCCACGACAATATGTTAGCGGTGAAAGCCACTATTATTTAGGCCGCCGCTATATGTTAAAAACCATCCAGGTAAAACATAAAAATCCACAGATAAAGCTACTCCGTGGTCAATTACAGGTGCATACTCAATCACAACAAATTGAAGCTATCAAAGAACTCATGCATAGTTGGTATCTTGAGCATGCTGAAAAAGTATTTGCTCAACGACTGAAATCACTAATTTCATAAACACCCTTGCTTAAGCAAGTGCCAAAATGGAAAATGCATTCCATGAAAAAACAATGGAGAAGCTGCTCACCTCAATGCGTATTATTGCTTAACACTTATCTGGTAAAGGCAAAGCTTGATGAAATGTCTGAGCTTTTATTAGCTGAATAAATTTATTTGCCGAGACTGTGCGTAGAGGAAATAGCGTACACACAGCTGCTTCCGCTACAGAATAATCTGGCTCTCACAGCAAAAGTCCTGTAAGACTAATCTCTATTTTTCGACTCTTTTCCTTTGATCTCCCACATATCAACAACCATCCTGACCTCAACATTCTCTTCATTGTGAATAAACAGTTTATCCGGTAATTGCAGGGTATTGATCTGAATATAGCGTTTCAAATCAACGGTCCAGCCGTTCTGGCGCAGTTGTGAGAGTCGCCCCCAGTTATCCAGTTGCGATGTTAGCTCTGACTTTATAGCTGGATCGGGCAAGCCCCGCACCCAGTAATACAGACTGGTCACCGGCATGAAAACGCCGGTATGCTCCAGCAAAAGTTGTTCCGGCTCCTGCGCGTAATAGGCGCGACCATCGCTGTCATAAAAAAATACGCCATCATCACTGCCGTGCAGGCGCACCTTGCCCATGCCCAGCGGGCCTGAAATCTGAATTTGGTAATTATCCTGCTGCTGTTGCCAGATCACATCCAGTCGCCAGGCATCGTTCTCATTATTAGATACGATAACCCGGCCGGATAATTGCCAGTTTTTTAATTCGCCCAGTTGCTTCTGACGGGTTTCCCAACTCTGCTCGGGAGAGTCAACAGGTTCAGGGGGAAAGGGGACATTGGCACAACCGACCAGCAATAAAAGGAGTCCGGACAGACGAATCATTCAATGAATCGCTGCATCACATCCAGTAACAAATTATGTTTCGGTGTTTGCTGTAAGGCGGCATTCCAGATCTTACGTGCGCCAACCTGATCGCCACTGACCCAGAGCACTTCACCTAAATGTGAGGCAATTTCCGGATCGGGCATTTTTGTATAGGCCCGGTGCAGAAATTCCAACGCCTTGTCGTATTTACCCAAACGATAATAACCCCAGCCCATGCTATCCATAATGGCCGGATCGCCGGGCTTGGCAGCCAGGGCTTTTTCAATATAGCCTACGCCTTCCTGTACCCGACCTGTTCTGTCCACCAGGGTGTAACCCAGGGCATTCAAGGCTTCGATATTGTTCGGCTCGTTCTTCAAAATCAATTCCAGATCCTGAATCGCAACATCAAGGTGTTTCACTTTTTCGGCCACCAGTGCCCGAGCATAGAGCAAACGGGCATTGGCAGGCATCTGTTCCAATGCCTGAGTATAAAGCTCGAAGGCTTCCTCTGACTTTTTGGACGCTACCAGTAATTCGCCCTCGGCCAGATACAAACGCAGTTGAACCTCCAGATTCGGAGCATGCACCCGGTGCAACTGATTGCGAGCCTCATCTAATTTTCCCATTCTCGCCAGCAGACTGGCAACCCGGATCTGGGCATCAATATGCTGGGGATTTTTCCTCACCGCCAGATAATATTTAATCGCTTCCTGTGGCTGCTTTTTGCTTTCATGCAACTCACCCAGATAATAGTTGGCCTCGTCACTGCGCTTACCGGTTTGCAGCAGCTTCTCGAAATTTACCTGTGCTTCATCCAGCTGTCTCAACTGCAATCCCAACAGGCCCATGGCATAGAGTGCATCGGCATTTTCAGGCTTACGTTCCAGTACTTCACTAAATTGTTCATGCGCCTGCTTATACTGTTTTTCATCGATCAGTTTGCGCGCATAATAGAGTCGCAAACGAACCTCATCCGGATATTCTGCCGTAGTCTCCTTCAACTTTTCTAAAGCCTCAGCATGCCGCCCCTGACGAACCAGAATATTTGCCTGTAGCATGTGAGCATCAATCCAGTCAGACTGCAATTTCAGTACTTTATCGACGCTCACGGCCGCTTTATCCAGCTCACCCACCAGCAGGGCCAGATGACTATAGGCATACAACGCCGCCGAATTCTGCTGCCGATCCGCCACCAGCTTGTCCATCACGTCCATCGCTGCCTGCTTATCCTGTTCCTTACTCAACAGAGAAACCACCAGCATAAAACCTTTACGTTCTGTTTTTTCTGACTTCCCCATCGATGCCAGAATATACTCAAGATGTACCAGTGCCGCATCAGACTGACCGGTACGCACCAATAATGCCGCAGTTACCTGCTGGGCTTCCAGATTCTCCGGCTCCAGCTTGACCCAGATCTGTGCCGCCTCCAGCGCGCTCTTTTCATCGCGTGCAAATACGGCAATCCGTGCGGTGCGTTCTGCGACCTGTGGATCAGGGGCGAGCCGCAAAGCCTCCATATAATGACCAACAGCCTGTTGAAACTGTCCTCGTTGTCCGGCAATCTCGCCACTCAGCAAATGGTAGAGCACCGGCGTGGTCAGCGGCCGGGCCACGACCGGCTTAGGGCCGACGGCATCTTTGGATGCGATACCGGCCTGAGATTGATGGATTGGCTTTTCAGCATCAGGTAGAGGAGGATCCGCATGAATCACTTTCTGGCTGCTGCAGCCTTGAAACAAAAGAGTGAACAGAAGGGGCAGGAATAACCGTTTTTTTAGTGGCATAATATTTCGTTCAGGCTGACAAAAAATAAAAAAATCGAATTTGTATCAATAATCTATGAATAATACTATCCAACTATAACCGACTTTTCATGTTTTGCCTTATAATAGCAATTCATTCACTATAACCACTTGATATGAGTGGTCATTTAGCAGTATCAGAACAGGCATAGTGTGACTCTTTTAGCATTCGGCATTAATCACAAAACCGCACCCGTTGATATTCGCGAGAAAGTAGCCTTTCCGCCGGATAGCATCAACGCCGCCTTACAGGACATCCTCAGCTGTGCTAGCGTCAGCGAAGCAGCGATAGTCTCAACCTGCAATCGCACTGAGCTTTATGTGGGCATCGATGACCAGTCCGACCAGAGTGTGCTCGAATGGTTCAGGAACTATCATAATTTAAGTGCAAAAGAACTGGATCCCTATATTTTCGTTCACAGTGAAAATGATGCGGTTCAGCACGTACTGCGTGTCGCCAGCGGGCTTGATTCTTTAGTATTGGGTGAACCGCAAATTCTTGGCCAGATCAAAGATGCCTATCAAAGGGCCAGCACCGCCGGGGCCATTGGCCAACAGCTTAACCGCCTGTTCCAGCATACCTTTAGTGTAGCCAAGCAGGTACGCACCGAAACAGCCATTGGAGCCAGCCCGGTTTCCGTTGCCTTTGCCGCGGTTAGTCTGAGCAAGCAGATTTTTGCCGACGTCAGCAAGCATACCGCCTTACTGATTGGGGCGGGTGAAACTATTGAACTGGTGGCCCGCCACCTGCACGAACAGGGCATTGATAAAATTATAGTCGCCAACCGTACGGTTGAACGAGCGCAGGAACTGGCTCAGTTATTTAACGGCGAGGCAATTGCACTAGCCGATATTCCCCAACGCCTGATCGAAGCCGATATCGTGATTTCCTCCACCGCCAGTCAGTTACCGATACTCGGCAAGGGCGCAGTAGAACGCGCCTTAAAAGCCCGCAAGCACCGGCCTATTTTTATGGTGGATATTGCCGTCCCCCGTGACATTGAACCGGAAGTCAGCGAGCTGAACGATGTTTATCTTTATACTGTCGATGATTTACAGGAAGTCATCGAAGAAGGCCGTAATTCTCGCGAAGAAGCCGCCGAACAGGCCGAAGAGATCATTGAAAATCAGGTGGATCATTTTATGGGCTGGCTGCGCTCACTCGATGCCGTCGATACCATTCGTGCCTATCGCCAGCAGGCCAATCAATTGCGCGATGAAACCCTGCAATATGCTGAACGCCAACTGGCCTCCGGCAAAGATCCGCAACAGGTAATAAATGAACTGGCACGGACCCTGACCAATAAACTGATTCACCAGCCTTCGGTACAACTCAATCGTGCCGCGTATGAAGGCCGCAACGATCTGCTCTCGGAGGCGAATATTTTATTCGGCCTCGACCCTGACGATAATTAAACCGCAAAAGAAAACCAAATCCCTATGAAAGCTTCCATTTATTCCAAGCTGGAAAGCCTGGCCGAGCGGCTGGATGAAATTAATGCCCTGCTCTCCGACGCTGAGATAATTCAGGATCAAAACCAGTTTCGCGCCCTCTCCCAGGAACATGCACGCATCACACCAGTGGTTGACTGTTTTCTGGCCTATCGGTCAACGCTCGATACCCTTCGTGATGCTGAACAAATGCTGGCGGAAGATGATGCGGAATTACAGGAAATGGCCCGCGAAGAAATAACCGAGGCAAGCAAGCAGCGGGATGAACTGGAAACACAGTTACAGATTCTGATGTTGCCTTCTGATCCGAATGACAATAAAAATGTCTTTCTGGAAATCCGCGCCGGTACCGGTGGTGATGAAGCGGCCTTATTTGCCGGTGATCTGTTTCGCATGTATTCCCGTTATGCGGAACAATATCGCTGGCAACTGGAAATCATCAGTGAAAATCTGGGCGAACACGGCGGTTACCGCGAAGTCATCGCCCGTATCGAAGGTCAGGGAGCCTACTCCAGACTCAAGTTTGAATCCGGGGCACACCGGGTACAGCGAGTTCCCGAAACCGAATCACAGGGTAGGATTCATACTTCCGCCTGTACCGTGGCCATCATGCCGGAGGCCGATGAAGTCGAAGCCATCAACATCAATCCCAAAGATTTAAAAGTTGATACCTTCCGCGCTTCCGGTGCCGGTGGTCAGCACGTGAATAAAACCGACTCCGCGATCCGTATCACCCACCTGCCCAGCGGCGTGGTAGTGGAATGTCAGGATCAACGCTCACAACATAAAAATCGCGCTCAGGCCATGTCGTTATTGCAGGCTCGCCTGTTCAGTGCCGAGCAGGAAAAGCAACAGGCTGAAGAAGCTCAGACCCGGCGACAGCTAGTCGGTAGCGGTGATCGCTCCGAGCGTATCCGCACTTATAATTTCCCCCAGGGTCGAATTACCGATCACCGCATCAACCTCACCCTCTACAAACTCGATGAAGTACTACAGGGCAAGCTGGATGAAATTATCGCGCCGCTGATTGCCGAACATCAGGCAGATCTACTCGCCGCCATTGGCGATGATAACTGAGAATATTTTGTGCTGTTAAGCCTCCTACCACTTGCCTGTTCGATTGAAATCGAACCTTGTATGATACAACTTTAGTGCTCCCCAAAGACCTGGTAGGGTGGGCACGATCTTTGTGCCCACGCTGGAAAATTCAAAGTACCGTTTCATTTTTTAAAGCTACAAAAAAAGTAACACGTGGGCACAAAGACCGTGCACACCCTACCTACTACTGTTCGATTAAAATCGAACCCGCAGGGTAGCCCAGAAGGATTAACGGCGCATACGTTTACGCATAAAGGTGTAGTACAACACCGGAATCACCAGCAGCGTCAACACGGTGGACACCAGAATCCCAAAGATAAGCGTGATCGCCAGACCGCTGAAAATAGGATCATCGAGAATAAAAAAGGCACCCAGCATCGCCGCCAGACCAGTTAGCATGATGGGTTTTGCACGCACCACACCGGCACGGATCACTGCATCGGCAAACTCAACGCCTTCTTCGACCTGTTGATTGATGAAGTCCACCAACAGAATAGAATTACGCACAATAATTCCGGCCAGAGCAATCATTCCGATCATCGAGGTAGCCGTGAACTTAGCCCCGAGTAAGGCATGGCCGGGCATTACCCCAATGATGGTTAAAGGAATCGGAGCCATGATAATCAGGGGCACGATATAGGAACGAAACTGTCCCACCACCAGCAAATAAATCAGTAACAAACCCACTGAATAAGCGATGCCCATATCACGAAAAGTATCATAGGTGATCTGCCATTCCCCGTCCCACTTGAGGCTGTAACGATAAGGATTCTCCGGCGGTGAAATCAGATATTGTTCCAGTTTCCCGCCATGTGAAAACACTTTGCCCTCCACTTCAGCCATCATCTCAAACATGCCATACAGGGGACTGTCCAGCGGCCCGGACATATCCGCAGTGACGAACGCTACGGGCAGCAGATCCTTGTGATAAATCGCATGTTCACGCCGACCATCAATCAGCTGCACGATATCGGCCAGCGCCACCAAATGGCCATCAATAGCGCGAACTCGAAGCGCAAGCAAATCATCCACTCGCGCTTTTGCCGCCACCGGAAATTCAATTCGCAAAGGCAGGGGATATTTTACATCGCCTACATGCAGGTAGCTGGCATCCTCACCGTTTAAAGCCGCCGACAGGGTGCGCACAATCTGTGCCTGACTAACGCCGTTTAATGCGGCTTTTTGCTGATCAACTTTGATGATTAACTTGGGCGCTTCCGCTTCAATTGAGTCATCAACATCCACGACATCAGGCGTTTGTTCAAACAGCGTTCGGATTTCTTTGGCCACCTGCCGCTGCCCCTGAGCACTCAGGCCATAAATTTCAGCCACCAGTGGCGACATCACCGGTGGCCCCGGTGGAACTTCAACAATTTTTACATTGGCATGAAAAGGCTTCGCAATGGCCTGTAAAGGCGCACGTAAACTACGCGCGATTTCATGGCTCTGACGAGAGCGTACATGCTTGTCCAGCAGGTTGATCTGAATGTCACCAACATTCGCACCCTCACGTAAATAATACTGACGCACCAGACCATTAAAATTAATCGGTGCTGCACCACCGGCATAAACCTGATAATCGGTAACCTCAGGAACCTGTGCGATATACTCACCCAGGGCGCTCATAACTCTGGCCGTTTGTTCTACCGTAGTGCCTTCCGGCATATCTACGATTACCTGAAATTCTGATTTGTTATCAAACGGCAGCATTTTTAAAACCACATGCTTTGTGGCCACCAGTCCCACCGATCCCGCTAACAAAACAAAAATACTTAAGAGCAACAGCCAGCGTCGGCTCTTTGCTTTTGTTCCCTGTAAAAACAGGCTAATAAAACTACTGAAGTGGGTTTCAAAAAAGCCGGCCTTTGCTTTATCGGAGTGATGCATCGAGGCGGGACTCAACACACGATTGGCCATCCAGGGGGTAACCACGAATGCCACTGCTAAGGAGATCAACATGCCTATACTGGCATTGATGGGGATGGGACTCATATACGGGCCCATCAAACCGCTGACAAAGGCCATCGGCAGCAGTGCAGCAATCACGGTAAAGGTTGCCAGAATGGTCGGCCCGCCCACTTCATCCACGGCCAGTGGAATCGCCTCATTCAAAGAACGCCCACCTAGCTGCATGTGCCGATGAATATTTTCCACCACCACGATGGCATCATCAACCAGGATGCCGATGGAAAAAATCAGCGCGAACAGTGACACCCGATTAAGAGTAAAGCCCCAGGCCCAGGAAGCAAACAGGGTAATCGCAAGGGTGATCACCACCGCCATGCCGACAATGAACGCTTCACGCCAGCCCAGTGCAAACAGAACCAGCAGCACCACAAAGCTGGTAGCAAAAATCAGTTTTCCAATCAGTTGCTTCGACTTGGCATCAGCGGTCATGCCATAGTTACGGGTCACGGTGACATGCACACCCTCAGGAATAAAAATACCCTTGAGTTGCTCTACTCGTTCGATCACCTGATCGGCTATCTTCACTGCATTGGTACCCGGCTGCTTGGCCACAGCGATGGTCACCGCCGGAAAAGTGCCACTGATAGTGATCGCTTTTGCTGCAGCGGCCGGGCCAGTTCCAAACCAGGTATAATTTTCAGCCTGATCCGGGCCACGACGAACCTCAGCCACATTACGTAAATAAACAGGCTTGCCATCATGCACACCGACCACCAGATCCTGCACCTCATCTACACGACTTAAAAACAGGCCAGTCTGTACGGCAATTTGTTGATTATCCCGCAACATAAATCCCGAGGCCTCAGTGGCATTACTCAGTTGCAGCGCATTACGCAGATCATCAAGGGCCAGGTTATAGGAAGCCAGTGCCGCTGCATCAAATAATACATGCACCACATCTTCCGGCCCGCCCAGGGTATAAATATCCCGCGTGCCGGGTACGCGTTTGAGTTCCGCTTCAAGTGCATGGGCAACTTTTTTTAACTCATAACCACCACGAGCAGGATCATCGGTCCATAAGGTGAGACTGACGATGGGCACATCATCAATGCCCTTAGGCTTAATCAAAGCCTGAGACACACCCAGCCCTGCTGGTAACCAGTCCTGTTTTGAATAAACCGCGTTATACAAACGAACGATGGCCTGAGTGCGATCTTCACCAACCTTGAACTCTACCGTCAGTACCGCCATGCCCGGCTTTGAAACCGAATAAACATGTTTTAAGCCTTCAATTTCCGATAAAATTTGTTCCGCTGGCATACTGACCAGCTCTTCCACTTCTTTGGCAGAAGCACCGGGAAAGGCAATAAAAACATTGGCGAAGGTGACGTTGATCTGCGGTTCTTCTTCACGCGGGGTGATCATTACCGCAAACACTCCAAGCATAAATCCCAACAACGCCAGTAAAGGAGTGATTTCTGAATTCAGAAAAGCACGCGCAGTCAGTCCTGAAATGCCCAGCTTGTTACTCATGGTCTCGAACCTGAATCAGGACGGGTACTTTGTTCTTTCAAATAAATAGTCGCCACCAGAGGATCGTCTGCAATCTTCTCACCCGCCTGCAAACCGGCCAGAATTTCAATCTGCATATCGTTGAACACGCGCCCCAGACGCACCTGGCGCATACTGACTCGGCCATTTTTATCCTTCACGTACACCGCGCTGACCTCACTGCGATAAGCCACCGATGTTAACGGTACCAATAATTTTTTAACTTCACGGGTCATAAAGGCGACTTTCACCGCCATACCGGGATAAAGGCCGTGCTGCCCCGGCGGTAAATTAACGCGCAATAAAAAAGTATGACTGTCTGGATCCGCATAGGGGCTAATAATCATCGACTCAGCCTCGATACTTCTATTCTCGTTTGCACTAGAAATTACTCGCGCACGTTTTAGCTGACGCACAACCGTAATCAAGTCCTGTGGCAGGTTTACTGCGGCACGTAATGATTCCAGTGACAGGCCAGTGAACAGGGGCTTACCAACACGCGCCGTTTCACCCACTTCAATATACCGCTTCACCAAGATGCCATTATAGGGGGCACGAATAATGGTGTTTTCCAGGCTCTCCTGTGCCTGTTCCATCGTTGCCTTCGCTGATTTCAGTCGTGCCTCGGCCTTGTCCAATTGTGAACGAGCCACCAGTTTTTTGGCATGAACTTCCTTTACCCGCTGATATTCAGCTTCCGCTTCAGTATGACGAGCTTTGGCGGCATTAAAACGCGCCCGCTGTTCCCGGTCACGCATGCGTAATAACACATCTCCCTTTTTAACCACATCATCAACATCAAAATAAATCTTTGTGACCCGTCCCGACGTTTGTGCCGAAACGGTTGCCTTGTTCACCGCTTCAATCACCGCATCGAGAACACGCTCTTCCGCCTGTGGCTGATAACTGACGGTCAACCATTCAGTCGCACCGGGCTCAGCCTCGGCACGAGAAAAAAGAGCAAGGCTCACAAACAGCAGAAGCAATAGGGGAAAATGAAATGCGGGAGATAAACGCGACATGAATGGAATCCTCTTCGCTATGTCGTTAATAAAGTTCCTGACGAAATACAATCATAACAGCCATCAATGACAAGACAAACAAGGGAAAAATATCCCCCTCCCCTGCCCTGCCCT
>VAPK010049402.1_pt1 | contig 10181 bp, 8 predicted proteins | sample 3395031 | NCBI WGS metagenome assembly VAPK01 (sample SAMN08290443, study PRJNA428436) | hydrothermal vent metagenome | isolation source: Deep-sea hydrothermal vent chimney 1 | place: Pacific Ocean: Juan De Fuca Ridge
GGGTCGGAATATATGATACAACCGATAGCTCCTTTTTCTGCCGCCAGTTTTGGCTTGATTCCCCGCCATGAACCTTGGTATTTGGCAATGACGATTTTTCCTTTTACATCAACACCCAACTTTTCAAGTTCTTCGTAGTCTTTGGGTATGCCATAGTTGACAAAAACCAGTTCGGCGGTAACATCTCCATCGATTGAAAAGGCATTGTAGCTCGGTAATAGTGCTTTGCCTTGTGCGGTAAACTCATCACCTTTAACTGGAACCGCCGTTAATTTTGCACTATAAAGAGAGGGTGAGGTAAGCTCCAACAGACGCACCTTTGGGTAAGGAAATAATATATGGTATGTTTCTATTTTGGTGACATAGCCCCAAGACTCAAACTGTTTTTGTATCCATTTTGCATTCTTATTCCCGTACTCAGTACCAACCCAATGGGGTTCAGCAGACATACGTTTCATCCATATATCAAGATTATTTGGTGATAATTTGGCTTCGAAAGAGGATTCTAATTGCTGTTGTTTTTCTGCCTTGTTGCCCAAAAAGCCAAGAATGGATTCCTGAGCGGTCAATGTGCCTATTGTTAAAACTAGTATAAGAAAAAAAAAGATTCGTGTCATGACCGTTTGTTTAAGTTAGAAAGTTACTGCTTTTTATGAACTTGACCGATAGTTTTACAACCCAACTGGTTTGAGCGTGTTTTTCTTTAAATATCAGTGTTCCAAAATACTTTTAATATCTACAATCAAACGTTCTATTTCATCATCTTGGGTGCCATCATAAATACCCCTTATCCGTTTTTTGGTGTCTACTAGCACAAAATTAGGAGTGTGTATAAAATCTTGTAACCCACCATCACCAATATCGTTAACGGCAAAAAAGCTTTTACGGGCGAGTTCATAAATGTGTTTTTTATACCCCGTGGTAATATTCCATTTAGAGGCAATAGCCCCATTTTTTTCTGCGTAGTTTCTCAAAATCGGAATACTATCCATTTCTGGGGTTACCGATATTGAGAGCAGTTTTACACGGTCGTCTTTAAGAAATACATCTTGAAGTTTTTCCATATTATTGGTCATGACAGGGCAAATACTAGGGCAGCGTGTGAAAAAGAAATCGGTGACGAACACTTTTTTCGTATAATCGTTTTGGGTTATCACATCGCCGTTTTGATTGATTAGATTAAAATCTGATACGGTATGGCCATTGTTTATACCGAGCATACTTGAATCTACCAATTCCGGATTTAAATCAGAAGGGTTATATATGGGCAATTCTTTTTCGTTCGTAACGATTCTATGAACCATAACGATTGTTATAAGCGAAATTAAAAAACCCAATTCGAACGAAATGCCTTGTTTCCTCTTCAGTTTCATAACAAACTATTTTTATAGTATAGAGGTATCAATGGTAATATCGGCATGCTGCCAAGCTTTGTCAAATTCCTTCTTTATTGTCATGGCTTCATTGCTTTTTCCCTGAGCTTTTAGACTTTGGTACAGCCCCATGAGCGACCAACCATTTTGTCTTAGAACGGCGAGATCTTCTTTGTAGACTTTTTCGGCCTCTTCATATTTTTTCGCTCTTAGCAATACCGCACCTAAATTCTGCCGTGTTGGAATATACCAGGCGGCGGGTTCGGTGTACATTAGCTTATCTTCGGCTACGACCGCATTTTCGAAGTGTTCTATTGCTTTCGAAAAATCTTTTTCAAGTACGGCCAGTTCTCCCGCGACCACCTCATAAGCTACTTTTGCAATTGATGTGCTGGGGTCAAAACCTGCAGCTATCAGCTCTTTCAATGCGGGGTCTTTCATCATTTCTTGAATGGCCTCTAGCTCTTCTTTGGCTTCTTTGGCATTGTTCTTTCGAACAAAAGCGATGCCCCTTGCATAGTGCCAAATAAGTTTAAGGTGTTTGATTTTTCCGTTAGGACTCGGTGTTGTTAAAATTTGGTTCCACTTTCCAAAACGTACATATGCCAATAAGGGTACTGAGGCAAAGTTTTGTAAAAAGGGAAGCTCGATAAGCTCGCCGACAGGTACTTTTTCAGCTGTTTTTTTTGCGGCATCGATAGCCAGTTCACTATCGCCCAATAAAGTGGCCGCCGACCATAGAAAATGAATATTGTGCGGATAATATCCCAACGGATACATACCCTGCGAATAGCATTGTGAGATATAATCCTCATCTGCCAAAATAGCCGCTTGGTTGACTTTGACTGCATCTAAATAACGCCCGACACGAATGTATATGTGCGAGGGCATATGTACGATATGACCTGCGGCAGGCATTAATCCGCCCAATTTATCGGCACTTGCCACGGCAAGGTCGGGTTTGGGCAATTCTACCATATGAATATAATAGTGATGCGCCCCTGGATGATCGGGATTTATTTTCATTGCTTTTTCCAAGGCCGATTTCGCTTCTGCAATGTTTGGAGAAGGGTTGCCATTAACATCCCAATAATTCCAAGGTACGGTGTTCATTACCGATGCGGCGAATAAAACCTGTATATCGGCATCTTCAGGAAATTGTTGTGCCACTTTTGTCATGGCGTTCATGTAGGCCTTGTTCAATGTTGCAACATCCGTTGTGAGATTTTCACTATACCTGTGACTCAAAGCTTCGATCAATGCTTGCTCTTTAGGAGTACTCTTCGATGCGAATTTTTTTGCTTTTGCCAATGCCTCATTGTATTTTTCTTTGCGCTCATCAAGGGGTAGGGGGTCATTGATGTTCGGCCCCAATACATAGGCCTGGCCCCAATAGGTCATTGCTGCATTGGGGTCTATGCGAGAAGCCTCCATAAAAGAACGGTGGGCCTCGGCATGGTTGAAGGCATAGGTCAGTTTTAACCCTTGATTGAAAAAGGTCTGTGCCATTTCTTCTTTTGTACTGATCGTATAGTTGAGGTCTCCCAAATTTTCGAACAAAGGTGATATCTGTTGTGTGGTATCTACATTGCTCAACATAAATTTGGCAACAGTACATTTAATGGAATAAAAAGAGGCTTTCTGAGAATGATCCAAATGCTGATCTGATGATGATGTATTCAAAAAATGAACTAGGCACATCAATACTACGGCAAGTATCGCCCAACTTGTTTTTGTTTTCATGTTCTATTCAATAAGTTGTTGATTAAATCGCAACTAAATGGGGGAAGTGAACTTCGCTGAAGGGAATTGGGTCACGATATTTGACCATCAGGTGGTTAAATGTAGTGAATATTTATGATGAGCCTATATTGAGTTCTATATTTTTTGCCCTTAAGCTTGAAGAAAGAAATAAAACACACTTTAAAAATATACCATACATTGAAATCATCTTGACTTTTTATGTGAGGTCATTTAGAAAGGGAGAATCAGTTTCCTCTCTAAAAAGATGTGATTAAGGGATGTGTAGAAAATTATTCTAAAAGTCAAGATGAGTTCATCGGATTGAAGAACTATTCCTCATCAACCCGATGAAGATCCAGATCTTGAAAATCAAAGCTAAAATCTATATCTGGTGAAATACCCTTCATTTTCAAGCCCTGAGCCTTGCCATTCTCATCTAAGCTGAACATAGCAAAAACATCGGCGTTCATATCTTGGTATTCCCATTTTACGGCAAAGGTATTAGCCTTGTAAAATTGCATTGCACCATTGAGCTTTGGTGAACGGTGGCACTTCATCCATAGCTTTTTGTTGTTCATAAACACCTCCACCTTACCGAACCACGGGTCTTGGTAGATGCCTATATAATCTTGGGTGTTTGTTTTTGAGGCATCGGCCTCTTTTACTGTTTTCCAAATTTTGCTGATTACGGCGTCTACTTCCCCTTTGTTCTCTTTGAAATAGTCGACAAAACGAGCAATCCATCCGTAATCATCCAAGCCCATATAGCTATCTATAAGGGTGCGTGATACGCCTTCAAAAACCCCTGCGCCGCCCATATCGGTATTGGTGAGCACCACGATGCCCAGATTCATATCAGGAATCAATACGGTACGAGACAGCATGCCGGGCAGGCCACCTGTATGCGACACTACCATATTCCCCTTTTTATCGGTCAGTCCCCAACCCAGACCATAACCTGCAAAGTGGGAGTTGTACCTCGGATTTTTGTTCGCCCGCATAGTGGTATGTATCGTCCACATTTCATTTTGATTTTTTTGGGTAAAAAGGGTGTCCTTCAACTGCTCGCCATAGGCACCTTTGTTGAGATGTACCAGCATCCATTGGGTCAGATCATCTACATTCGAATAGATTCCGCCAGCGGCCCCGTTGATCATTTCTTCAAAATCAGGTAAAACTTTCATAGTGCCCGAAGTGGTTGAATGTGGCGAGGCCAAATTGCCTTTGTTCTTGATATGTTGAAGTGAAGGGTAGGAATTGTCCATTTTTAAGGGATCGAAAATTCTGGTTTGAATGAATGCTTCCCACGTCATTCCGCTTTTTCTGGCAATCAGTTCACCTGCGACCAAATACAGTAAATTGTCGTAATCGAATTTGGTGCGAAAAGCAGAAACCGGTTTAAAATGTTGAAAGCTTGACAATAGGTCATCCATAGTAAAATCAGACCCATCAGGAAAAAACATCAAGTCACCTATGCCCAACCCTAAACCACTACGGTGGGTCAATAAATCTTGAATATTGAAATTTTCTGTAACATAGGCGTTGTACATTTTAAATTCGGGAATATGGTCGATGACCTTATCTTGCCAAGTGATTTTTCCTTCTTCTACCAATAGTGCCAATGCAGTGGTCGTAAAGGCCTTACTGTTCGAGGCGATGGCAAATTGGGTACGTTCATTTACTTTTTCTTTGGTGGCGTATGATTTTACGCCATAGCCCTTACTGTGTATGACTTTTCCATCTTTTACAATGGCAACCGCCGCTCCGGCAACCTCAAATTTCTCTAGGGCGTCTTCAACAAGAGAATCTATTTGTACAGAAGTGTATTGCGCAGATAAAACATAGCTTGACAAAAGAAGGGCGGCAATAAGAAATTGTTTCATGGTTTATTGTTTTATGTATGGCAACTAGGTTTTTGAAGATAAATCAGCGTTATCTCTTTGTTGAAGCTTAATAAGGTTCGAATGGCCTTTGGCGATCATTCTTGTTCGGTCAGCATTCCATACCTCACAAGATGTATTGACAATTTGGTTGCCGTTTTTCACGATACTTGTTTTGGCGATAATGGTATCACCTGCTTTGGCCGAGGCAAAATAATCTACCGCTAAATTGACTGTGGTGTACATATCGGGCTTGCCCAGTGAGAAAACGGCAGCACCTACTGCATCATCAATGATGGCGGCCGTAGTACCGCCATGAAGAATGCCCAAAGGGTTGGTCATCTCTTCACGGATCACATATGAAAACTCCAACACTCCCTCTGAAACACTCAATAGGGTAGGGTTCAACCAGCGCATTAAAGGCGATGGTGACTTTGAGGAATCTTTTCCGATCTGGGTTTGAAAATAGGTAAGTGGCTTGTTCATGGGCTGTTTTTTACAGCCCTAAAGGTACTAAAGCTTAGATTATTTTTGGGTCTACTTTTGAGTTGCCCTTTGTTTTTCGCCGCCAATAAATAATAAATAGGGTACCGATAATTGAAGGGAAAACCCATGAGAACAGATTTCCAATACTTAGCCCTGCTATTATAAAGGCAGTGACAGAGGCAATTAGAGCTGATAGCATATGTGTGATATGGCTCAATAGCCAGGCCAACGTTTGTTCTTTGTAGTTCTTGTAAAAAATGAAATTTTTAATGGTCAAGAAAATACCCAATCCACCAAAGATCACGTACAAGATAGTATTTGAAACTCCGGTATAGAGTCCGTAAGAACCATATAAGACCATGAATATGGAAAAAGTCAGCATACTGATCGAAAGTATCTTATCTACAGGTGCGGCCATTTGTTTCTTAAGGGATTTGAAGGTCAGGGCTCGATTGCCGATCAGCACAAGATAGATCGTAAACAGTGAGATGAGAAAGAGGAAGAGATTTTTGTGATTGGGCATCCATGCGATGGGAAGTATGACAACACAGCTTGTGATCATACTGATCGAAAATATTTTGCCCATGCCCTTGTGCAGTTTGCTTCCTTTTTTGACGACCATACTGCCCATACCCGTAAACAGGCCGAGGCCTCCGAAAAATGCGTGAATGTATATAATTATAGTAATTGCTTGCTCCATAGTTGATTAATGGTTTTGTTTATTGTTTCATCAAAAATGGTGATTTGCTTGCAATAATTGCATAGTTTTTCTTCTCAATTGTTGTTTTTAGATGACGAAAGGTTGATTCGTCCGGTATTTCTATTTTCTTTGGATAAATAATCTATTTCGAAACAGTGTCGATCTAAATCTTGAAAAATGGAGGGTGAAATAAAAAGATTAAAGGAGTTCATTCACTATATTTGAAAGAACAACACTTATTGATGAATTAATTACCGCTTATATGAAATTAAAACTAGTATTATTAGTATCTACCTTGATGTTGACCGCGATGTTCAATTTAAGTTTCGCTCAAGAAACAAACCCTTTGGAAGGTAGATGGAACCTGACCATTACCGAAGGAGAAAAAGAAGAACCTTCATGGTTGGAAATTCGCCATTCAGGACATAACACCCTAGTTGGTCGTTTTTGTTATAGATTCGGAAGTGCCCGGCCTATAAGCGAGATAAAGGTGGCCGACGGAAAATTTAGTTTTGCCATTCCCCCACAATGGGAGCCAGCTGGTACCGATATGCAGTTTGAAGGTATGTTGGAGGGAGACCAACTAAAGGGCACTATGGTCTTCACCGACGGAAAAATATATAATTGGGTGGCATCACGTACACCAGAACTCAGTTATACCGAGAACCCGGTTTGGGATGTTGAGAGAGCGATTTTCAATGGAAAAGACCTTAATGGCTGGTCTGCCACGGCCGAGAATCAATGGGTGGTCGAAGACGGTATTTTAAAAAGTCCGAAATCAGGAGCGAATTTAGTGAGCGATGAAAAATTCACTGATTTTAAACTGCACATTGAATGTCGTTACCCAAAAGATAGTAATAGTGGTATTTATCTTCGGGGGCGTTATGAGGTACAAGTGGCCGATAATATAGGCTTGGAGCCTTCCAGTGTTTATTTTGGAGGGGTCTACGGTTTTCTTACCCCCAATGAAAATGTTGCCAAAGCTGCTGGCGAATGGCAATCGTTCGATATAACCTTGATCGGAAGACGAGTGACCATCGTGGCCAATGGCAAAACAATAATCAACGATCAGATTATACCAGGAATGACCGGTGGCGCATTGGACAATAAAGAAGATACCCCAGGGCCTCTTTTGATTCAAGGAGACCACGGAGCGGTTGACTACCGTAATATTGTGATTACACCTATTGTGAAATAGCCCGTGTTATAATTTTTTTAGAAGAGCTAGTAGGTTTATAAACCTACTAGCTCTTTTTTTTAGCAAATGCCCCGTTCACTAAACTATTTTCCTGTAATTTCTTTACCGATTCGGATGTATTCGTTTTTTACCGCATTGGGCATATGTCTTGCCCCAATGGAATTGTCAACATCAAAACCACTGGGCCAAAAATACCCCAAAATGGCAATGGTCTTGGGCTCTGATTTTGCCAGTTCGTAATAGCTGCGGGCAACTGCTTTCATTTCGTTCAGGGCGATACCACCAAGATCGCTATGGGCGAAATCGATATAATGCGCATCCATCACCAAAATCATTTTTTGGTCTGCCGATAGCTTTGATTTTAAAAGGGCGATCTCTGAAGTAAATGCTGTGTCATTTTTTGGGTCTTTGATAAAATAATGGTCAAATCCCACCCAATCGACAGAAGTAGGAACCTTTAGATCGGCTAGGGCAGGATAGGCTTCAATAACCATGATGGGAATGTTCGGTAAGGTCGATTTCACATAATCGGTTACTTGTTGCAATTCTGTAAACGAAATACCATTCCAAGTTGGTTCTTCACCTATATACAATGCCTGTACCATATCTTGATTTTCGCTCAGGTTGTTGGTTGCCATAAAAGTATCCCAACGGGCTTGTGCATCGGTGCGTAGTTTATAATCGGTTCCTGAAAGAGAACCAGTACCTTCTATCTCAAAGAAGAGTTCGTTCAAATGAAGTATAGCTTTCATTTGAAGATTTTGCATGGCATCCATTTTGGCTATGATATTATCGGTGGGGCCTAGAACGAGAATGTCTGCCATATTTGAGAAAGGGGCCACTTCATCGCTATAGTTGGTTTTAGTTTCGGTATCGGTAGGGTCGTTCCAATAGGTATCTACGATTGTAAAGCCAAAATATTCAATGTGGTCGCTGTCGGTTATATCGGGCAGCTCGTTTTTTGAATTGCATCCGCATATACCCAGAACATCAAAAATGAAAATGACTATCTTTAATGTAATGCGGTTCATAACGTTTCTGTTATAATTTACGAAAACTACAACTAATAGTTTTACCACAGTTCTTTGTTAGCAAATTGTTTTTTTTTACTTCAGGAGATCATGGGAAAGTGTTTTATCGAAATATGATTTTAACACCGATAAATTAATTTTTCGTCCTACTCTTATTATTATATCAACAATTTCCATAATGTCCTTTTGGGAAGTTCTAAAATTTACAATACAAGCTCTCAAACAATATTTTTCATTCACAATGGCATTTGATAAAAATGTTTCTCCGCCAATCTGTAATTTATTTAATATTTTTTCATTTAAGTTATTCAGATAGTCACTTTTGTTTAAACTATCTTTTGCAAAATCTTTGGGAATATATCTGAATGTTGTAATACTTAAATTTTGAGATACAGCTTCTAATTCAGGATGTTTTTCAGCTAAGTCATATAACAATCTCGAAAGTTCAATGTCTTCGCTAATCAATTTTTCATAACCACTTCTACCAACTTGTTGTAATGTTAACCACACTTTTAACGCTCTAAAACCACGGGAGTTTTGCAGCCCAAATTCATAATAATTTTGAGCTATTTCACCTTCTTCACTACTAAAATTATAATATTCTGGATGCGAGCTAAAGGTATCAATTAAATGTTGTGGATTCTTCACTAAAGTGCATCCGGCTTCAAGCGGACTATATAACCATTTGTGAGGGTCGATCGCAATGGAATCGGCTTCTTCAATTCCTTTAAACATTTTTTTAAATTTAGGAATAACTGCAGCTGGAATTCCATAAGCACCATCAATATGAAACCATAAGTTATAAGCTTTACAAATACTTGAAATCTTTTTTAGGTTATCAATAACGCCTGTACTAACATCTCCAGCTGTTCCAATTACCATTATTGGTTTACAATTATTTTTTAAATCTTTTTTTATTGTTTCTTCCAAAATTTTATTATCCATTTTATTGGAATCGTCTGTTTCTATCCAACGAATGGCGTTAGAACCTAAACCAAATAATATAGCGGCTTTTTCAACCCAAGTATGGGTAGTTTTAGAGCAATAAATAGTCAATTTACCAGTAGAAATTGAAATTCCGTTTTCTTTTATACTCTTAGGAGCCATTGCTGTTCTTGCTGCTAAAAATGCAGTAAAATTTGCCATATTGCCTCCACTAACCAATATTCCACCATAATCTGATGAAACGCCTATAAATTCGGATAGCCATCTAACCGTTTGTTTTTCGATTTCAGTAGCAATAGGGCTTAGAATATGTGCTCCAACATTTGGATTAACAGAAGCAGCTAATAAATCTGCGAATGCTCCAATTGGCGAAGCCGAAGAAGTAATGTATCCTAAAAATTTAGGGTGTCCGTTAAGTAAAGAATAGTTGAATAATAAATCAGTTGTTTTAGAAACTAATTTAGTTGCAGATGTTCCATTTTCAGGTAAGGATACATTACCTATTATATTTTGTAACTGACTTGGTTTTTTATTTGGTGTAACTGGTTTTTTATCTATTGTATTAATGAAATTAGAAATATCATCAATTAGTTGATATCCAATTTTTCGAAACTCTTCTTTGCCTATTTCGATAGATGTTTTCCTAATTTTAGTCATAATGTTACTTTTTTACTAATGAACTGGTTTAAACTTTTTCAATTGGCTAAATCCCGAAGCCTCGGGAGCCCTTTTGCGCCCATTTTTCGTCTTTTTTTCGTTCCATAGTCAACTATGCAACTCGAAAAAGTCTTCAACTGATCTCAAAATCGCTAATTTTCGCTTCAA
>VAPK010119169.1_pt1 | contig 10178 bp, 18 predicted proteins | sample 3395031 | NCBI WGS metagenome assembly VAPK01 (sample SAMN08290443, study PRJNA428436) | hydrothermal vent metagenome | isolation source: Deep-sea hydrothermal vent chimney 1 | place: Pacific Ocean: Juan De Fuca Ridge
ATTACAGGTTTGTGGTCCAGGTGTTCAAAATCAATTGTTAAACTGATTTTACCTGGTTCCAACTTGATTATTGTTGAATCCATTATTTAAATGCAATCCAACCAATAAGTCCAAGAACTGCCACACCTAAACCAATAGCAGCCATTTTATACGTTTTAACACTACCTTGTAACTCTTCAATAGTCGCGTCTTTTTTTGTTGAGAATAATCCCATAATATTATAAATTTTTATACTGTTTTTAAATTTGTTAATCTTTCAAATAATCCAATTTGAAAGTAATTATTTGAAGGCAATCCAACCAATAAGTCCAAGAACTGCCACACCTAAACCAATAGTAGCCATTTTTAAATTTTTGGCAAGTCCTTCAATTCTTGTTTTATATGCGTCTAGTTCTTCGCCTTCTTTAATATACGGATATTTTGCTTTTCTTTCGGCTTCAGTCAGTGCGCCTTTCTCCTGTGCTTCGTCAACTAACTCTTCAGGTGTGAGCATTTTTTCGCCTTTCTTTTTCAGACCTTTAAATACACCACTAGCTGCAGCTTTGACAAATTTCCCGATTTTCTTACCTACTCCTGATTTTGAAACCTTTTTAACTAAACCTCCAACTTTTGCAAGAAACTTTCCTAAACTAAAGTTTAATTCTTCCGAAACAACTCTAACATTACTATTAAATTGTTCCTCATTAACTGCAGCAGCTTGTAATATTTGCAAAAATTTAACTTCAGGATCAGGATCAGGATTTTGTCCCGACATAAAAATAACGCGATCCATTCCAACAGGATTTTCAGCCATTACCTTTAGAACTTCTAAGGATGCAATTGCGTCATCCTTATCAAGTCCGAATTTTTTATAATCTTCCATTTTTTTATTGGATTAAATTATTTACCCATTTTTAAAGCTTTAGTTTGCGCCTGGATAAATTTGGCTAAAACTGTATTCGCATCTGCGCTTGGATTTCTTTGTTGCAGACCTACGCCATTCATTGAAATAGCTGAAGATTTACCGCTAAGTTTATTCGATTCGTTAACCAAAGCATTAACCCAAAATGTCCAATTTAAACCAGGTGCAACTTCAGTATTTCCAACCTCGAATGTTATACCACGTTGAGAATCTACGCTGAAATTCATTGGAATGTCAACTCTTAATGTTTGAAATTGATCAGGTGTTAAATGTTCTTCAGGTAAGATTGTATTAAATTTTCCTGATCCCCAAACTGTATTTTGCTCATATCTTAACTCCTGGTTAAATTGAGCTGCATCAATTGGATTTAATCTTCCAAATTTAATATTAAAAGGTGCATATCTTAAACGGTTTTGGAATTGTATAAAAGATGCTGTTCTTCCTGTTACAATTGCTTGATCACCTGCACCATTTGTAAATACTAGTGTATTACCTACAACAACGCCTGGATTTGTATCCGTAGAAAATAATGTTACAGTTACGGGTGAACCAGGTAGAACATTCGGAATATATGTAATATTCAAACCGTACGTATTTAATCCGAATTCTTTTGTAGCTGCTTTTTGATTCATGAGTTTTAATTTCATCAATCTACTCAAATCGGGATTCATTTTAAAATTTAAAATAGAATCATCCATGTTTAGATTTGAATCAAATAACATTTCAGCAGCATCATCCATATTTATAGATGAATCAAAATTTTGATAACGACCACTATCCCCAACCTCGCTGTGGATCTTGTTTAAAATAGCGTCAATTTTTTCTTGTTCGTTCATAATTAGCTTTTTATAAATTTTCTTCAATTATATTTATAAAAAACAGAACTACCTTATTATATATACTTCATAAAATCAGTAAACTGATTTTTATCCATGCACTCCATGTATTTTAACGATCTCAAAATAATGAGGATCAGGATTTGCATCAACTGATAAAAAGGCATTTATAATTCGTTCTGAATGTGGGAATCTTCCAGCTGCTTGTCTGTCAATTGGTTCACCTGTTTTGAAAATTGTTATATATGTTGAACTGTGTAATATATAAGGGGGTATTCTCCATAAATTGTGAAACATAAAACCCATATCTAAACTTTTGTGTCGTACTCCGCTCATAAGGTCGGTTAAAGGTTTAAATTCATCTTGTGTAATATAACTACTAGCATCATCATAAATGATAATACCTTTTTTATTACTTTCAGGATTATAGTTTTTTAAACATTCATTGGTGAAGTTTTTCCAATCCCTGGTGACACATCTATAACGCCCATTATTTTGATATTGAATTTTATCCAGGGGAATTTTAGCGAAATTTTGGACTAATTCCCTTTCATTTTGTGGATCCAATATTGTAACCATTCCACCCGAATATTGTTTTAATGTTTCTAATAATAATGTCGTTTTACCAGCACCCGTTTCGCCTACAAACGTCATTACATTTCTTCTCCTAGTATCAGTCATTTTGTTCAATTATTTCAACATCTGTAATATCTTTTTCTTCAGGGTATAATTCAAAATAATCATTTTTTGAAATTAATTTTCCTGTTGTTTTATTTCGGTATTGTTTACCTCTAATTTTTGCAGGTGTGCCATCTGTTTTTAATCTTAAAAGCCCATTTTCATAGCTCCAAATTTTAGGATCATAATCACTATGATCAAATACGTGTCCCATTTCATTTATTGTAAAATGTCCTTTTTTACTCTTTTTTGGGTTCATATCCTGACCATTGTAGGCAATATTTTCTAATTGTTCATGTGCAATAATTTTTTCTGCAGCTACAGGTGTAACATTATTTTCAATTGCCGTTTTTGCCTGGTAAATTCTAGCTTTTATTTTTGCTTCTTTTTCAAGCATTTCAGCTTCAATTAATAAAGCGTCTAATTTTGCAGTATGTTGTATTTGTTCTGCTTTTATAGATTCTAATTGCATTATTGGTTCATGTTTTAAAGCACCTTCACCTGAATAGTATTGTGTATAAATATCAGCTCCTTTCATGCCATATATAACGACTACAGCCAAAATTAACCAAACTTTTGCATCCCAAAGCTCAATATTTTCTTCCTCAATCATTGCGTCCAAAATATCACCTAAAAGCTCCATTTCTTCGCTGTCAAGTTTCCAGTCTTTTTGTTCTGATCTGATCAGGATCATAGAACCCGTTTTAGCAATCATTTTATCTACAAATTTAATTATAGTAGATGGTTTTATTAATCTTAGAAGATCCTTTCTGAAGTCCTCACCTTCTTTATCTAATTTCTTTCTTTCAGCTTCTTCAGTATTATCTTCTTCAATTGCATCAACTTCAATTGCATCTTCATCGGGATCAATTTCAACTTCTTCACCTGGACCAGGATCAACTTCCTGTTCTTCAAGTTCAGGATTTGGATCAGGATCAAAATCAGAATTATCAATTTGTTTTTCTTCAACTTCTTCTTGAAATTCATCTATCGGAGGAACGCCAAAAACTTCACCTATTAAAATAGGTACATTATTTTCGTTTACCATAATTTTTTAATTCGTTTAATCTTTTTTGAAAAGTTGCCTTATCTACGGTATGCACCCAAACCCACATATTTTTGACCTGTGTTATCCCTTGAATCAATCCCAGGAGGAAACCGTAACAAAGAGCCAATGGAACACCAATGACTAACGCAGGAACACCTTTAACTAAATAGGTGATAAATTTGTTTTTATCCTTTGGTTTTTGGTTACTAATTTTAATTGTTTCCATTATTTTTTAGTTCAATAATCATTTCCATTATATTATATGCAGCACCTTCAAAAATTACTGTATTTTTTTGACAAGTTGCCTGGTAAAAAATAGTTGTATTTGGTGGTTTCAGCTTTGTTATACCTGTCAAAATATGACCTCTTTTTGCTAATCTTCTCAAAATTTGTCGTACTCGATTAATAGAAATATTATCTTTATGCTCCTGGTTAATTATTTTTCGAATAGATCTAGCTGTATAACAAATTTTTTCATCGTGACATATTAATATATATATCTCACTTGATAACTCAAAATTTGCGAGTGGTATTTTACCGTTCAAACTCATTTATAAACCTGCGAAAGTCTTTAACTTTTCGACTAATTTAATATTTAATACCTTTATAAAAAAATTACAGGTATGAGTTTACTAGAAAAAAAACAGAAAATTAAAGAAAACACCTTTAGAATTATTGAAAAAATAATGCTAAGAAAGGCAATTGAAGGTTTAACTGAATTCATAACGCCATTGGGATGTATGCCACATCAAATGGTAATTAATATACGGGTTAATACTGCAGGTGATACCACAATTAAATTAACTAATCAAATCAATGCAAAATTTATTGACGCAACACATAAAGCTGAAGAAATGGAAAAAGAAGCACCTGAATTTGCTGATTTAGTTGGGAAAATAATTAGAATGGTTGAAAAACGTGCCAAGTATTGGAATACAACTACTGATAATATTGTTTTTATAGCTTATTTATATGGAGAAATAGGAAATAATCATGTTGCAGCTAAGATTAAACCGATAAAAGGCAAAAAATCACATCAATTTATGTATGTCGTTCGACCGAAAAATTTACCGAAAAAATAAAGTAAAAAAAAGCACGTCACCTCTTTGGTAACGTGCTTTTTAATGAATCAAAAATTTTATTAACTTCCTGAAAAGGAAACGGATAAAATGGATTAATCAACAATTTAATGTTCGTTTGTTGACTAATTATTTTGTAAAAATAGAATTATTATTTGTATTATTGTATTGAATCAATAAATAAATATTAACGAAAGGATATTGAAAAGAACATATTGAGCTGTAAAGTAACCCTATTAATTTAGAAACGCGAACAGGGTTGCAGGGATTTTTTAAGGCAAGTGTATCGAGCCTATAGGGAGAGTATTGCCCATTTTTTAGCCCTTAATAAGGGTTACGTAACTTCCTCAACCTTAGCTTATACATAACCATACACTAACCTATATACTTAACCTGATTATAAGTAATTATTTCTTTACATACTTAACCCTTTCTAATCGACAAGCTATGAAAACAAGCAACGAACTAGAAAAACAATTTGGTAGAGATACTAGAAGCGCAATTAACGAAGCAAAGCAACCTGTAAGAAATTACACGCCAAGAGACAAAAGGCAAAAAGATCCAATTACAGCCAGGTTTAAAATAAAATTAACATTTTTAAACGGTGGTAAACCTTATTTTCCTTCATTTGATTACCCCTGGAACATCGAAGAACAAGCTCACAAACATGACGAATGGATTGGCTATAAAAAACTCCACGTATTACTAAATAGACATTTAAAGTCAGGTAAATTATCAAGCTGCTGCATATTTATAAATACGAATAAAATACCATTGTGGCACACTAAAACTAACAATGTTAAACCTGCTTATGATGTGCCTGTATTTGTTATAAATATAACGGGTTATATTTGGGAGAATCCCACCTTTAATTTTAAAAATTCCCTGGTTGATCTTAAAAGTATAAAATATATTAAGCCTCTAAAAACTGAATCTAAAAAAATTAGTATTAAGAATATGATTAATGAACTTTTAAAATGATTATACAAATAGAACCAAAACACAAACAAATAGTTCTGCAATGTGATCGTTGCAAATTAGTAGTTGATCGGGTTATTGAAGTGTACAGGATAGATCTACACCAAAATAAAAAAACTGTTTTGATTGCTAAAGATATATTTGAAAAGAACCTTTGTATAAAATGCCTGAATAAAATCCTTATAAGCGATCACCAGGGTAATAACATCAGGAAAGTGCCCCAACCACAAAAAAAAATTAAACCCTCTTAAATCTCTTAAATATGTATAATAACTTAGCTTTAACAGAACGAGAAAAAAAAATGCTTATTTGTTTAGAAGATGCAAATATTCCGTTAACTAAAACAGAAGAAAAATTAATTGTAGCCTGGAACGAATTAAGAACCGAGAAAACAGAACGAGAAATTGAATTACTAAAGGTTATTGAAAATATACATTCTGCCCTGTTGGATTCTAAAAAGTTTAAACTAGATTCAATTTTTATGAAGTCCATGCAGAATGTAATTTTAAGACATAAATAAAAAAAACCTGCAATAAGATACTGCAGGTTTTTTATTTATACTTCTTTCCAGGCTTCTTTTAAGTGTGTGGTCCACTTTTTACGCGGATTCTTTTTGTATGCCTTTTTTGCAATTCTAACGGCTTTTTTAAGTCGTTTTTGTTGTTTTCTTTGGGCTGCCGTTGGTCGTTTCCTACGGCTGCCGTCTTTGTTCTTAGTTCGTGCCATAATTACTGTTTAGGTGCTACAAATGGTTTTTTTTCTGAAGCTGCAGTTGTTACCCCTTGATAAACCCACACTTCAGAAGCTTCCGTTTTATGATCTTTTGGAACATTGATAAAAACCGTTTTAATATTTTGCATTTCAAAAATATTTTTAAGGCTATTAGCTCGTTTTGTGGTGTATGCTCCAATTTTATTATCTTCATTATTAACCAATTGATAAACATCTTTATCCCTGGTGATCCTTTGATCTACTTTCAAAGGCTCAATTGTTTGAACTTCTTCAGCTTCTTCTTTGTTTGCTTCCATGTCTTCAGCCATATCATTCATAACATCTAAACGAATTTTTGCAAGCAATTTCTTGTTTGGGATAAAATTCTTCGCAAGCTCATTTTGAAATTCTTCTTTTGAATTATTAAGCGTTTGTATTTCATCGTTTAAAACGCTATTTGAAGTGTCTAAGGCTCTAACATTTGCCTTTTCTTTTTTCAATTCAGCATTTAATTCTGTTATTTTTTTTAATGCTGCTGTTAGATCCATTTTAAAAGATCCTTTTTTGTTGTCTTTTGTTGCCATTTTTAGAAAGTTTAGTTTTTGCTATTAGCTATTTTGTATAATATAAAGATAATAATTCCTGTGAATGATGCAATCGTTAACGGTATTAACCAATTTCGATTTTTCTCCAGGAAAGAAAGTTCTTGTTTTATTGCTGCAATTGTTTCAACTTCTTCAGGGTGATCAAGCTGCCATTGTTTGAACTCTTGACTATCTTGCTGAAGCTCTTTTAATGACTTTGTTTTATCGGCAAAATGTCCTTTATCTCCGTATGCAGCTCCGTTATGAAGTCCTAGATCAAAATCTAAATTTACCTGCTGAAGCTGTTCAACTCCACCAGGTAAATTTTTAGTTAAATTTTCAGGATCAATTACCATTGTATCAACTGCTAAACCGAAATTATGATAACTAAAACCAGGTGCCACCGCTCTATATTTACCATCCGATAAATATTTTAAATACAATTCGTATTGTTTTTGAAAAGTTCTTTTTCCTGAATAAAATAGGGGTAAAATTCCCCTAGTAAATGCTTGTTTCCAAAGCCAAATAAATTTAGCTTTTACTTGAACATTTGCCAATCCGTCAATTGTTTCCGTAGATCTAGTGACATAATTTTGAATTACATCAAAATCAAATAAATCCCAAACCTCGCTAAATAGATCATCTGCTAACCCTAACGGATCATTTAGTTGTATGTATGTATATTGTGACATTAGTTATTGTATTCTACGTGCGCTTTAATAAGCAAAGAACCCGCTGTAATATTAGCATTTGCTATAGTCAATAAAAAATTCCGCTGCGCAGTAGTCACAACGGTAAAATTATTATCATTCCAATTTGGTGTTGCTACTTGAGGCGTTCCATTAAATAAAACATTTCCTAATCCTTTATTATTAATCAATCCTGTAGGATCATCAATTGCAACGCCTAAACTAATATTTGCACCTGCCCCTATAATCGTAGAAAGTGCCTGTACTACTGAATATGTAACATACGCGCCTACCTCAATTGTATCAATTGGATATAAACCGATCAATCCAGGCAATGGAGCAGTACCAAAAATTATTAACATATCATAATCTGAGGTCGTACGTGTATCTATCCTATTTTTTTGACCTGCTGATACTGTTCTTGTTGAAACAGTATTGAAAAATTTAAGGTTATTACAATCTTGATTAATTATAATATCCTGGCAATCATTTCCGATTGATACATCAAAACAATTAATATTGATCACTATTCCACTACATTGATAACCTACACTTATATTTTCGTTTGCGTTGTTGGTATCAAGACCTTTACAAAATTTTCCAACATAGACCGCTTTATTTGTAGATCCAATATTTATATTGTTTGCAGATTGATCAATTTGTATTCCCTCTGAAGCTGTTTGTATGCTTACAGTATTTACAAATTGTTCCAATGCAATATTGATACAATTATTATCAATGAAAATTTCAGATACATTATTACTTAGATTAACACCTTCACAATTTGATCTTATTTCGACATTGAAGCAATCAGGTCGTATATATACACCTATACATTGTTGGTAAATTATTATGTTGGCACCATTATCACCAATTTCCACTAGCTCACAATCTTCTAAAATGGTTATGTTTTGAGCGTCACCAATTGTAATGTTAACTTGTACACCTTGCGCCTGGTTATTTGCATTTCCATTTTTGTTAGTAGATTCACAATTTGAAGCTAAAGAACTAAAAATTTGATTGTCTTCGAATAAAGGACTAGCTGCTTGCGTTAATAATGTGAAGAATGTCCCATCAAACCACCGTCTAAATTTATATACTCTAAGATCAAAAAATGAACTGTTATTTTTAACGGTGTCCTTTCTAAAGGTGATTTTTCCCTTGTTATTTCCTTCTGCAGAACTATTAAAATCATAGGTAATTAGATCTGTTGGAAACAGTGATGATATTGCAAAGCTTGATAATTCTGAAGTACTTGCTGCCATTACAATTAACGGTTCAATTGCTCCTTGATTTACAAATCCACCCGAATTCGGTATAATTTGCCTGGTTGCAAAATCATTTATTAAATATAATGTTCCTGGTGTTGCTCCTGAACCTGCTAGTAATATAACAAGATCTGAATAGGTTATTGAAGTAGCACCTGATCCTGAAGCATTATTCCCGTCTAAAATCCATGTCCGTACAGTATTATAGTCATTTTTGGATTCTTGTCTTAATGAAGCAAACGATCTATTGTATTGTGTTACTGTGGGTTTAATTACTGCCATGTACCAATTTTTTAATAATAATTAATATTACTGAAGTTGCTATAATTACAATTGATCCTTTTAACATTTGGGATTGTGTAATTATAATTTCATGTTTTAATGTTCCGTCTAATTTCATCTACCAAAGACTTTTTAGATAATTATAAGCGTCTATAGATCCTTGTTTAATAATATCAAGTCCTTTTTGTGCTTGTTCAATTTCTTTTTCAATTCTTTTCTTTTCCGAAGCAGCTACATCTTCGCCCATTTCAATTAATACTTCAGCACCTTTTTTTGCGGTGCTAACTTGTTGATCAATATACTTAGTTGTTTCATCAACTAAGTACGAAGCTCCAGTTGTAATTTTCCCGTAAAGCGATCCAATAATTCCATTTTTGCCAAATAATTTATTGAATAGTATAATTATACCGGTTCCCAGGAGAACATAAAATGCTACTTTTGAAACTTGATCTATTGATATTTTTGAACCTTCAGCCATAATATTGATTGCTAATTTTTTTTAATAATTCGTTTTGGTTAAAACTTCGAATTACATTTTCTTTTGACCGACCTAGAACAGTTGTAAGTGCATAAATTGCACTGCTTATATTAAAGCCCTGGTTTAATAATACAATGGTTGCAAACCGATCTGCTTTTTCTTCATCGTTAAAAAAATTATGTCCTAATTCGTGATACATGATAAACTTTTTTGATGGTTCTGTGTAATGTCTCATTTTATCAGGATTATAACGAATTATAGGTTTATCCTTGTAAGTACTAGCAGGTGAACTTATTGTATAGTCTTTTATAATTTTTATTTCGTCAATAGAATAAGGTCTTTTATCTGTTGGTTTATCCAAATAAGGAATATTAACAGGTTTTAATTTTCCCTGCAGTATCGTTTTAATTTTGGCGTTAAAGGTTACAACCTTAACTTGATCAGGATGAAAGGGTAAATTTACTATTACCCTGGATTCATTTAATACCTGACGTTGGTAATAAATGCGGTCGCGTCCATCCGCAGGAATATCAGCGACCGCAATAATTACAGGTTTGTGGTCCAGGTGTTCAAAATCAATTGTTAAACTGATTTTACCTGGTTCCAACTTGATTATTGTTGAATCCATTATTTAAATGCAATCCAA
>VAPK010539901.1_pt1 | contig 10175 bp, 9 predicted proteins | sample 3395031 | NCBI WGS metagenome assembly VAPK01 (sample SAMN08290443, study PRJNA428436) | hydrothermal vent metagenome | isolation source: Deep-sea hydrothermal vent chimney 1 | place: Pacific Ocean: Juan De Fuca Ridge
CGGATTAAAAAAATAGAATTGCAGGAAAACAGGCAGGCACTAGCTTATTTTTACGATGAGAAAGTGCCTCCTGTAATCGTTGCCCGGCGAAAGGTTAAAGAACTTACTGATTTATTGAAAAATAATTAAACAGGGTCTACTGAAAATCACATAACAACCTTATATAGGCATTGTTACACGATTTTTGTTAACTACAATCGCAAGCTTTTCTCGTAATTTTATTAAAAAACCTTGCGCTTTTTCTAAAAATTTTGTTTGTTAGCCCGTAGCACATCATCTACTTCATTGCTGCGGCTCGCAGTATTATCCAGCTTCACCTTGCGGCATCGTATATGATGCACTACGGGCTTTTTCAGCAAGCCCTAAATAGTCTTGCATTTACGGAGACGAATTTAGAAAGTCACCTTTATACCTACCCTGGCATTTCTTGGGTTTCCGGGTGTAAAGTGCAGCTCATCAACCGGCTTGTTTTCCCATTTCATGCGACTTTCCGTATCAAACTGTGCTTCGTTCCATTCGGTGTTGAGCAGGTTCTCAACGGTTGCAGAAAAGGTATATCTCGTCCAGTGAAAGGCAGTACCAAAATTGATTAGCGTGTAGCCCAAAGCCGTAACGGTATTGTCTTCATTCGCCGGCCGGCTGCCGATGTGAATGGTTCGCAGCGAGAGGTCGAATCCGTGATAGTTAGCCATGGTTATCCCTCCCGTGAGGGTAAAATTGGGTGCCAGCGGAATGTAGTTGCTGCCTTTGGGTAAGCCATTAACGCGGCCTTGCGAAATAGTCATATCAGCATCTGCCCAGAGCCACCGCGAGATTTTTAGCCTTCCTTCGCAATCCAGACCAAGCCGTTGTGTGGGATTGCTTAGTTCAGAATATCCGCCATCGCCGACATATACAAATTCCTTGTCAAGATACATGTACCAAACCGACATTCCCAGATTCAACCGTTTGAACAATTCGAACCGAAAACCCGTCTCGGCACCGTAAGCTCTCGGCATGGTTCCCGTGAATTGCTGCTGCGGGTTAAAATTATGTTTTACCAGCCATTCGGATATTTCTTTTTCACTCAGCCCTTTCCGCATCATTACCTGTTCTATCTCTTTGGCTTTTTTCGTGAAGATGACGTTACGCGCATCGTTGGTATGGAAGCCGGTTCCGGCATTGAAATAGATATCCAGTTTAGCATCAGGGCTGTAAACAACATTGAATTTCGGGTTGAGCATAGCCTGCTGGGCATATCCCGAAGCATGGGGAAGTCCGTTGGAAAGCGTATCGCTGGCACTTCCCAAATGGTCATCCACATCGTAGGTGATGTAATCGCCTCTCAAACCAATTTCGATGCGCCAGTGCTGATTGAAAATAATTTTACTTTGCCCCCATACAAATAAATTAGTTTGGTTAATATCTGCATTAGACAGCGCATTCATACGGATACGGTTTGGGCTGTGCCACAAGGCACTTTTAATGGCATCGTTTCGAAATCCTGCACCCAGCGTGTTTATGAAAAGGGTAGATTTTATTTTGCGGGATATCTGATAAGTGGCTTTCATTCCGCTGAGCCACCGGCTTTCGTTTTGCTCTATCATATCTCCGTTCACCGTATCCTGCAAATAATAGGTAAAATCGGAAAAAAGCTTAAAAGAATAGTTGGTCAGGTAAGCCTGCACGTGAAACGAGTGATTATCTTGTTTCAGCTCATAAACCAGTGACATATCCTTTCGGGAAGTCGTACCACCTTCCATGGGATCCAATGCGCCGAACCGGTCAATAATACCGGCTTTTACCACACGGTTGGGAACCTGTCCCGAAGCATTCCATGCCGAATTGAACCCGCTGACCGTAAAGGTTAACCGGCTTTGTTGCGTGATGTTGATAAAATATTTACCAAACACATTAAGTCGTTTCAAACCCTGCGGATTATCAAAAGGGCCATTGGTGGTGTAATATTGCGCTGCAATGATGCCATTTTGGCGGGCGCTGCCTTTCCCTGTTTGCAACAACAAGGTGGTCTTCAATGTGTTAAATTGTCCTATTTCCAGATCAAAGCTGTTACTTTTTAAAATATTTTTGGTTTTGAAAGCAATAGCTCCCGCCGTGGCAAAATCCCCAAACCGCGCAAAATAGGGACCTTTATAAATAGAAAGGTCGCCGATGAGTTCGGGGATAAGAAAATGCAGATCGGCATAACCCTGGCCATGGGCATGGCTCACCATATTTACGGGAATACCATCCACGGAGATGTTTACATCCGTACCGTGGTCGCAATCAAATCCACGCAGAAAAATTTGTTCCGCCTTTCCGCCCCCGGCATGCTGTGCAATTATGAGTCCCGGGACAAGCTTTAACAGATCCTGCGACGATTTAACGGGTCGCAGCTCCAAATCGATGTTCCTGATAGCCTGTGATGATGAAATGGAAAAAGGTCGTCTGGCCGTAATGTTCAGGTCGTTCATGTTAAAGGATGCAGGTTGCATCTTCGCCAACAGTCTGGAAGTTTTGTTTGAGAAAACCTGTACCTTCTTTTTCTGGGTTTTGTATCCCAGATGTGAGAATACCAGTGTGTAGGTTCCCTCTTTAATCCCATGAATCTGAAAATTACCCTGTAAATCGGTAGTTGTACCGATGAGGCTGTTGGCAATAATGATATTGGCAAAAGAGATGGCATTTCCTGTCTTACCATCCACAAGTTTTCCTGATATGGAGCCCCATTGATGGGCGGAGGATGGCAATGCAAAAAATAACATACTAAAAATAAACAACATGATTTTTGAGAGATTTGGAAATGTTTTCATTGTTACCTTTTTTAAATTCGTGTTACTACTGGTCTAAAAAAATTAGAGGGTTCCGGTAATTACCAGACTCCCATATTGCATACCTTTTAATGAAATCAGTTGGTTCGACAGTGCTTCAAGTTCATGCGCTCTTCCTTTTACTGCAAGGGTTTCCAAGCAGTTTTCGCTATCCAGATGCACATGCTGAACCGATAAAATTAATTTGTGGTAATCATGTTGCAGATGAGTTGATTGTGTTTGTAACTCCCGCTGATGATGGTTGTAAACCAAAATGATGGCACCCGCAACGCTTTGGTTTTCTTTGCGAGCCCTTTTTGCAGAAAACTGGTTAACCAAAAACCGGATAGTCCGCGACCTGTTGGGAAATTGATTATCCTGAGTTATTTTGTCTAATTTCTCCAGCAGGGGTTTTTCCATTGAGATGCTAAATCGTGTTACTGACATTTTCTATTGTTATTTTATAAGATTTATTTCAATTATTGAGATTTTTTCTCTCCTTCCCATCATCATCCTTCTCAGCCTATCCATAAAACAGATTGAACTATTGATTTTTGACAAAAATAATATTTATGTTAAATGATTAACGATAAACACAGGCACACCTCGTTAATTTATTCACAATATAAATAAGATTTCTTCCGAAAAAGTCCGGGATGGGATATGGTTAGCACAACGGATTAGTTGTGAGTTGCTTGAGGAGGTTTAGTGCTTGGAAGGCCTGATAATAACGTAAATATCCTCATTATCTTTCTTCATAAAATACTTTTCGCGGGCATATTTTTCCAACTGGGTAGTGTCATATTTCAGGGCATTCAGGGCACTTTTATTTTTTTGGATTTCCGTTTGATAAAAATGTTTTTGTTGCTGGAGGCGTTCAATTTTATTACTCAACCGCATCTGCTCACGAAAATTATCACTATCGAAAAATGCCATCCAAATAATGAATGCCAGCACGGTGTAAAAATAGCGGTTGTTAATATATTTAAGAAAAAAGTACCTCATTGTACTGGCAAAAGTAAAGCAATTGCCGGCAGGAAAACCTGCATTCAAAAAATTTTTACACGTGGCGTTGTTAACATCGGATAAATCCAGTAAATTTGGCTCGAAATAAATTTGTTTAAGAACAGAATCGATTAAAGAATGAAACATGCACATCCCTGACGGATATATTTCACCAAAAGTTTTTGTGCCTTTTTATCTGCTTTTTATCCCATTATTTGTTAAAGGGATAAAGAAATTACGCCGACAGCTAAATGAAGAAGTGTTGCCCCTGTTGTCTTCTTTGACCGCCCTCTCTTTTATTATCATGATGTTCAATATCCCGATTCCCGGTGGCACCAGCGGGCACGCTCTCGGTGCTGCGCTTATTGCCATTATCTTCGGTCCCTGGGCGGGATTTATGGCAATATGTCTGGTGCTTCTGTTACAGGCATTGCTGTTTGGCGATGGAGGCATCACCACCTATGCTATTAATGCAATAGCTATGGGATATGTCGCCTCTTTTACAGGATACTACACGTATAAGCTGCTGAAAAATAAAATTTCCGAAAAATTAAACTACTTCATTTCCGGCTGGATGAGTATAGTGCTGGCTTCGGTTGTTGTCGCCATAGTTCTCGGCATAGAACCTTACATTGCTAAAAATATCAACGGAGTCCCCATTTATTTTCCCTATGGCCTGAAAATTACCATACCGGCTATTGTGGGCTCTCACATGCTGTTTTTTGGTATTGTAGAAGGTATTTTTACCCTGTTTGGGGTCTCCTATTTTAAGAAATATTTTGACATCGGGCAGGGCTATAAAGCTATCGGGGTCAAAAAAGAAACCTCCGATATACTTCTGTTTTTCTTAGTCGTTTTACTCATTATGCTGCTTGTGCCTTTGGGAATAATGACCGAAAATCCGGCTTGGGGGGAGTGGAATCTGGGGTTTTTTAATGAAAACCTGGGGTTTATTCCACAGGGGATAAAACACTTTTCCACCTTATATTCTGCGCCGTTATCCGGCTACACTTTACCTGGAATGAGTGCCGTAGCGTCTTATTACCTTTCGGCTATTTTAGCTTTTTTCATGACAACTTTTGTATTTTACCTCTTTTCCCGTAAAAGAAATGTTCTTTTTGACAAACTGTTCTTTGTTAATTATTTGCTTGTAATTTTAGCCGTTGTTGTATCCTCTAATCTTTACTTCATATTACTTTTTTTAATTATCGCACTGCTGCTCTCGGGAAGAGATATTTTCAAACTAATCTGGAGAACATTGGCAGCCATATTGGTTTTTAACCTTTTGTCCTCAATATATTTCATAATTACTAAAAGCTACACAAGTCTGATAGTTTTTAACTTACGCACATTCACCATCTTGTATTTTACTTTGCTAGCCGGAAAAAAGTTAAACCTGTTTGCCATTTTCAGCTTTTCACCATTTATAAGTTACACCTTAACACTGGCCTATAGTCAGATAATGAATTACCTGACAACATACGAACAAATGAAACAGGCATTGGATAGCAGAATAGTCAGGAGAATTACATTAATGAATTCTTATCGTGTTCTGGGATTTCAGATTAACTTGTTTATAAAGAAATCGTTTGAGAATTCTAAAGAGATAACACAGGCCATAAATTCGAGGACCATAATATGATTGAAGTAAAAAATATTTATTTTAAGTACACGAAAGAGTTTGTGCAAAAAAATGCAAGTTTTTCCGTATCAAAAGGCGAAAAGATTGCTTTATTCGGCGTTAACGGCAGTGGGAAAACATCCTTGTTAAAACTGTTGGACGGCTTGATATTCCCTCAAAAAGGTGAAATATTATTTGAGGGACACAAGCTCACAAAACAGAGTTTAAAAGATAAAGATTTCAGAAGAGAGTTTCGAACTTCGGTGGGCCTGTTGTTTCAGAATCCGGATATTATGTTATTTAACCCAACTGTTTATGAAGAGTTATCTTTCGGGTTAAAACAACTTAAATACAATAACATAGATGAAGAAATCAATCGTTGGGCTGAAAAACTAAACTTGTCGGGGCTGTTAGACAAATCTCCCGTAAAGCTGAGTGGTGGCGAAAAACAGCGGATTGCTCTGGCTTCAATACTCATTTTAGAGCCTAAACTTTTACTGTTAGATGAACCGTTTTCCTCACTGGATCCAAGAGCAACCGGTTGGCTTATCGACTTCCTGAATTCTTTGGATTCAACCCTTATTATGGCGCTTCACAATATGGAATTAGCGAGAGAAATTGCCGAACGGGTTATCGTACTTTCCGAAAATCATGAAATTATATATGATGGCGACATAAACGACTTTGCCAACGACAAAGAGAAATTGGTAAAAGCCGGTTTATGGCATAGGCATTCGGGAAAGGAGCCTCACGTTCATAATTTTTAGGATGTGTGTGTTTCGTCCATCAGCAGGAACAAGGGCTATCTCCTTTTTCCGGATTGATTTTCTTATCAGGAATAAGGTTTGGGGGGAAAATAAATTTCGCTGTAAAAACTATCCCTGTTGACTGTATTTTGTCAGGAGGCTTCGCCCAGTTCATCCAAATCTCCCATCTGCATAAGGATATCCATAGTTGTTTTAGCCTCTGCTTCATCCACAATGCTTATGGCACTGCCTACATGAACCAACACATAGTCTCCGGTTTTAGCTTCAGGTACCATGGCCAGGTTTACCTGTTTAACAATACCGTTGAAAGACACTTTTGCCACACGGAATATATCGTCTATGTCCGAGTCTATTTGAATAATTTTTCCGGGAATTGCTAAACACATAATTATATAATTTTATTTTTCAACCATTCATACCATTTATCTATTCCTTCACCGGTAGTAGATGAGATCTCAAAAAACTCAATGTTTGGATTTACCTGCCGGGCATATTCTTTGGCTTTTTCAATATCAAAGTTCACGTAAGGCAGCAAATCAATCTTGTTGATAATACAAACCTGTGAGCCAAAAAACATATCAGGATATTTAATGGGTTTGTCATCTCCTTCCGTTGTACTGATAATGACTACTCTGGCATTTTCTCCTAGGTCAAAGGCAGCAGGACAAACCAGATTGCCAACATTCTCAATCATGATGATAGCATTGGGGTCCGGCCTGAGTTTCAATATGGCATTGCTAACCATAGTACTGTCTAAATGGCAAGCCTTACCCGTATTGATTTGAACAACAGGAATTTGTAACGCATCGATTCTATTTGCATCATTCATGGTTTGTTGATCACCTTCAATAACATAAAAGTTGATTTTGCTTTTGAGATCGGTTAAAGTCCTTTCAAGCAAGGTTGTTTTTCCCGACCCCGGTGAGCTTACCAGATTGACAGCAAAAATGTTCTTTCCCAGGAAATAGCCTCGATTCCTTTCGGCAAGCAACTGATTGGCCTGCAGAATATCCTGTTCAACTTCCAGGATAGTTTTTTCATGGTGATGATGGTGGTGGTGATCATGATCATGCTCCTCATGATGGTCAAAAGGCATTTTCCTGACCGGAGATTCCACTTCTCCGGGCTTTTGGATGCTAATACCGTCCGTTACACCACACCCGCAAGTTGTACACATATTAGTAAATATTTAATTAACCACAATAGCTTTAACTCTCAGTTCTTTTCCATGATAAATATCCTTAAAATGACTTTTGCATTTAGGACACGGATCAAAGATATTATTCAGATCGAAGTCAAAACCGCAATCTAAACATCTGGCTTTACCTTTTATAATACTAATTTTTTTTTCAGCATGTTCCAAAACAGTTCCGTTTACCGCCAAAGGCCATGCAAAATTCAGCGAGTCTATTTCAACGCCGGATAAAGTCCCTATTTCAAGCTCAATAAGTTCAATTTCCGATATCTGATGTCTGACAGCCTCTTTTTTTGCTATATCCACAATCCCCATGGCAATTGAAAGTTCGTGCATATCTGATGATCTATATCGGAATAATGTATAAAACCATTTGTTAGTACAAAACTAATAAAAATACGGCACTATTTCAAATATCGGCATGGCCGTATTTTTTTTGCGCCAATGTTAATAAATTGTTTGTAAAAAACCAATTTTTTTTATAAAAACTTTCTATTCTTAAAAAACTTTTTTATATTTGAAAGCACAATGTTAAAGGGATAACTTCTATTTATTTGTCTTACAATGTTTTACGTTTTTTCGAGCTAACAATAAAAGCAGAAGTCATATTTAAAATGAGTATAAATTTCTTAGAATAAGCATATAATAATTTTAAATAAGCATCATTATGGAAAAAACACTAAAAAAAGAAGAAACCTATTATGAGAGTATCAGAAACAAAGGGCATTCTCGAAGGGATTTCTTAAGATTTGTTACCTATATGACTGCATTTATGGGGTTGGAGTCAAGCATGGTGGGGCAGGTTGTAAAGGCAATGGAGAGCAAGAAACGAATTCCCGTTATCTGGGATCACTTTCAGGAATGCACAGGATGCTCGGAATCCTTTATTCGTTCAAATCACCCATTAGTCGCTGATTTAATCCTGGATAAAATATCTTTGGATTATACGGACACGCTGATGGCTGCTTCCGGGTTCCAGGCTGAGGAAGCCAAACAGCAATCCATGAAAGAAAATTATGGCAAATATGTCTTAGTGGTGGAAGGCGCAATTCCCATGAAAGATGGTGGCGTATATTGTTCAATTGCAGGCCAATCGGCCATTGACATATTAAAAGCCGATGCTGCCGGCGCTGCTGCTATTCTCACTTTTGGCAGTTGTTCGTCGTGGGGTGGTATTCAGGCAGCTGCACCAAATCCTACAGGAGCCGTACCGGTAAGTACTATTATTAAAGATAAGCCTATTATCAAAGTACCGGGCTGCCCACCAATTTCAGAAGTGATGGTAGGTGTTGTGATGCATTATGTTACTTTCGGAGCTTTACCGGCATTGGATTCCATGGGAAGGCCAAAACAATTTTACGGGAAGCGTGTACACGATTCCTGCTATAGAAGAGCCTATTTTGATGCAGGATTGTTTGCTGAAAGTTTTGACAGCGAAGAGGCAAAAAAAGGATACTGCTTATATAAATTAGGTTGTAGAGGCCCTCTTACTTACAATGCTTGCGGATGGATGGAGTGGAACAATGGGGTGAGTTATCCCATTAAGTCGGGTAACCCCTGCATCGGTTGTAGCGACAACCATTTCTGGGATAATGACCCATTCACTAAAAGAGTGGAAAATGTTCCGGGCTTCGGAATAGAATCTACTGCAAATACAATTGGCAAAATTGTATTGGGAGCAGCTATTGGCGGTACGGCAGTTCATGCTGTTGCGGCTAATATTGCTAAGAAAAAAGACCTCCGGTATAGCTCAAGGAAAGGGAAAGTTAATGAAAAGGATATTAAAGAATAAAATATTTTATCATGGCAAAAAGAATAGTAATAGATCCGATAACCAGAATAGAAGGGCATTTGCGTATTGAAGCCGAAATCAAAAACGGCAAAGTAGTAAATGCTTATAGTTCCTCAACAATGGTAAGAGGACTGGAAAAAATTGTTGAGGGAAGAGACCCGCGGGATGTATGGGCATTCGTACAACGCAGTTGTGGCGTTTGTACAACGGTACATGCCATTGCATCTTTACGGGCAGTTGAAAATGCCTTGGGAATAGTTATTCCTCCCAATGCCGAACTTGCCCGAAACCTGGTACTTGTAGCACAGTACCTGCAAGACCACGTAGTGCATTTCTATCATTTGCATGCACTTGACTGGGTAGATGTTACCCGAGTCTTAGATGCCGATCCGAAAGCAACTTCTGCCCTTGCCCAAAGTATTTCCAAGTGGCCAAACAGCTCACCGGGATATTTTTCAGATGTTAAGACGAGAATCAAAAAGTTTATTAACAGCGGACAGCTGGGAATTTTCGCTAACGGATATTGGGGAAACCCGGCAATGAAACTACCGCCTGAAGTTAATTTACTGGCTGTAGCTCACTATCTTGAAGCACTGGACTGGCAAAAAGAAATTGTAAAAGTTCATACCATTCTTGGTGGAAAAAATCCACATCCGCATTTCGTCGTAGGAGGCATGGGAAGTACCATTAACCTTAACGATGCAGGTGCCAGCCTGAATACAGACACGCTGGATTACATAAGTAAATTACTAAAAAATGCACATAAGTTTGTAAACGAAGTTTATGTACCCGATTTACTGGCTATTGCTTCGTTCTACAAAAATTGGGGGACAATTGGCGTTTCCAAATTCCGTAATTATCTTGTTTATGGTGATTTACCAACAGGTAGTTATAGCAATACGGCAAGTTTCAAAATGCCTCAGGGTGTTATTTTAAATGGCGATTTAAGTACTGTCCATCCTGTTGATCTGGAAAAGACCGATGAAATTAAGGAATTTGTAAATAA
>VAPK010698070.1_pt1 | contig 10173 bp, 9 predicted proteins | sample 3395031 | NCBI WGS metagenome assembly VAPK01 (sample SAMN08290443, study PRJNA428436) | hydrothermal vent metagenome | isolation source: Deep-sea hydrothermal vent chimney 1 | place: Pacific Ocean: Juan De Fuca Ridge
ACATCCCCTCACTCAGGACTTGTGTATAAGAAACCGACCGAGGGAAAGAATTGGGATGAGGGGATAAAATATATGCGAATACTTATGCGACGATTAATACTATGGCATAGTTGGTCATGTTGTGTTTTAAAAACAAATACATTCTCTGTGTCCTCTGTGGTTCAAGATCTTTTCTTTTTTATAAAACTTATAAATCATTGATCTTTACTCTAAATTTTATGGGGATAACTCAGCATTTAGAGGATTCCCCGCCCACTTCGGCGGGGAGAGTCATTCAGATTTTGAATTTTGCTACCAGTTCCTGCATGCGTTGAGATTGTTGCAGTAACTCTTCGCTGACCTGGGAGGCATGGCTTGCTCCCTCGGCTGTTTTTTCTGACAGTTCATTGATGCTGACCAGATTGCGATTACTTTCTTCCATGACCGCCCGCTGTTCTTCTGCGGCGGCGGCAATCTGGATATTGCGTTCGGATATATCACCGACATTTCCCGATATCATGGCAAGTGCTTCGGCGGTTTCCTCGATTTGCTCCGAGCAGGATTCAGCCTGTTTACTAGCGGCTTTCATGGCACTGACGGCCTGATGGGTACTGGTTTGCAGGGTCTCGACCATTTCCTGAATTTGGGCTGCTGATTCCTGGCTACGTGAAGCCAGACTCCGCACCTCATCGGCAACCACCGCAAACCCCCGTCCCTGTTCACCAGCGCGGGCGGCTTCAATGGCCGCATTTAGTGCCAGCAAATTGGTCTGTTCGGCAATCTTGCTGATGACTTCAAGGACTACGCCAATGTGTTCACTTTCCGCATCAAGTTTGCTGATGGTGTCGGTGGCGTGGCTCATTTCATTAGTAAGTGAATCGATGCCACCAATGGCGTTGGTGGCGATGAGGGCACCGGATTTGGCACATTCATTGGCTGTCTGCGAGGAGTGAGCGGTGTCACTGGCATTGCTGGCAATTTCTTCCGTATTTGCAGTGGCTTCATTGATGGCGGTTGCCGCTTGCTCGGTTTCACCGAACTGGGTGCGTGTGTTTTGTTCTGTTTCTTCAGCAACGCTGGCAATTTTACTGGCTATAGAGGTGACATGCAGGGTGACATCAGTAACTTGATGCAGGCTGCTCTGGAATTGTTCTAGCATGCGATTAAATGCACTGGCAACTTTTCCAATTTCATCATATTCAGCATGAATCTGTACACGCTGTTGCAGATCGGCTTGTTGGTCGACCATTTCGATGGTATGGCGCAGATCGTTGAGCGGCTTAGTGATAACTCGGCGTAATATAAAAATCATTAACAGCAGACCGAGGGTAAAAAGTACCACCTGCATTAGTGCGGAGCTGAGCAGATTGCGATTTACTTCGGCATCCAGCTTTTTCAGGGAATAGCTAATACGCACCGCACCGATGACATCACCGGATTTTGCGTTGGCATGGCAACTCAGGCAATTGGTGCCACGGAAATCATTGCTTGCTCGGAGTGGATTAATGACCGTTAGAATGCGTCCATTTCTAGTTCCATCAATATGCATGATGGCTTCACCCTGCAGAGCGCGTTGATCCAATGAATCCTGAGCCTGTTCATTGGCATTGCCCTGACCATAGAGTGCGCTAACGGTAGTACCACGGATGATCCGGGCATCGGTGATGCCGGGGCGATCTAATAATTTTTCACGCAATAATTCACGGCGATCCATGCTGCCAGTCAACATCATTGTATTGATGGCATCAAAGTAGCTGTCTGCCGTGTCTTTATTTTGTTGCTCAATAACCTTCTCGACCATGGCGCGTTCATTGTTAACCATGTGCAGGATATTGGTAGTGAGAATGCCGGTAAAAACAAACAAAAGGGTGAGGTTGATTTTGCTTGAAATTGAAAGTTTATTAAATGTGTTTTTCATTTTATACCGCTTAAGAATATGAAAAAGGTAGTCCTTTTAATGAGTTTTCAGTCAATTGATTGGCTGTAGTATTTATCGGCTTTTCGCTGTGTATGTTTAGCAATACATTTTGCCGCGGCACGGATGGAGAAAAAATGTCAGGGGCATCAACTAAAAAGCAATAGTTTCAGATACCCGATTGTTTTTGTCTGTTTATATTCAACGCATCGGCAAAATATTGATGAATTATTGGTTTTTATTGTCGGGTTTAAAATATACGTCAGCGGCAGGTGGTGCCGGAAACGCGTATTTTACTCTGACGGTGCAACGGGGCTTGCAATATGGTTGGGTAATCCCCTAAAGTGGAAGCCGTTTATAGAATCAATGGTTTACCGTCTTCTGACTGTATGCTGGTGGAAATAGCACGGAGGCAGAAACGTGAGGCGGGGTTCATGCCGGAAGACCGACAATTTATTTACGCAAGGGGGGGGGGAATATGCCGCGGGATTATGATGAAAAACGGGATTATATCCGTATCAGTGTCGATTGTGAGATTAAGTACAGTCTGGCAGACTCGGAGCTGGAAGAATCAGGCAAAGTGACCAATTTGAGTGGCCGGGGCATGATGTTTATGACCGAGCAGCCACTGGAAATTGAAAATCGGGTTGAAGTCCGGATTCAGCCTGAAAATAATATTACCCCACCCTTGCATGCGAATGTTCGCGTGGTTCGCGTAAACAAGCTGCGTCATTCTGAAGGCTATGAAATTGGCGCAGTGATTCAGGAAATTCTGGATGACTAGTCACTCCCTGCTCTGATGCCGGCTCCAGCCTCTGATGCCGGGTTGCGAACGCTGTCCTCCCGGCTGGGAGAGGCTCTGTTTGAACAGGGATTGATGCTGACTTGCGCTGAGTCCTGCACCGGTGGCTGGGTTGCCAAATCGCTGACCGATATTGCCGGCAGCTCGCGCTGGTTTGAGCGGGGATTTGTCACCTACACGAATCAGTCTAAAGCAGACATGCTTGGTGTGGCGTCCAGCTTGCTGGAGACCGAGGGTGCGGTTAGTGAAGTGATAGTGCGGGCGATGGCGGAGGGGGCTCTGTCCCGCAGTCAGGCCGATCTCAGTCTGGCCATTAGCGGAATTGCTGGGCCGGGTGGCGGCAGCGACGATAAACCTGTTGGGTTGGTCTGGTTTGCCTGGAGTAGGGTAGGCACCGGCATCGGCGTTGAATCTGTTTCCCGACAGCAGGTTTTTTCTGGTGATCGTGAAAGAGTGCGTCGTCAGGCCGTGGCCTATGCCCTGCAGGGGGTACTGAGTATTCTTAATGTTGCACACTGATTTACGTTCTGTTGCCTGTCAGCATTCCGGCCAACGTCTGTTTCTTGCTCTCTGGCCCGACCCTACCTTGCAGACTGAAATTTTTAATTTTGCAGAATCTCTCAATATTTCTTCAGCACGTTTGCTCAATGTTAAAAACCTGCATTTGACCCTGCTCTTTCTGGGGCAGGTCGAGGCAGAGCAGCAACACTGTCTTGAACGATTGGTGGGTACTCGACTTCATCCAGATCCTGATCTGAAATTCGATCTTGCTTTAGACAGGCTAACGTATCGCTTCCGGCAACGTATGCTCTGGTTACAGCCGGGTAGCACACCGGATGCGCTGCTGATCCTGGTTACCGTGCTGCGACAGATAGCCACAGATTGTGGCTTGAAGATTGATTCACGTCCCTTTCTGGCGCACATGACCCTGTTGCGCAAGGTGATGCAGGCACCGTTAAATTTACCCACTCCTGATTTTGTCTAGCGGCCACGAGGATTTACCCTGCTGGCATTAAAAATCCTACCCGCAGGCGCAGAATACCAGATTGTAAAAAACTGGTCTCTGAGTGGATAAGAGCAGAATCAGGCTGACCCCGAGACTCAATCTATGGAATAATGGCGGGGTGAAATTTACAGAATTATGTAGATAATTCAGGTCGGAGACCAGGGACAGGGTTTCCTGATTACAAACAGCAAGAGAGGGTAAAAAAATGGATGACGGCAAGCAAAAGGCGTTAAGCGCGGCCTTGGGGCAGATTGAAAAGCAGTTTGGTAAGGGGGCAGTCATGCGTCTGGGCGACAGCAGTGCGGCCAGGGACATTGAAACCATTTCAACTGGTTCTATCAGTCTGGATGTGGCCCTGGGCGTGGGTGGTCTGCCTAAAGGCCGGGTAGTTGAAATTTACGGTCCAGAGTCATCGGGTAAAACCACACTGACCTTGCAGGTGATTGCTGAATGCCAGAAAGACGGTGGTACCGCCGCCTTTGTTGATGCCGAACACGCCCTCGATCCGACTTATGCCGAAAAACTGGGTGTGAATGTCGATGAACTACTGGTCTCTCAGCCCGATACCGGGGAGCAGGCACTGGAAATCACCGATATGCTGGTGCGCTCCGGCGCGGTGGATATCGTGGTCATTGACTCGGTTGCCGCGCTGACTCCGAAAGCTGAAATTGAAGGCGACATGGGCGATTCTCACATGGGTCTGCAAGCCCGTCTTATGTCACAGGCGCTGCGTAAATTAACCGGCAACATCAAACGTTCTAACACCATGGTGATATTCATTAACCAGATCCGCATGAAAATTGGCGTGATGTTCGGTAACCCTGAAACCACTACCGGTGGTAATGCGCTGAAATTTTATGCTTCCGTGCGACTGGATATCCGCCGTATCGGTGCGTTGAAAAAAGGTGATGAAATCATCGGTAACGAAACTCGGGTTAAGGTGGTTAAGAATAAAGTGGCTCCGCCCTTTAAACAGGTAGTATTTGACCTGCTCTACGGCGAAGGCATTTCCCGCGAAGGCGAAATCATTGATCTGGGCGTGAAGGAAGGTCTGGTGGATAAGGCCGGTGCCTGGTACAGCTATAATGGTGAGCGTATCGGACAGGGTAAAGACAATGTACGTAACTTTCTGAAAGAAAATACCGATATGGCGATGGATATCGAAACCCGTATTCGTGAAAAATTGCTGGATCTGCCTGCCTCCGGGAAAAAGGCAGAAGAGGAAGTGGCGCTGGCCGAGGACTAACAGATAGCAAATTGTCAGCTATCCGGGTGGCCGCATGGCCACCCTTTTTCATTTATTGATGTATGATTCAGAACCAATAAAATTTATGTTCAGCGCCTATTTGATACTTCTGTATCAGGATCTGCCACCGCCTGTTGTAATAACATCCGGTGGCGGCTGACTAAGGTGTGATTTGAAATGGCGCGTTCGATTCGCGAAACAGCGATGAATTATCTTGCCCGGCGGGAGCACAGTCGGCGGGAGCTGGAACAAAAACTGGCCACTAAGGAATATGATGCCCGTGAAATTAGTGAGGCACTTGATCGGCTTGTGGATGATGGCCTGTTAAGTGATTTACGTTTTGCCGAGTCGTATACTCATGCCCGTAAACAGCGCGGCAGCGGTCCGCTAAAGATACAGTCCGAGTTGAAATTACGCGGCGTGAGTGATGATATTATTAGCCGCTATCTGGATCACGACGCGGCTATCTGGTATGAATTGGTAGTCGAGGTACGCTGCAAACGATTTGGTGCTGGTGTCCCGGTTGAGTATGAACAACATATGCGACAGGCCCGATTTTTACAGCAGCGTGGTTTTACCCACGAACAGATAAATGCAGCGTTTAAAAAGGGACAAGTATCGTAGCGTGGACACGTTGTTTGTGCCTACGTGGATATCTGTTAGCTTAAAATAAATTATAGTTTTATTTAAATTTTAAGGTGCAAAACAAAGTAGTATGCGGGCATAAAAAATGTCTCCAGTCTACTTAGACTTAGTTTTACAAAAACAATATGAAAACCAGTATAAAAACCAGTGCAAAACTTCGAACCGCGTTCCTGGAATTTTTTAAAGAACGTGATCATGAAATCGTCGCCTCCAGTTCATTGGTGCCGGGTAATGATCCGACGCTATTATTCACTAACGCCGGCATGGTGCCATTCAAGGATGTCTTTCTGGGTCAGGAAACGCGCAACTACGTGCGTGCCACCAGCTCGCAACGTTGTGTGCGTGCTGGTGGCAAACATAATGATCTGGAAAATGTCGGTTACACTGCACGTCATCACACCTTCTTCGAAATGCTGGGCAATTTCAGTTTCGGCGATTACTTTAAGCGTGACGCGATTAAATATGCCTGGGAATTTCTGACCGTCACCCTGGGGTTGCCAACCGAAAAACTTTGGATCACCGTATTCAAAGAAGACGATGAAGCAGCGGATATCTGGCTCAAAGAAATGCATATCGATCCAGCGCATTTTACCCGTATCGGAGCCAAAGATAATTTCTGGTCGATGGGCGATACCGGCCCCTGTGGCCCCTGCTCTGAAATTTTTTATGATCATGGCGAAGCGATTGCCGGTGGCCCGCCCGGCAGTCCGGATGAAGATGGTGATCGCTATATTGAAATCTGGAATCTAGTTTTCATGCAGTACGATCGGGATAAAGACGGGGTGCTGCACCCCCTGCCCAAACCCTCGGTGGATACCGGCATGGGACTGGAACGGCTGGCAGCCATTCTGCAGGATGGCCACAGTAACTACGACATTGATCTATTCCAGCATTTGATTGCAGCCGTGATGAAAGTCAGCGGCTGCAAAGATAAAGACAATAATTCACTGAAAGTGATCGCGGATCATATTCGCTCCTGCAGCTTCCTGATTGTGGATGATGTGATGCCCTCGAATGAAGGCCGGGGCTATGTGCTGCGGCGCATCATTCGTCGTGCTGTGCGTCATGGCCATAAGCTGGGTGTGCGTGATCCCTTCTTTTATAAACTGGTGGCCGCACTGGTGACCGAAATGGGTGAGGCTTATCCTGAATTGAGTAAGGCTCAGGCGCGGGTTGAACGCGTACTGAAACAGGAAGAAGAGCGCTTTGCGGAAACTCTGGATCAGGGTATGGGGATACTGGAAACCGTGATTAGCGGTTTGTCCGGGTCTGTGATACCCGGCGAGACCGTGTTCAAACTTTATGATACCTACGGCTTTCCAGTTGATCTTACTGCGGACATTGCTCGTGAGCGGAAGCTGGAACTGGATATGCCTGGCTTTGAAACCGAGATGGAAGCACAACGCACGCGCGCCCGCTCAGCTAACAGCTTTGCGATTGATTATGGCGAAGGTCTGAAGCTGGAAGGCAAGACAGAATTTACCGGCTACGATCAGCTGACTGATTCGGTGGTGGTAGATGAACTGCTGAGCGAGGGCCAATCCAGCGCGAAACTGGAAGTCGGTCAGGCTGGCATGTTGATACTGGAACACTCACCTTTTTATGCCGAGTCCGGCGGCCAGGTGGGCGACAGCGGCCGCATCGTAACGGAAACTGCCGAGTTTGAAGTTCAGAACACGCAGAAGCAGGGCAAGGTCTTTGTGCATATTGGTCAGATGTTAAGAGGCTCACTGGCGCAAGGAGATAAGGCTGAGGCGCGAGTAGACAGTTCACGCCGTCAGGCTATCGCATATAATCACTCCGCAACACATCTGCTGCATGCGGCGCTGCGCGAAATACTGGGCGAGCATGTGAATCAGAAAGGATCACAGGTAACGGAAGACCGTCTGCGCTTTGACTTCTCCCACTTTGAACCCGTCAGTCCTGAACAGTTAGCCCAAATTGAGCAGCTGGTGAATCAGCATATCCGCTATAATCATGAGGTTATTACTGACATCATGGATCAGGCCGCAGCTAAAAATAGCGGTGCGATGGCGCTGTTTGGTGAGAAATACGAAGACAAGGTCCGGGTGTTGAGCATGGGCGATTTCTCGGTGGAGCTGTGTGGCGGTACCCACGTTAATCGTACCGGTGATATCGGCCTGTTTAAACTGCTTTCGGAAACCGGCGTGGCGGCCGGTGTGCGTCGTATTGAAGCGGTGAGTGGCGCGGCTGCATTGCAACAGGTGAATGAACATGAAAGCCTGCTCACCGAGATTGCCGCAATGCTCAAAAGTTCGCCGGAAATACTCCGCGATAAAGTCCAGCAATTGCTGGAAAAAAATCGTGTAGCTGAAAAAGAGTTGGAGCAGTTAAAAGGTAAGCTGGCCAGTTTGACCGGAAATGATTTGGCCCAGCAGGCCACTGAAATCGGCGGCATCAAGGTGCTGGCGGCCAATCTCGAGGGTGCGGATCCCAAATCGTTGCGCGATACGGTGGATCAATTGAAACAGAAAATGGGCAGTGCGGCGATTGTGCTATCCACGGTAAAGGATGGCAAAATCAGCCTGATAGCCGGGGTGAGCAAAGATTGTACGGATCGAATTAAAGCCGGTGATTTAATCAATGTTGTGGCTGAAAAAGTTGGTGGCCGTGGTGGTGGCCGCCCGGATATGGCTCAGGCCGGTGGTAGTCAGCCAGAAAATCTGGAGGCCGCACTGGCAAGCGTCAATAATTGGGTTGAGTCTAGATTAAACGCCTAAGCCTCAAATATTCAGGAAATTTTAAGGTGTTGAATGAATTGATGATTTTTAACGCAATCTGCTTCCAATCCGCGTCGAATTAGTGTTTAATTCGCCACACTTTTTTATGTAATATTTGTGATAAATAAAGCTCAATGTGTCTGATTGTCCAGAAATATGGCGGTACTTCAGTAGGAACCGTCGAGAAGATCGAAAACGTGGCGAAAAAGATCATCGCGGCTCGCGATGCTGGCCACGATGTGGTCGTGGTGGTTTCGGCCATGAGCGGTGAAACCAATCGCCTTATCGAGATGGCGAAGCAGATTACAGACCGGCCGGAACCGCGTGAATACGATGTGCTGGTTTCGACCGGTGAGCAGGTGACTATTGCCCTGTTGAGTATGGCTTTAAACACCCGGGGCTATCCGGCGCGTTCCTACACCGGACCACAGGTGCATATTCTGACCGATAGCTCACATACCCGAGCACGGATTCTGGATATTGAGGAATCACGCATGCGTGCCGATCTGGACAGCGGTCATGTGGTGGTGGTGGCGGGATTTCAGGGACGTGATGAGCAGGGGAATATTACTACCCTGGGTCGGGGGGGGTCCGATACCACCGCGGTGGCACTGGCGGCGACGTTGAAAGCGGATGAATGCCAGATTTATACCGATGTCGATGGTGTTTATACCACCGATCCGAGAGTAGTACCGGATGCCCGCCGTCTGAACAGCATCACCTTTGAGGAAATGCTGGAGATGGCCAGCCTGGGTTCCAAAGTTTTGCAAATTCGCTCAGTAGAATTTGCCGGTAAATATAATGTTAGATTACGGGTGCTTTCTTCCTTTAAGGAAGGGGCGGGTACATTGATAACCTTTGAGGATGATGAAATGGAGCAGCCCGTCATTTCCGGTATTGCTTTTAACCGGGATGAAGCCAAGTTGACAATTCTTGGCGTACCGGACGAGCCAGGTACGGCGCATGCTATTCTGGGTGCGATTGGTGATGCGAATATTGAAATCGATATGATCATTCAGAATGTTGCTGCCGATTCGACCACGGATTTCACCTTTACTGTACACCGTAATGATTTTGAAAATGCGATGCGGATCCTTGAAAAAACAGCCAAAACATTAAATGCACGGGAAGTGAGCGGTGATAAGGCTATCGTTAAGATTTCGCTTGTTGGCGTGGGAATGCGTTCTCATGCCGGTGTGGCCAGCAAAATGTTTAAAACGCTGGCCGATGAAGGTATTAACATCCGGATGATTTCCACCTCGGAAATCAAGGTTTCGGTTGTAGTGGAAGAAAAATACCTGGAACTGGGCGTGCGGGCGCTACATTCAGCCTTTGAACTGGCTGAAGCTCCCAGCGTCTGAAAGAAGGATTTAAATGTCAGCCTGGAAATAATCTGGGCAGAGAATTATTTAGAGAATTATTTAAGTTTTAAGCCTTTTTGGCGATATACTTGACTGACTCTGCCCGAGCAATGGCAAGGAAAGCGAGTAGTAATTCAAAAAGCAATACAGGAGAAAAAGTAAATGTTGATATTAACACGCAGAGTAGGTGAAACATTGATGATTGGTGATGAAGTTACCGTCACAGTGTTGGGCGTAAAAGGCAATCAGGTAAGAATTGGCGTCAATGCCCCCAAGGAAATTTCTGTGCATCGTGAAGAAATTTATGAGCGGATTAAGCAGGAAGAACGCGAAAAAGCTGAACAGGGAGGCTAAAGCCTCTTTACCTTAGGCCCTCTCCCTAGTATCCTTTGCAACCTCAAAAGGAGAGCTGGCCGAGTGGCTGAAGGCGCACCCCTGCTAAGGGTGTATGGGTTAACGCCCATCGAGGGTTCGAATC